>Ga0209720_1002173_pt1 | contig 15054 bp, 12 predicted proteins | sample AD_JPNMR3_MetaG_FD_184426 | JGI IMG/M metagenome (GOLD analysis project Ga0209720, IMG submission 184426) | Active sludge microbial communities of municipal wastewater-treating anaerobic digesters from Japan - AD_JPNMR3_MetaG (SPAdes) (version 2) | ecosystem: Engineered > Bioreactor > Anaerobic...
TGCCTGGCGCTTTCATGTCGATGATTGGAAACACCTTGCTTAACATGATTGTGATTGAGTGGGGTGTTAACCAACCATCAAAGGTTCTTGAGGCGCTTAACGAGCAGCTGCGCGAAGCCCTGAAACAAAAAGAGGTAGGTAATATTGTTTTGGCAGGTATTGATATTGCCTTTGTAACCATCGATAAGCATGAAAGGAAAATCTACTTCTCAGGCGCAGCACGACCCATGCTAATCATCCAAAACGGCGAGATGCAACTGGTAAAAGGCAGCATCCGCTCCACTGGCGGTTTTCAACCGGCAAACACCAAACCTTTTGAGGATGTTTGCTTTGATCTCCTTTCGCCAACAAACATCTACCTATTCTCCGATGGCTACTCCGATCAATTCAGTATTGATAAAAAGAAATTTGGCTTACAACGTTTTACTGAACTTATCTATCAATCGCATAGCAAACCCATGGCTGCACAACGCGACTTGCTAATCCAAATGATGGAGAACCATTTACATGGTGCTGACCAACTTGATGACATCTGCGTGATGGGACTTCGGTTAGCATGATGCTACCTGATACTCAAATCGGGGTACTCAAGCCGAACATGGTAAATATTCTGTAACTTCTTCTTAAAAATTGTCTTTATCAGCGAAATATCCCTAAGCGTAACATCGGCAAAGCCGTACTGCCCTGAGTTAAGCTGATCATCGATAATCCTCTCGACCAACTGATCGATACTTTGTACGGTATACTCCTTAAGGCTACGCGAGGCTGCCTCAACGGCATCGGCCATCATCACGATAGCTGTTTCCTTGGTTTGCGGTTCTGGCCCTGGGTATGAGAACTTACCCTCGTCAATATTTGAATTATCAGTTTGCAATTGCTTATTGTAAAAGTACTTAACCTTGCTTGTACCATGGTGCATCTTGATAAAATCAACTATTTGACTCGGCAATCCGGCCTTAGTGGCAATTTTCACCCCTTCATGCACATGATTAATGATAATCTCCGCACTTTTAACATTATCAACATTCTCATGAGGATTGAATCCACCCTGCTGATTTTCAATAAAGAACATGGGGTTAGCCATTTTCCCTATATCGTGGTATAGGGCTCCTGCCCTAACCAGTAAAGGGTTACCCCCAATACGCTGAACAGCGCTCTCGGCTAAATTAGCCACCTGTAGGGAGTGCTGGAAGGTTCCAGGAGCAACCTCAGCTAGCTTTCGGAGCAAATCGAGGTTGGTATCGGAAAGCTCAATAAGGGTGATATCGGACAAAAACCCAAAAAACTTCTCAATAATGTAAACTAATTGGTACGAAGCAAGAAGCAACAAAGCGTTTATACCATACCATAATGCGACGAACCAGTTTACTCCTTTGAGTGAGCCATCGCCAACAAGATATAGGCTTAATGTTAACGTCAAGTAGGAAAAGTAAACAAGCCCCACAGTTTTAAATAGTTGACCACGGTTGTATAATTGGGACAATCCAATTATTGCCACTATGCCAGCAATAAAGTTAATGAATACAAACTCAAAGCTGTTGGGAACTATAAAAGCCACAAGAAAAATGGTAATAAGATGAACAAAAAGGGCAAGCCTCGAATCGAAAAATGTTTTGATAAAAATGGGTACAATGGCTAAAGGGATAACAAAAATACTGAAGGAACTGGTTTTGATTACCAGGGTGGAAACAACTACCGATGCGGTTACTAATGTTAAAATAAATAGCAACTTCCTGTAATCGTTCAACACTTCGTTTCGGAATTTCAAAAGGAAAAGGAAAAGTACAATATATAGCGATGCTATAAGTATCATATTACCAAAAAGAATGGTAAATAATTTTTTTGAACCTAAACGTTTATCGTATTCTTTCTTAAGCGATTCGAGGATCTGGTATATTTCTGAATTTACCACCTCGCCCTTCACTACAATTTTCTCGCCGGCTTGAACCAACCCCTTAGTAATTGAAATGTTTGATATAAGCTCATTGCGGAATTTTTGGGTTGCAACGTCATCATAAAACAGGTTTGGTTGAATGTAATCCTTAAGGTTAATCATTTCCCATAAACCAACCAGTTCAGGGCTTAAACTTTTAGTGAAGTCATTTACCTTTGAATTTAAAAGATTAACAGCTCTTTGAACTGTATAAACCTCATCGAACCACTTATCGTAGGCCACATTATTGATAACAACAGCCAATCCCTGTTTGAGCATGCTGTTTGAGATGGCGCTCTCATCCTGATTGATAATTCCTTTTAGATAAATCTGGCTAATATTATCGGCAACAAACTGTTCTAGTTCCGGTTTTACTTTCAGGTACTTTGCCCTTGATGTTTTTGAAACATTCTGGCTATTAATAAATTTATCAAATGCCAAGTCGAAACTGGAACGAAACCCCTCCAGTTGCTGAGGGTGAATGGTAGAATCGTACCGGTAAAAGGACTTGAACTCCTTTAGCAGCTTGCTTTTCTCAGCAAAAAGCTCTTGCTCAGTTTTATAAACTGGAAAATCGAAAGGGGCATAAAGATCCTCGTGCATCCAAGGTCTTCCTTTTTGGAATTCATAGCTAAATCTACCTTCACATGGCATTATTATAACCATGATGATGTAGGATAGTAGGAAGAGAACAAATGCCACGATGTGTTTTATGCTGATTTTTTGGGTTGCTACCATAACCTTTTATTAATAAAAGTAATAATCATTTATTTGTCAATGAGATGTATTGAGGGTTAATATTTATCGCTGTCAAACCCAACTCTTTACCAGCGTTTAGCATAAGGGTATAGGCTTCAAAAAAATCGTTACGGATTTCGCCATCCAGAATAGCATCCTTAATCCTATTTTTAATGAGTCCTACTTCCTTACAGGGCTTCAGGTTAAAGGTTTCCATAATCATTTCGCCAGTAACGGGTGGCTGAAAGTTCCGAATGGAATCTTTTTCCTCCACCTCCTTAAGCTTCTTCCTTACAAGTCTAAAATTTGCCAAATGTTTCCGAACGGTAATATCGTTCTTTGAGGTGATATCGGCTTCGCAAAGCATCATCAGGTCATCAATATCGTCGCCTGCATCAAATAGCAGACGGCGAACAGCCGAATCGGTAACAACCTCCTGCGATAAAACGATTGGTCTAAGATGAAGCAGAACCATTTTTTGAACATATTTCATCTTATCGTTAAGGGGCAACTTGAGCTTACGAAATATTTCAGGGATCATTTTTGCGCCCAAAAATTCGTGTCCATGAAAAGTCCAACCCTGACCCGCCACAAAGCGTTTTGTTTTTGGCTTGCCAATGTCGTGAAGCAATGCAGCCCACCGCAACCAAAGGTTATCGCTTTTCAACGACAGGTTATCCAACACCTCAAGCGTATGGTAAAAGTTATCCTTGTGCGATACTCCATTACGCGCTTCCACACCCTTCATTGCCGCCAGTTCCGGAAAAATATGTTGCAATAGCCCTGTTTGTTCAAGAAGTAACCACCCTACCGATGGCCGTGGTGAAGCCATCATCTTATTTATTTCGTCCACAACCCGCTCAATGGAAACAATAGTAATTCGCGAGCTCATTTCACGAATAGCATCTAGGGTTTTGAGCTCAATATCAAAGTTTAGCTGTGTTGCAAACCTGATTGCCCTGAGCATACGCAAAGGGTCGTCGGAAAAGGTGGTGGCGGGGTCGAGCGGTGTGCGTATTGTTTTACTTTTTAAATCCTGCAAACCGTTAAACGGATCAATTAGCTCACCAAAGTTTCGTTTGTTCAGCCCTATTGCAAGGGCATTCATGGTAAAATCGCGCCTTTTCTGATCGTCCTCAAGCGAACCGTTTTCAACTATTGGCTTTCGGGAGTCGAGTCTGTACGATTCCTTTCGGGCGCCTACAAACTCAATATCCCACTCGTTGTGCTTTAGCTGTGCTGTTCCAAAGTTTTTGAAATAGGTTACCTTCCGTGCCCTAAGCCTTTGAGCCACCTTGCGTGCAAAATCTACTCCGCTGCCTACAACAACTATATCAATATCCTTCGATGGTCGGTTCAGTAAAATATCCCTCACAAAGCCTCCAATAACGTAAGCATCAACCCCCTCAATCTCTGCCACATCCGATATTACTCTAAATATGTTGCTTTTTAGGTATTCCTTCATATTGTTATGTTATGCCTGACAAAATTACAACTTATCAAACTTTTAGCCTAAATTTTTGTTTTATAGTAAAAATGCTTTGTTTAAAACATCGCAATGATAAAATGACATATATCAGCTTAAAATATTCAACAAAATTATGCCATTAAATGTTTTGGTATTACTTTTGCATCGAAATATGTAAATAATTTGATTTATTAATAAATAAACCAGTAACACTATGATTGAGCACTTAACAGCAGAAACATTCAAGCAGAAAGTATTTGATTACGAAAAGAATAACGAGTGGAAGTTTGAGGGCGACAAGCCTGCCATCATCGATTTCTATGCCGATTGGTGTGGTCCCTGCAAAATGGTAGCACCTATTCTGGAAGAACTTGCCAAGGAATATGAGGGCAAACTCAATATTTACAAGGTAGATACCGAGGAAGAGCAGGAACTTGCTGCCGTTTTTGGAATTCGAAGCATTCCATCGTTACTCTTTATTCCACTTAATGATCAGCCACAAATGGCTATGGGGGCATTACCTAAGGACACCTTTAAAAAGGCATTCAAGGATGTTTTAGGTGTTGAGTAATTGAACCTATTTGTAATAAAGGAAAAGGAGCCAAAGGCTCCTTTTTTTATTCTGGTTGATTTTGTGTTAGATTCCAGAAAGCATGGCCTTAAAACCTTAACCCTGAACTTTGAATTTCGCTTCGTGGGACTGGCTCTTTACCCCCGTAGAGCGAGGCGGGACTTTTATCCTTTAACCTTTATTCCCGCTAATGCGGGACAGGCTCTTTATCCTTTAACCTTTAACCCTTATCCTTTAATGACTATCAATCCCCATCAGCATCAAAAACAAATGCTTTTGCACCTTTGAAATCTCACCCATGTATTCCCTTACAGCCTTAACGCTTCCGGGTAATGTGTAAACAAATGTAGTTCCCATTAACCCAGCAACGCCTCTACTAAGCAAAGCGTTTGGCTTTTCGGCCCCATACTTTAAGCGGATGTGCTCCATAATCCCTGGAATTTCTTTATCGAGCAATGGTTTTACAACATCGGGAGTAATATCGCGCGGGCCAATTCCAGTTCCGCCAGTTGTTAAAACCATGTCGTATTTAGAGTTTCGTGCTTCAATCAGTCTGTTCTCTAGCAAATCTCTGTCGTCGGGAATAATTTCAGTTTCCACCTCTAACTGCCAGGATACGGAGTTAAAGAAATCGGAAACAAGTTTAGCAACCTCAGGACCGCTAAGGTCCTCATACTCGCCTCTACTTGCCCTGTCGCTTAAAGTAATTACTTTCACCCTGTAAACCTTTGGGTAAAAGCTAAGCTCATCGCCTGCTTTTAAGGGACCTCCTTTCAGTACCCGAACAAATATCCCCTCCTTAGGCATCACACAGTTACCCACCTGACGGTAGATGGCGCACCCATCGCCATGGCACGATTTGCCAATTTGTGTCACCTCAAGTTCAACACCAGCACCCACAAAACGGTCGCCTGGCTTTGTCCTGTAAAGTTCAAGACCTTGAGTGGTGATATTTTCGGCAAAATCGCCATATTTTACAGTCAGGCCGCTAGCCTTTGTAAACTTATCGATACTCTCAACGCCGAGCATGCTCACCTGACGATGCCAGGCACCAGCATGTGCATCGCCTTTAACACCAAGCGAGTTTAGCTCAATACGATCAACTGCATGCTTAGTTGTTCCTTTTTTTTCGGAGATATTTACCGATACAACCTTTACAGTAATGGGATTAGTTTGCTCCATAGCTAAACAATATCCTTTTTAGCTTTCTCAATTAGTTCAACGCGTTCAATAACCATTTGCTTGTCAACAGCCTTGCACATGTCGTAAATGGTAAGGAGCGCCACGGTTGCTGCTGTTAGTGCTTCCATCTCCACACCGGTTTGCCCAATGCACTTGGCGTAACTTTTAACCTCAACCCCATTTTCGCAAAGGGTAGCTTTAACATCAACCTTAGTAAGCATGAGTGTATGGCAAAGCGGAATTAGTTCAGGGGTTCGCTTAGCAGCCTGTATGCCTGCAATCTCCGCAATGGTTAAAACATCACCCTTTTTCATTTGGTTTTCACGGATCAGCTTTACCGTTTGGGGTAGTAAACGAATAAAGCCAGTAGCGCTAGCCTCGCGTATTTGATTGGGTTTATGACCAACATCAACCATATTGGCCTTGCCATTTTTATCGGTGTGCGATAGTTCCATCTCAGCCTCCTATGTTATAAAACTCACCGCTACGGTTTGCAACTCCGCAAGCTGGTTTATTTTTTATAGCCATTTCAATTGCTTGCTGTATGCCTAACTCCCTTACGTTATATCCCTTGTCGCTAAAAAGGCATGGTTTAAGAATACCATCGGCGGTTAAGCGCAACCTGTTACAGGTGCTGCAATTTCCACCCTCGCCACCCTCAACAACGCCAAAGACACCATCATCGAGGTTCATCTTTGGGATAAAACGGGCAATAAAGCCATTAGAGTTAGCAAATGCTTTAACGGCTTGGGCATCGGGTTCGTTAGAGTTGTTTTCTACCACGCAATTTAATTTTATGGGGTTAAACCCCACCTTTTTGGCTTCCTCAAGTCCCTCCAGCACATCGGATAGCGTGCCAACCCTTGTTATAGCCTTATACTTTTGGGGATCTAACGTATCGAGACTAACATTTATGCGTTTTAGTCCGGCATCGTAAAGGGGCTGAGCAAATTGTTTTAAAAGCGTTCCGTTGGTAGTCAAACCTAAATCGGTAATACCCTCAACTGTTTTAAGCATCCTTACCAAGTCCACAATTCCTTTGCGGACTAGCGGTTCGCCACCAGTAATGCGAACCTTATCAAAACCATGCTGAACCGCAATCCGAGCTATTTCTACAATTTCCTCAAAGGTTAAGACCTGGTTATGGGGTATTTGGACAATACCCTCCTCGGGCATGCAGTAGGTACACCGCAGGTTGCACCTATCGGTAACCGATATCCTTAGGTAATTAATGCGCCTATTAAATTGGTCGAACATCCAAAAGTTCTCCTTTTTTGAGTTCTTTTACTCCAAGCGGAATAGCTGCAATACCTGTAGCCTTTGCCAACGAAAATATATGGGCTGAACCATGGAACTCAAGAGGTTCAACCTCCCCTATATCGTTAACAAAAACAGGGAAAAGCCCTAAACGTTCAGCTCGTTTTCGGGAATAATCAATTGCTAAGGGCAACTTGTATGTCCTAGCGTAAGGCTCATTGCATTGCATCATCATCAGGAGTGCAGGTTTTACCAGCAACTCAAACTGTACAAACGATGATACAGGATTACCGGGCAATCCAAATATTAATTTATTGCCAGCAACTCCAAATGTAGTTGGTTTTCCGGGTTGAACTGCTATGGAATCGAATAGGATTTTAACACCCAAACGCTCCATAATTCTTGGAACATAATCAAAATCGCCCATTGAAACTCCACCTGTAAGCACTACCACATCGCTTTCAGCCAAAGCCCTAGCAATGGCTTTTTCGGTAACCTCCTCGGTATCGCCTACTATACCATGGTACATTGGAATTGCACCTGCTGAAATTACCTGTGCAATTAGTTGATGCCCGTTGCTATTCCTAATCTTGCTACCCTGTGGTATTTCAGTTGGCTCAACAAGCTCATCGCCGGTTGGCAAAATTGACACTCTAGGCCTTACAGAAACGATCGGGGAATGACATCCGAGTGCAGCCATTATGGCTATATGCTGAGGCTTAATAAGGGTTCCTTTGCTTAACGGCGACTCACCAATTTTGATGTCCTCGCCAAGTTCACAAATGTTAGATTTTGGTTTACTGCCTTTAAAGCGAATAGTTCCATCGGACAATATTTCGGTATCCTCAACGGGTATAACACAATCAGCTCCATTGGGTATGGGTGCGCCGGTCATTATCTTCGAGCATGTGCCCTGGGCTATAGTTCTTTGGGGTATAGTCCCTGCTGCAATAACCTCAATTACTGTAAGGGGATTATCCAAATCTGCAGCCCTGCAAGCGTAACCATCAACAGCCGTTTTGCGGAATGGCGGCATATTTATATCGGAAACCACATCATGCCTCAACACTCGGTTTAGACTTTCGGATAATGAAACATGCTCTTGTCCATTCAAAGCGGTAACGCTTTGTTCTACAATCCTTATCGCCTTATCTAACGATATCATAACACTGATTCATTGTTTTGCAAATATGTACAAAAAAGTTGTTACCGAAAAGAATTTTTTTTCATATCGATTTGTATTATTAAACCAAAGCACCATGAATTAACAAATTCAACAGGGCTAATTTTAGGTGAATGAATCGGAATGAATCGGAATAAGCAGAATATGATGGAGTTAGAGGAAATTAGAGGAAGTTAGAGGAATAGTAAAAAAGTGAACGGCTAAACCAAACGAACAAGAACAAACAAATACAACCGGGCTAATTAAAATGTGGATACAGAAACATTTTTAGAGAAGATTAGTCAATAGAAACACAATAAAACATTTAAACAACTTGTTTCTATTAAATTATCGAGGTAATCCCGACTTATCAAAATCTTTCATTCCGAGATCTCGGAATGATTAGATTTTGTTAGTCGATTCGTCAATTGAAAAGTTCAATTGACGAATTTGGATTCAATGTCGTTTAGTTAAGGGTATTTGTCATGTTGCGCGCAAGCGAAACATCACAAGTCGTAGTGAGTTTCGATTTTTAGGGATAGACATCGCCGTAGCATCTCATTGCTCTTTTCTCTTCAATCCTTTGAAGAGATCCCTCGCCTTTGCTCGGGATGACAAAAACCCTATCTTCCTTTCTGCTCCCTTGTCATGCTGAGCTAGCCCAAGCATCTCTTTGTACCTTCAACTCTTTTAATGAGATTAATAAACCAACAAAGAATGGCATAGAAAGGGGCATAAAAGCCTGACCCGGCAATGGGTCGGGAGTGGAACGTGGCGGTGGGCTTAGTAAGCGATACCAAATGAGTCACGCCACAGGCGTGGCGAATAGTATCGCGCGGCAGTTCCACCCGCGGGGTACCCATCGGGTCGGGCTTTTCAGCCTTGATTTTCTTTGGTTCTTTCTTGTATCAAGACAAGAAAGAACGTGAAAATCACTCTTCGCAATGTTTTTCCTTTGCGATGCAAAGCCTCACCATTGCTCTTTGGTATATGCATTGCGTGCATCGCAATACAAGTGGGAGTAAACATAGGGTTACAAATGTTTAGCCCCTACGGGGCTAGATGCGTTGTTCGTTATTCGTGAATCGTTGTTGGTGAAGCTATTGTCATGTTGAGCGTTAGCGAAACATCTCATGGGCTCGAAAAGAGATCATTCGCTGCGCGCAGGATGACAGGCATGTATATTTTTGTTAACTAAACGACATTGAATTTGGATTAAACATTTACTAAAAATTAGTAGGTTTGGGATATTTTGAATCTCAAACCTAAACCATAAAAACTATGTCGCACGAACCTGTAGAAAAAATCAAAGGCCTTCCAGAAAATGCCTACACTGAGCTCCGCGAAGGCGAAGAGTATCAACCAGTAATGCCACCAAGCAAGGCAGTGCCTGAGGTTACTGCTTGGAGTGTTATTTGGGGGCTAATCATGGCTATTGTTTTTTCGGCAGCCGCTGCCTATCTCGGGCTAAAAATTGGTCAAGTATTTGAGGCAGCAATTCCCATTGCAATCATTGCTGTAGGGCTATCAACCCTTGCTAAACGCAAAGGGGCACTGGGAGAGAATGTAATTATCCAATCCATAGGCGCAAGTTCTGGGGTAATTGTTGCTGGTGCTATTTTTACATTACCAGCTCTATACATCCTGAACCTGGAGGCAGAATTCTATCAGGTATTCCTGTCATCGTTGTTTGGGGGAATTCTTGGAATTCTATTCCTCATCCCATTCCGTAAATATTTTGTGGCCGACATGCATGGTAAATTTCCTTTTCCGGAGGCCACAGCAACCACTGAGGTACTTGTATCGGGCGAGAAAGGGGGGAAACAAGCTCGTTTACTTGTGGTTAGCGGGCTAATTGGGGGTATCTACGACTTCATTATTGCCACATTTGGTTGGTGGAGCGAGGTGGTTACCACCCGAGTGATACCTGCTGGCGAGGCTCTTGCCGAGAAAGCAAAGCTGGTATTTAAACTTAATGTTGGTGCTGCCGTTATGGGTATTGGTTATATTATTGGCCTCAAGTACACCGCAATAATTGCAGCAGGGTCGTTTGTTGGGTGGTTTGTTATCATACCCATAATCAACTACTTTGCGCCCGGTTTAACTGAGGCAGTAGGCAGTAACATTACACTAACCGTTGGGCAGATGAGCGCCGAGCAGATTTTCAGTAACTACGTTCGCCCAATTGGTATTGGTGGTATTGCCATGGCGGGAATAATTGGGATTATTCGCTCAAGCGGCATCATTCGTAAAGCATTTGGCCTGGCCGTTAGTGAGTTAACCGGAAAGCACTCGGCTATCCCCAAGGAGGAACTCCGCACCCGAAGGGATCTTCCCATGTCCATTATTGCTGGAGGTATCCTATTCACTACCATTCTGCTTTTAGTATTCTTCTACTTTGGAGTAGTTCATAATATTACCCATGCTCTTATAGCGCTTGGTATTGTAATGGTTATTGCTTTTCTGTTCACCACCGTTGCTGCCAATGCCATTGCCATTGTTGGTACCAATCCTGTATCGGGCATGACACTCATGACTCTGATTATCACCTCATTGGTAATGGCATCGGCCGGGTTATCGGGAACTTCAGGAATGATTGCTGCGCTCATTATTGGAGGAGTGGTTTGTACAGCACTCTCAATGGCTGGTGGCTTTATCACCGATCTTAAAATTGGTTACTGGCTTGGCTCCTCGCCCTATAAGCAGCAAACCTGGAAGTTCCTTGGGACATTTGTTTCAGCAGCAACTGTTGGAGGCGTAATAATCCTGCTTAATAAAACATACGGTTTTACCGGCAAGGACGCTCTTGTTGCCCCACAAGCCAATGCCATGGCTGCAGTAATTGAACCCATGATGAGCGGCAAGCCTGCACCTTGGGCACTTTACGCTGCAGGGGCATTCCTTTCGCTTATCCTTACCATGATTGGAGTTCCAGCTCTTGCATTTTCGCTGGGTATGTTTATTCCCCTACAACTTAACACGCCATTACTGGTTGGAGGAATTATTGCACACATTGTTTCCACCCGTTCAAAGGACAATTCATTGAACAGAGCCAGGAAAGAAAGGGGAACACTAATTGCATCGGGCTTTATTGCAGGTGGAGCCCTAATGGGAGTAGTTAGCGCCTTACTCCGCTTTGGCGGCATTAACTATGTAAACCCAGAATGGTTTGAATCGCACTCCGCCGAAATTCTAGGCTTTGTGATGTTCCTGATTTTATGTGGATATCTGATTTGGGAAAGCCTAAGAGCAAAGGTTGAAGAATAGAGAATCGTGTCTAGTTTTTGGTGTTTAGTTTTTAGGGACTATTGCAAAATTTTATGAGATTAATATGATTGATTATAAACAATTAGATGTTTGGATAGCTAGCAGACAGCTTGCAAATTCTATTTATACAATTTCAAAATATTTCCCTAAAGATGAAATTTTTGGATTGACACAACAAATAAGAAAAAGTGCCATTTTAATTCCTTCAAATATCGCGGAAGGCATTGGCCGCAATCATTTAAAGGAGACAACCCAATTCCTTTACATTGCAAGGGGATCGTTATTTGAATTGGAAACGCAAATATATATAGCTTTTGATCAAGGTTATATTGATGCTACAGCTCTTGAACAAATAACGAATGACATTGAGAAATGCAAGAAACTGCTTAATGGATTTATCAACTATTATCTTAAGAAAAAACATGAAGACCACACTAATACTAAAAACTAAACACTACAAACTACAAACTAAATAATCCGCCATGATAAACAAACAATCTCTTATCGACCGCTTTATCAGGTATGTAAAGATAGATACCCAAAGCGACGACACTGTAACCGAAAGGTTTCCCAGCACTGAGAAACAGCTGGTTTTAAGCAATCTTTTAGTAAAGGAATTAAAGGAGTTGGGGGCTCAGGAAGTTGAAATTGACCAGTATGGTTATGTGATGGCAACAATACCCGCAAACACCTCAAAAAAGGTTCCGGTTTTGGGTTTCCTTGCCCATGTTGATACTTCGCCCGATATGCCAGGGAAAGATGTTAATCCACGCTTCGTTGAAAATTACGATGGGTCCGAAATTATTCTGAACAAGGAGTTAGGAATTGCACTTTCGCCTAAGGAATTCCCTGAGCTTAAGAATTATGTTGGGCAAACCCTGATTGTAACCGATGGCACTACGCTACTTGGCGCTGATGATAAGGCCGGATTAGCCGAAATTATGACAGCAGTTGAGTACCTCATCAAAAACCCCAGCTTTGAACATGGTAAAATTCGTATTGGTTTTACAGTTGATGAGGAGGTTGGCCGCGGAGTTGACCACTTTGACGTAAAGCGCTTTGGTGCCGATTTTGCTTATACGCTCGACGGTGGCGCTATTGGTGAACTGGAATTTGAGAACTTTAATGCTGCAAGCGCCAAGATATCCATCCAGGGACGTAATATCCATCCTGGATATGCAAAGGACAAGATGTTAAATGCAATACTTATAGCCCAGGAATTCAACAGCCTGCTACCTGCACATGAACGCCCTGAACACACTCAGGGTTACGAGGGGTTCTACCACTTAATCAAGATGGATGGATCAGTTGAAAAGGCAGCTTTTCAATACATTATTCGCGACCACGATCGTAAAAAGTTTGAAGCCCGAAAGGCTTATATGCAGCGCATAGCAGAATATTTAAATACCAAGTACGGCGAAGGTACTGTTACTTTGGAGCTAAAGGACCAGTACTACAACATGCGCGAAAAGGTTGAGCCAGTTTACCATGTTATTTCAACTGCCATTGAAGCCATGGAGGCAGTTGGCGTTAAGCCAAAGGTTAAACCCATTAGAGGAGGAACTGATGGCGCCCGCCTTTCCTATATGGGACTCCCCTGCCCCAACCTATTTGCAGGCGGCGAAAACTTTCATGGAAAGCATGAATACGTAGCCGTAGAAAGTATGGTTAAAGCAACCGAGGTAATGCTCAAAATAATTGAGCTATACGCATCAAAATAAGAAAACTCAGTAATAAAAAACGAGGGAGAAACCTCCCTCGTTTTTTTATTTTTTGGTAATGGGCTCCAAAACCTCATAAAATACTCTATACCCACCAGGGGCCAGGTAATGATAGTAAAGGTAGATAAAATCAGTTACCGGATCGTAATGGGAGTAAACCAAGAGATTATTAGGATCACCCTCTTCTACAATAAAATCGAACCCAAAAACATTGAAGGTAATACTGTTGTCAGGATTAATGGTAAGGTATATTGTCTCGCCATAGCTTCCCCATACTGCAAAATTTGTTGAACAGGTATTACCACTCTCAGTAATCAATTCCTTTATTAGCTGATACTGCCTGGTACCTAAATTGGGGTGTATATAGGTAATGTCAGATAAGTAATACCCCGAAAAACTATTAGCCACCAATACCTCGGTTTGTGAATTGCTGGTAACCTCCCTGCCATCGTCCATTACGGAAACATACTTAAGCATGAAATAGTCTCCAATATCGGCGTTTAAAGGGTCATCGGGTAGAGTATAGCTATCAAGGGTTAAACCCTGTTTCAGCTGTTCCCAGGTAAAGGTCTGGCTAAGCAACAATGTGTCGTTCAAGTTCTGGCCACTTACACTAAAACTGCCGAGTAGTTCAACATTAGAGGCTTCGTCGGTTGCATTATGGTAAAACTGCTTGTAAACCTTAACCTCTTGAATGGCTGGCCCCAAATAAACCTTAAGCTCGATATCAACAGTATTTGATTTCTTGGGCACTAGCTGAACCAGCGGAACCGATTCAACCAAGCCACCGGTTTTGGCATCGGCAGTCATTAAATCGTCGTTCATCAGGCAGGAGCTAAAAAGCATGGCAAATACTGCCAAAAGCAAGGCCCCTTTTATGACTTTCGTATCAAACAATCTCATATTCTCATCAATTAATAGAGTTCAACTAATTATTATCGGCAACATCCCACCATACCCTGGTATTTAAATTATCGGCACCCTGGCGGGCAACAGCTGCAGCCAGGTTGGTACCGTTACGGGAATACTCATCGGAAGGGTAACGTAAGCGTTGGGGTATTCTTCCTCCATTTAATCCATCTTCGGCCGGTGTTAGCTGGGGATAGCCAGTTCTCCGCCACTCAAACCATGACTGTAAGCCCTGATCAAACATGGCAACCCATTTCTGGGTGTAAATTTTCTCAAGTTCCTTACCAACTTCCCACTTACCACTATTTGCAAGAAAATCGTTAAAATAATCGTCAATGGTTCGTGAAGCACCACCCAAATCGTAGTAGTAAGGCACGTTTTCAATAATTTCATTGGCAAACTGCCTGTACGACTCCTTAACACCCAGTTCATAGTAATCCTGAGTTTCAGTTCCAAATGTTAACAAACCACGATGTTTAGCTTCAGCCAACAAGAAGCAAACCTCTGCACGGCTCATGAACATACCCGGAGCATCAGCTTTACGGAAGTATTCTCCCAGCTTAGAGGTTCGTTTAATACCATTGCCCAGGTAAGCGGCAGCCTTTGCCGATGTCAAACCATTGGGTAACCCTATCCAGTAACCTCCCGCCTGAGGTGTTTCAGCGTAAACTACAATTCGCCAATCGGGATGATCGTGGTTATTGGGGTTGTACATTGCATCAATTAACGTTTTACTAACCCTATGATCATCGCGGGTTTTGTAAGTTTCGTTTAACGGGTGGTTATTGGGGTAAGTCCCAAGGTAAATCAATGCAGCATTCTGTGAATTATTGCTGATAATTGGAT
>Ga0209720_1002181_pt1 | contig 15000 bp, 10 predicted proteins | sample AD_JPNMR3_MetaG_FD_184426 | JGI IMG/M metagenome (GOLD analysis project Ga0209720, IMG submission 184426) | Active sludge microbial communities of municipal wastewater-treating anaerobic digesters from Japan - AD_JPNMR3_MetaG (SPAdes) (version 2) | ecosystem: Engineered > Bioreactor > Anaerobic...
CTGATAGCTAACCGTGGTGGTCGGGGAAAGGGCTCTCAATATATCATCTTCTCCTTCTCTGGCTGAAAGGAGGCCGGTCAGAAGTTCAGGTAAGATTTTTCCTGCCCCCACCGCCAACCCTGTCCAGCGAGAGTCGGAGGTACTATCAGCTGAGGGCTTAAAGACTATGATTTCTCGTTCCTGAGGTTCATAAAGTTTCAGCTCATCCAGCAGCAAAGGATCAAAAATCGCCTCGCCATCCAGCAGGAGAAAACTACCCGACCAGGTAAAAAGCTCCCTGGTTTTCATTCTGTCTTCAAAAGAAAGATTTCCGGCTTGAAAATAGTGCAGGCTATGAGAAAAAGGTAGAACACGACTGTCTTTCTTTACTCTTTCGACCAGTCTTAACTCCTCCTGGCTGCCAGAACCGATTAAATAAAAAGTTTTCAAACCGGCCTGGTGGCAGGCCAGAATTGCCCTGAGGAGAAGTGGCAGGCCAAGAATATTTTTGCCCGAACCAGGGCGGAGCATAATGATGGTGTTATCTGACATGATTAATCTCCGTGGCTAATTTTTCTTTTTTTTTACCGGCGGAGGTCAAAATTACAGTCAGGACAGCAAAGATGATTTTGCGGACTCGCCTCATCAACCCAACACTCAGTCCGATGTTTGGCGGATAACCGACAGTGGCAGCAGCCAGCAGACTTCCGCCTTCGGCTGCCCCCCACTGACCGGGGATAATAAAAAAGGCAGTGTTAATGATAACGGTAAAGACCGAGATGAAAACAACTTTGACCAGGCTGGCCGGCCAGCCCATCGCTCTGATAATTATGTATATTTCAAGAGCTCCAAGACAGCGAGCGGCAAAATGAAGCAGAAAAGCTACCAGCAGGCCTGTTTTGGAGTGGCTGAACATCAGGCGCATATTCCTATCGAAATCTTTCAGGCTGGCTTCCTTTTGTTCGAACCAGCGTCGGCTGCGGCGAGAAATACCTGCCAGCCGTCCGATAATCGAATGAACGCCTTTAAATTGAAGAATGATCATAATTACCAGAACCAGGGTTATAGCTCCCAGGGCCACCAGCGAAGAAATTTCCAGCTTCTGGGGGATTTTAAGATAAACTAAAGACAAAAATAGTCCGACCGCTAAATAAGCCAATGAAGCCAGATACTCAATGGTTTTATCAAAAACAATGCCAGGAATGCCCTCATTTAAAGGAGAATGAGATTTGATGATGACTGCTCGGGCTGCTTCCCCGCCGATATTGGCTGCTACCGGCACAAGTGTCCCCAGACCATCGGCTATGATTTTCGCCCGGAAAAGGGTCATAACAGGAACTTTCTGAAAGGCCCCCTGGACGATAGACCAGGCAACAGCCTGAAGAAACATCCAGAGAAGAGCTGTTAAGCAAATCAGAGGAAGATAATAACCCGCTTTGACAATATTATCCCAGACGACCTCAGGTCCAGCCCGCCAGATAAGAAGGCCCAGCAGCAAGAGGCCAAAAGCGGTTAAACTTACTCTGGCTAACTTCTTTTTCCGGCTCTTGCCTTCGGTTTTGTTGGAATTGTTATTTTCCATTGGTTTCCGCTCGGTGCTCGAACGAGTTAAGTTTAGTTTATAACATCAGTTAGCTTTTTATACGAGGCTATCTTGAGCCTTACCCCGGACCTGAAATCGGGCTAAACAACAGGGAACCGAGGTCAGTCAATAAGTCTTGTAAGTATAAATGATACCAGGAACTATGTCAAAAGGGGCCAACCTCAAGATAGGACTGTACATTTTGAAAGAAATGCAAAGCCAGTTTAATCCATCTTTAGCTGGCAGGAAGCCAGACTAATTCACTCGGGATAGCAGACTACAACTTCACTGATAATTGACAGTCGCCCGGCAGACTGTTGAATTTTAAAGACTCAGATTGACCGTGGCTTCGGCGGTTTTATCCGGCTGGCTTTCAGATCTAGCCTTTAAAACTACAGTCGCTTCTCGAGCAGCGCCTTTCGACGGTAAAACGTAGACGGTTATATCCGAGGCCTGACCGAACTCAACAGAAGCCAGAGCATTTGGTAGCTGAACCTGCCAGCCCTGTCCGTTGATCGAGACCTCCAGCCGGTATAAATCACAGTTAAGATGGCCAGAAGCATCTGAGGGATGAAGCTTTGGATCGACTTCCGCTGGCTGGCCGGTATTTTTGAGCGAAAAAGTTACCGGGGTCAGCCCTGGGGCAGCCTTGATGCTGGCTGAAGGCGAGGTTAATTCCACGCCCCTTATCTGCGGGCCAGAGCCATCCAGTGACCTGATAGCCAGGGTGTAGGTTAAAATCCCATCCTGATTTCGATCGACAGACACAACATAAAAATGGAGGCGGTTTGGTTCATCCTGATATTCAAACTGGCTGCCTGAGTTAAGGCCGGCATGAAAAAGAGCATCATTTAACTGGCGGTAGTCGGCGATCGTCCTCATGACCTTTTCGCCGGTTGGACTCACATAGTCAACTACATTGATGTCTTCAGGGTGGGCATCAATGACCCAGATATAGCTATTGAAGGCATTAGGTCCACCGTTATTTCCACGTAAGTTATCCCTGTTTTTAGCCAGGAGAACACCATTATCCGGGCAGAAAGAATCAAAGCCGATCCGCTGGACAACTTCCAGGGAATAAAAATTATAGTCAGGATTGCCTGAGGAGAGGGGGTCAGTGGCTGGGTCTGAAAATGGAGTTCTGTCACCTGGCTCTGAGCCATCCAGCCGGACATTTATCCCGGTGTAGCTACCAGGTAAGGGATCAACTTCCCGGGCGGTGACTCTAGCTACGACCAGTCCTGATTTAGCCAGTGCTTCTCGGCTCAGTGTAAGTAATTGGCCCTCTGGAATAAAGCCACAGGCCATTCTGTCTTTTATCATCAATCCAGCTGGACCGGCCCCACCGGCTATGGGTGGAACTACCCAGCGCTGATGGGGGCCACCGGGGCCATTGAAGCAGGCTCTATCCATCAAGTCCCACGGCCCGACAGCTGCCCGTCGATAGGGCTGGACATAAGGGTTGTTATTGAGGTCGGGCAGACGAAAAGCAAAGTGTCCCAGCTCATGAGCAATAGTACCTGAGTTTTCTCCCTGGCGCATCGAGGAGAGTCCCCACTGCTGTGAACCAGCCAGCCAGCTGGTCCATTCGACATAGCGGGTAGGGACCCAGCGTGGCATCTCTGGATTGGGATTACCCCATTCGGGAGGAATGTCATCCTTGCTTTTAAACTTCATCTGGCCAAATTCCATCCAGACTCCAGTCTCATCATATCCAGCATAAATTCTTAAAATGGCATCATAATTTTTTCTGATATCCTGACCAGCACTCTGCATCCACAACTCATCGCAGTCTTTTTCCAGACGTCCTGAAGCCACACTCCCATCGGGCGTATATTTGTTCTGGTGGTATTCGTTGAGACCATACCACCAGTGAGGTTTAGGCAGCTGGTAAGGTCCAAAAGTGTCAACTTGAGTCAAACCAAATTTTCCCCGCGACTGCCACATCCAGTAGTGATGGATGTCAAGGCCATGGTTAACCGGCAGTGATTTAGTGAAAAAGTCAGCGTAGAATTGAGGTACTTTTTCTCTTGCTATGGGGTCAACCTGCGGGTTGCCGAAGGGGTCGGTGCCCTTGGCCCGGGTGATGACAAAAGGCTGGTTGGGAAAATCAACCGCGACAACAGCCAGCCTGAAACCACGCTCGGGTTTGAGCGACGGATCAGCCCAGTTCAGGCCGGGGAGAGGCCGGTAATCAGCCCAGGTCATCTCGTCCTGATCCTGAACCTTTTGCGGATCAATCGGCGGTGGGAAGGATGAAAGACCAGAGGCAGCGGGTGATTTGGCTCTGTTGTTAATAAAGACTAAAAGAACCGCTGCCACTAAAATCAAGATAAGAATCAGCCAGAAACCGGTTGATAAAGATCTCCGCCTGACCGGAGTTTGGTCGTTAGCCATCGGGCACCTCCTGGAAGACCGAAAAAATAAATCTATGAAGTAAGGTATATTAGATATCAGACGGAGTCAACAAAAATATTTTTCCTTATTTATTTGGTTTTTGAGTTTTGAGCAAAAAATGTGAAAAGTAAAAATCTCAGCCGGTTTCTATTGCTTTTTGTAACTGACCGGATGATTTAGGAGCGGTAGCTGTGTCTCTTTTAGTTTGAGCAGCTCCCGAATTTTATCTCTATCCATACCAGATCTTGGCCTGGTGTTAAGCCCGACGCCAGCACAGAAGATGGAGATATTCTGAGAAACAATACCGGTATCAAGAGCTGCCCATTCCTTTTTCATCTCGTCGCTTCCTCCCCTGAATCTGGAGATATCAGAGACGAGGAGGAGAACAACTGGAGCCATGGTCATCTGTGGCTGGGGACCGGGAGCTCCGGCCGGCGGGGTCGGTGGCTGCTGCGCGCGTTCTACCGGCTTTGGTGGCTGCTGTCCCGGTTGTCCTGGTTGTCCGGCACCGGCTGGCCGTGGCGGTCTTGGCTGGAAGAACAGCGACCGCTGATCGCCGGCTACCACTTCTACCAGGCTGTGGCTTTTTGCCTCATACAGGTAAACACCGTCTTTCATGAAAACATAGATATCAACATCCTGAGCATTCATCGCCGAGGGAGCGGTGCGCTTTCCAATTTCTGGACGATTGATACCATTGGCGGCCCAGAGCAAATCAGACAGATCCTGCGCGCTTAAATCCTGCGTGGTCCATTCGGTCGCCGAGGCTCTGACGGCCAGAGCTTTCATCACAGGTAAACCTCTTTCTTTATCAGGTTCGTTAAGTTTTATGGTCTTTGGACCTTGAGCACTGAGGGCCAGCGGGCAGAACAAGAAAGCGCCAAGTACTGTCAGAAGAATCAGATTTTTAAAGTTAATTGAAGGCATTCCTTTACCTCCCTTTTTTAGTTTTGCACTTTCTTGCTCTATTATATAGGAAAAAGTCAAGAATAGTTTCATTTTGTATAATTTTACCAATCAGAAGCGGACTAACGTCAGGTTCACTTTTTATCAGGGATGAGCTCAGTCTCTTAATTGATGAAGCGGTTTTTTATAAAGGACAAAGAGAATTTTGATGCCAGGAAGATGACTCAGGACAGAAAAAAGATTGGGTTCACTCAAAAACAAATAACTTAAAAACAAAAAAAGAGGGCGGAAAAACCGCCCCTTTTTTTACCTTAGTTCGTTAACTCTTTTGACTCCGGTCAGACTTTTTTATGGCAGAGCCACCAGTCGAAGCAATTAGCCTGTTTTTTGCGCTCTTTAGCTCCTTTGACGTCGGTTGGGGCTGGAATAATAACATGATCCTGAATCAGCTCATTATTGGGCCAGTTGGCTGGCATGGCTACATCATACTGATCAGAAACCTGGAAGGCCTCAAGTATTCTCAGGATTTCAGAAATATTGCGACCAACTTCAGCCGGGTAGTAGAGAATCAGTCTAACGATGGCTTCTGGATCGATGATGAAAACAGCTCTGACCGTCTTGGCACCACCACCTGGATGGATCATGCCAATCTTCATCGAAATTTTGCCCAGATCATCAGCAATGATGGGGAAAGGAATTTCCACTTTGAGCTCATTCTCTATCCATTCTACCCATTTGATGTGGCAGAAAACCTGGTCAACGGACAGGCCAAGAAGTTCAGCATTCAGTTTTTTGAACTTATCGTAGTTCTTGGCAAAGGAGACAAATTCAGTCGTGCAGACCGGGGTAAAATCACCCGGATGACTGAACAGGACGAGCCATTTGCCGGCATAATCCTTAGGCAACAACTTTTTCCCGTGGGTCGTCTGGACCTCCATTTCGGGAAACCGGTCACCGATTAAAAGCATGCCTTTTGATTCATTATCTTCCATGAGTTACCTCCTTAATAATTTTTTTATAGCAAGGCCGGTAAATAAAATATCAGTTAATAGCCGGTATTGAGGCCTTTTCCTACCCCCAACCGAGGAACCAGTTCCGCCAGTTCTTCCCGGCGAGTCTTCTTCCACTATAAATGCTGGACAAAACCTCAGCGTTAGCCTTTCTACCATTAGCCAAACATTCTTCCATTTTTAAGCCGAGCGGGATTCAATTTGTCTAATTTTTGTTTTCCCAGAGCAGGTGGATATTGCAATATTCACGCGCCCAGACATGTTCGGCTTCCAGCGGGAAGAAAGCTTCCGGCTTATCACCTGGTTTGAGTTCCTGACGATAGACCTTTCCATCAGCTATCAGTTCAATCCACTCGATATAGTGTTTCTCTTCCATCGGATGAGCCACCATCTGTCCAACTTTAACCAGGTAACCGCCGGCCACTTTTTCGATATAGGGCACATGTTTTTCCTGAGTGGTATCGGCTGTTTTAGCTTCCATAAAAACCATGTCCTGACCGCAGCAAACCAGGGTGCCCATCCCCTCGTCCAGGACCTCCACGATATTCCCGCATTTCAGGCATTTGTAAATACCATACTTTTTAGCCATTTGAGCCCTCCAGTTGTTTATATTTATTGCTCTGACGACAAGAAGGGCAGAGGCCCTTCAGGTCGAGATGCTTTTCCAGCACCTGATAATTGCCCAGCCCGCTCAGCTCGAGTTTTTCAATTCCGACATCATAGATCTGGCCACAGCTGAGACATTTAAAATGTCCGTGCCAGGAAAGAGTGGAATCATAACGTGCTTCATTTTTTTCTAGGTTGATGAGCTGGACAATTTGTTTTTCAAGAAAAAGCCTCAAGGTGTTGTAAACGGTTGCCTTGGAGATAGCCGGGATTTCCTTCTTTAAGACTTCATAGATTTCATCCGCTGTCGGGTGGGTGCGTTCATTTATCAGATATTCAAAGATTTTTAACCGGTGGAAAGACGGGCGGATGCCTTTCTGGCTTAAAAATTGGCTGATCTCATCCAGGCTCCAGGGTTTGTCCGGTTTCTCTGTCAATTTAACCTTAGCTGCCATGTTTGTAATCATTATAAATTTAGTTTCATTATAAATTTATACTGATTACTATATTGTGTCAAGACCTTAAGACATTTTGTCAGGCGATTTTATTAACCCGGCTTATAAAATATTGGGAGCAATAGTTCGTCCTGAAATCGGCATGATCAACTTCGGACCTGCCCCAGGCCCTCAGGACTATCTCTTAAAATCTGGTTCTTGCCTTCTGATAGAGACCTTGAAGCGATGGGTATCGATATGGAGACGGCTAGCGGCACAGATCGTGGTCAATTCGCAGAAAAACGGCCGTCCCTGTAATCTAAATCAGTGGGAGCTGAGAAAATGGCAGAGAATAAAATGCCCAGGCGGCGCGCCCGGTGCCAGTAGGAATCGCCGCCTTTACCGCTACTAAGCAGACTATCCTCCGCTGTGCAACCTGAATAAAACAGGCCGACTGCAATTAACAGGGAAATAATTGCTCCCTGGATTTTTAATTTTCTTAGTTTTTGAGTCCCGTGGCCCCGGCAGTCAAAACAATAAAGCCAATAATCAGACTGCCCCCAGAATGAGCTTATGGAGAACCATTTACTATTCTCATTTACTATTCTGCTGTGATATATAGCCTCTCTCTTTTTAAAGCCAGGCTTACCTGGAATAGTAATCAATCATCTGCTGGATGGCTCGCTGACAGACCCGACAGAATTCGACCTTCGGGCTGGAAATCATAACACAGTACATCTGCGGGCGATAAAGGCCTTTGGAGGCATAGCCAGCACCTTCAAAGGCTCCAACTTTGTCTTCAAGGTCTTTATATCTGTCGCGGATGGTCTGAATTTTAGCCTGGAGTGCTTTGTTTTTTTCCTGGAACTTAGCCTGGATCTTTTTTGTCTCTGCCTCTTTTAAGTTTTTCTTTTTTGCCTCATCGAGTGCCTTTTGCCTTTCCTGGAAGTTGGCTCTCATCTCGGCCTGCAATTTTTCTATCTCGTCTTTGCCATAGTCGGTTGGGATCTTAACGCCGGGTGAAATAAGATCTTGCCATTTGATATGCTCCGGGTCGAGCAGAGCCGTGATATTCGGCTCAAGTGGTTCCACTCCGGCCGGATAAAAGTCGTTATAAGCCACGTCAGAGGTATAGTATTCATCAGCCAGTCCGGCAAAGCTATGCCCGAATTCATGGATAAAAACACTGAGGCTGGCCTGGTGATCAACAGTTGTTATGCAGTAATCATTATAAATTCCACCGCCGCCGTATCTGGTGCTGTTGACCAGCACCACGATAGCATCATAAGGAACCTGGGCTGCCATTTCCCTCAGGGCGAAACCTTCTTCGGTCAGCATATAACGATCAAGATCGAAAGCATTGAAAGAAGCTTTGAGAGCAGTGTTTTTATAGGCTTTTTGCCTGGGCTCATCCATGCCTCGTTCGAGCGATGTCCGGAAAACGCCGTAGATATTGAATTTATTCTGATTGCTCTTATATGGCTCTTTTTCAAACAGGAAGCTCGAAAACTTTTTGACATCGGCCACAAACTTATCCCGGTCCTCGGCTGTATAACCCTCAGCCAGAAAAGCCAGATCAACTCTTTCTGAGGGTGGACCGGTCTTGATCACTTCGAAGGTATAGTCGCCTCCTTTGACCGTTTCTTTCACGTGGTGATAATCCTCGGGATCGATCGATTCCACCGCCAGCGGATGGAGAAGATTCTGCCTATCCCGGGCTTCGAAGACAATTCTAACCGGCCGCTTCGGCCAGGGTATTCTCACCGCCCGCTGAAAGACTTTTTTAACGCCATCAAGAGCAGGTGTGGTCGTTTTATATTCACCAAACTGGCAGTCAAAACCCTTAGCATAGATTAGCTGGTTGGAAGCAACTTCATAAACTTTGATAAAATAATGCCCGTAATTAAAGGGATTGGTTAAGTTGACTCGGCTCTCGGGCCAGATATCTTCCTGATAAATATCCTGAATAATTATTTCTTCTTCCCTGGCATTGCCTGCCATATAGAAGTTGATGCGCAGGGCTTTATCCAGGAAAAAATCATCAAATTTAATCGTGGACTGGGCCTGCCCTGGCCGGTTCAAAATGGCTGTCAAGCCCAAAATAATTAGAAAAATGGAAAAAACGAAAGCCAACCGCTGCTGGTTTTTCTGGCGAAAGAACATAGTGAAGCTCCTTTCTATAGCCGTGATAAAGTCTTTTGGCTCCCCTCAGCCTGAGGACTTTTGTATGTTTACAATTTCTTTAATTAACCGCTGCCTGGCCTGAAAACTTAATATGCACAGTTATCCTCGCCGCGTTTGCCTGCCATTGCTCCAGGCAGCAGCTACTGCAAAACTATTTTTTTAGCTCAGTATCAATAATAAAAATAAAATATATCACAGCTTAGACTATGATTTTTGAGCTGGTCATGTCAAGTTAGCCTCTCATTCAGGTTTCGAAGTATGCCCTGGCCTGGATGGAAGATTAGAGAGATCTGGCCCTCAAGCGGAAAAGCGGAACCAGGCTGGCAGTTGTGGACAGGGGCCAGGGATAATCTGGGAGAGGATTAATCAGCCTGGCGATCCTGAAAAATATCTTTTTTAAAAAGGATATAAGCCTCGATGGTGCTTGTTCAGAGCTATTCTGGCTGGCCTGCTCCGGGCTCTGTCCAAAGGGCAAGGGGCGAAAGCCTTTTGACAGAACAACCTCATTAGCCTGGCTAACTGGTTTTAAGAATTAAAAGCCAGCCGCGACCTGGCTCGACTGGAATCTCCTCGTCAGGCTTAAAAGTCCTGGCCGGCTGAAAATTCTCAATGGCCGGTGCTTCGATGGTTATTTTCTGCGGGTTGAGGCCGAGCTTTTTCCAGTCAATAAGCAGGCGGCAGCCTACTGTTTTTTCTGACCAGCTGGCCAGGGCGACCAAGGCTTTTCCTTTCTGGCGATAAACGGTGGCCAGCACCTGTGGCTCGCTGCTTTTTACGGGACAGGTAGGTGCCCAGTAGCCAATCATCTCGGCTCGACTTAACCCAAATTCATCCCAGGCCTTCCACAACGGCCTCGGGTCGCCGGCCCAGGGGAGTCTGGCGGTCATTCCATAAATCATACCGCGCCAGGGATTGCCACCTTTTTCCAGCATTTCGCCCATCAGCCCGAATGGTATCCCCGATATTTCCACCAGCCAGTAATCAGGCTGACTGTTATAGTCAAAATATTCGCCAAACCACAGCCGGTCCAGGTAAGGGAAATGCTCCAGATAAAGATTGGCACTCGAGGCGTAGCCGTCGCGCGGATTGTATTGATTGGCCGAATGAAGGTCAATCAGCCCAGCGGGGCGGTAGGTTTCAAGCACTTTACGCACCCGTTTCATCGTCACCCGGTCGAAGGCCACATCATCAATGTAGAGGCCGTCTATCCCGACATTTTTAGCCAGCCAGGCCAGTCCTTCAATGTAGTAATTGTGCCAGCGCGACATGCCGCTATTGATAATAGCTGCGTCCTTGAGCTCGGGAACAAACCAGCCGGCGATATAGCCGGAGTGAAGATGCTCCTGCAGCCAGGAATAACCGCCTCCCTGACCGTCGGTAAAGATTTCATGCTTGAGGCTCTCCAGGGCGAAGAGTTCGCTCGCCCGGTTGGAGAGTTCCCGAATGGTGTAATAAATTTTGACCTTCAGACCCTGGCGGTGAGCTTCGTCAATATAAGCCTTCATCTTCTCCGGGCGAAGGAAAGGATAGTTGATAAAAGGATTAATTTCGGTCGCATGGTGGACATTGATGACATTGGCGCCGGCAGCGGCAATCTCTGAGACTGGCTTAAAGGCATGATAATAGCGCTCTGCGAAATGTTTCCCTGGATTTATGGGCTTAAAAGGGGTCAGGAGCAGGTTAAAATTAAAGTAAAGAATCTCTCCTTTTTTAAGCTGCCTCGCTCCGCTTGAGGCGGTGAAGGCCACTTCCTTTTTGCTTCTTTTGTCTTTAGCCTCCGCCTCTTCCACCCGGATCGAGCCGCGACCTTCATTCCACCAGGAAGGAGGCAGGTTGAGTGGCTTCAGCTGGTAAAAGTTAGTATTAAGAGGGCGTGAATAATTTTCAGCTCTAAGCTGACACTGAAGACCGGCATTAACTGTCCCGATCCACAGGGCGTCCTGATTTTTGCTTCGGTCCCAGCTCCAGGAGAAAGAGGAGGGCCGCTGGCCGCCTTTAAAGCCCAGTCCCATCATGTAGGTCGAGGCTTCCAGGCGTAGCGGTATGAGCAGGGAAATATCTTCAACTGTTGTGTCCGAGCCGGCTTCCAATTTAACTTTAAATTCGACATAGCCGTCAAATTCCATAGCACCGTTAATTTTGACCGTCAGGTCGAGGGCAGGAATTCTATTGACTGCTTGCCAGGCCACTTTTCCCTGGGTGATTTTAGTAAAAGCAAACGACTCGTTCTTCCAGCTTGGGGCAGGTTCTACAGAATTTTTGATGAGAAATTCAAAAGGTCGACTCAGAAGGTCAGTTGATATCGAGCTTATGGCGGTTAGTTCGGGCGTAAAAAAGCTCTCGATTCGGGCTGGCAGCCCGTTTTCGCCCAGGGTCAAAGCCCGGCCCAGACACTTTATCGTCCGTCCTTTAACTTCGAGCGGCGTATAGGGTTTGACCACTTCATCGTTGACCGCCAGCTGCGAATTAAGCCAGCGGAGACGAGACTGACGCCAGAGTTCCGAGTCGCCACTGTCAGCGAGAATCCTGTCTTCGACTTTTATTTTTAAAATTATTTTTTGAGCCGGCAAATTCTGGGCTGAGACAGCTACCTCTCCTTCATAGTCGCCGGCAGGTAGGTCTGGCGGTATCTGAATTCCGCACCACAGTGGCTGGACTTTTCCCTGAGCCAGGTTCAACTCTTTTTCAAAGGGCTGGCTGTCCCAGCCTATGCCACCCAGGTTAAGGCAGGTTGTATCGCTGGCTTTTATCGCCTGGTCCGAGGTGTGGTTAACCAGATCTGAAAAGACAACTTTTATTTTTTCCAGGCTCTGGCGGTGAGCAAAAAGGCCAAGCTGGAAAACAAAATATTCACCACTAGAAGCACTAGCCTCAAATTTCGTCTGAGGGCCAGTCTCGACCCAGCGCAGCGGAAGATAATCAAACATCCGCACCGGATGCTCCCGGTCTTCAGGGAAAATCAGAAAGGGCTCACTTTTATAAATTTCAATTATCTTAGCTGTCTCTTCTGTCGTCGCTATAACTTCCATCGGGTAAAAGCGGCTGAAATCATCCACGGCTTCAAAAGCGATGAGTTCAGACCGGGGCAGGGAGGATGGATTGAATTTCGAACCAGGGATAGAATTAAGTCCATAGTGTTCAAGCCAGGTTTTCTCCGGCTGGTAATCAGCAGCCAGGTAGGTTACTACTGGATAATTTTTACCCTCGATTTTATAAGGCAGATAGTAAAAATAATATTCGCCCGGCGCCTCGCTGGCTTCAAAGACAAAGTCTCCGCAGTCATTATTAACTGCCAGTGGCCAGACATTATTTATAAATTTCCCGCTTCTGGCTTCAACTACCAGAACTTTCTTTTTTTCCGGATTGGAATCCGGCCGGCGCCAGGGAAGATGGACAAAAACCGCACTTGAAGCCTCTTTGACTCTGACCACTGCCCGGTGGTTTCCCAGGCCAGAGTCTGGATCCCAGGCAGTGGAAGCCTCACGGTAGGGATATTTTTCTCCACTCTGAGGAGAGAAGGCTGCGACTGCTGATGATGAAAAATAGATGAGAGAAAAAAGAATCGCCACCGAAGCTGCCGCTCTGGTTCTAAACCATGAGGTTTTCGACTGAAAATATTTTCCCTTAATCTCGATTTTTTTGGCTCTGAACTTTTTTGACATCGTAATTCCTTAAGTTTTTATTGGTCAGACTGTCGGCTCTGATCATAGTATTTATCTTTGCTAATTAGTTTTCGCCATCAGTTACCAGCCGCCTGAATTGATTTATTTCAGATATTTAACCATTGTTCAGGGCTGGGCTCTGCCTGGCTTCTTACTGGAAGTCTGGTTAAACCTGCTTCCGGACTTACATTGTTTCCCAAAAGGACATCATTTTCAATCCTGTTTTTTTGAGTCAAAAGAATCTGATTGATTAAGAGTCAGATTCTTTGTTAATTTGCTTTTCAATCTGGTGAAGAACAGGGAGGCGTTCTTATGTCTGAAAAATCAAGGATGGTAACTTTGCTCTTTGGCTGGTTTCTGGGGATTTTTGGCGCTCACCGCTTTTATACCGGCAAAACGGGAACTGCTGTGATCTGGCTGCTGACTCTTGGCTGTCTGGGTATAGGCGTCATAGTTGACTTAATTATGATCACCCTCGGCAAATTTCATGACGCTGAGGGGAAACCGGTTCTGGCCTGGTTTAGAACCTGTGACGCCGAAGGTAAAGTTATCAGCTACATTGTCTGATCAACGGAGATTTTTGAGCCAGTTATTGATAAAGACTGACTTTCACTTCAGGCTAGACGAAAATCTGATTTGTATTAATCTGCCTGTTAGATTTGTTAAAAATCCAGATAGTCGAGAGTCCGCGGCCTCTCTTCAAGATGGAAGATAATAATAGCCTGAAATACTTTTCCGAGATTCTTCCAATCCTGAGGTGTGAGGGCAAAATCAGGGGTGGTGAGTGGTGAATTTTTCTTCATCCAGTCAATTAACCGGCGGGCGGCGGGGGTCACTTCCAGTTTTTGGTCGCTGGCACAAGCCGGACAAAGGACACCCTGCCTTTCCGGGGCGAGCCAGCTGCTGGTATTAATCGGTCGCTGACAGTGCTGGCAGCGGTTAAAATCAGGCAAAATGCCGTTAATTTTTAAAAACCAGAATTCAAAATATCTGGTGATATATTCAACGGGCTGGCCGGCTTTAGCGGCTGACCTCACTGCTTGCAGCAGGCGATATAGCAGCTCTTCCTTTTCCCGATAAGGCGAGAATTTTTCAGTTAATTCTGCCAGGTAGGCAAAAGCCCAGGAAGTTTTTAGCTGACTGAAAAGTTCAAAGGATGAATCAATAAGATCGCTGTTACTGATGGTTACAAAGTCATGCTTCTCTTTTTCATAATAAAATAGCCTGACTTGAGAAAAGGGCTCGAGACTGCTGCCAAAGCGGTTATTAAATTTACGGGCTCCTTTGGCCAGACCTCTGACCAGACCCTTTTCCCGGGAAAAAAAGACAACCAGCTTATCCTGTTCACCGAAATTTTCTGTTCTCAGGATAATCGCTTCCGATTGATCAAGAGGCATTACACGCTTATCTTTCTGGCCTTAATTTGAGGCTGGACAAAATCATTCAGGATTATTCTCAGGCTGCAAAAAGTCATTTAAATTATCGAGGGTGATTCTGATGTTTTTGATAACTTCGCCCCTTTTTCCAAAAGGTTTCCCTGCTTTTCCGTTTAAAGTAAAACTCAAACCACCAGCATTGCCCAGATTGATGATTAATTCCGAGCCGGCTTTAACCGAAGTTTTATAGCCTTCCAGTTTTAATCCATCCACCACCAGCTGCCCATCAGCGAAGACCTGGATCCAGCAATCCTCATTGAAGGTCAGATCGAGGTTTAAGCCTTCATAAGTCTTTTCCTCAACCACCGGCCGGGCGGTTTCGGTCAGCGGTAGCTGGGAGGGAGAAGGTTCAGGGAGAATGATGTTGGCAGTCTCTTCGGTCCTGGCTGCACTCTTTCTGGCTTCAACATTTTTTTTGGAGGTTGAAATGGATAGATAGATTAAAACCACAAAAAGGATCAAAACAAGGATAGAGATGGAAATCCAGAAAGCCTTATCCAGCCGGAAGTGACGGCGAGGTTTAGGCTGCTTGCTGCCCGGCCCAACCGGCGTGTCTGATTCGATTAACCCCGCCTCCTGATATTTTGTCAACCAGCCGGCAGGATCTTCTCCGATAGATATCAAATATGTCTTTAGAATCTGCCGGGTGAAAAATCCTCCAGGCAAAAAATCCAGCTGATCATTTTCAATGGCTTCCAGGTGCCGCAGGCCAATCTTGGTTTCAAGAGAAATATCCTTTAAAGATAGACCTTTTTTCTCCCGTATATTTTTTAAGGTTTTACCTAAACTTTCCATTACACTGTT
>Ga0209720_1002192_pt1 | contig 14958 bp, 7 predicted proteins | sample AD_JPNMR3_MetaG_FD_184426 | JGI IMG/M metagenome (GOLD analysis project Ga0209720, IMG submission 184426) | Active sludge microbial communities of municipal wastewater-treating anaerobic digesters from Japan - AD_JPNMR3_MetaG (SPAdes) (version 2) | ecosystem: Engineered > Bioreactor > Anaerobic >...
ATCCCATTCAGCCGTGCCAAACTGCCAGGCGCTGAGTATGAAATCAGGCAAAGGTTGAATCACTGTTACACTTAATACAACTTCTTTATACAGATTGTCTTTTGTTGCCTGCACTATAAGACTGTAGCTGCCCTGTGGCACCGAAGGAGATGCAGAAATGGTAAGGGGCTGGGTGATCTTAAGGGAGCTATTCACCTTAATGCTCGCGGGGCTTAGGGTAAGCCCTGGTACAACCTTACCGCCGGTATCTATTAGGTATAGGTTCACCGTACCGGTGAGTCCATTCTGCGGGGTGAGGGTTAAATTTATGGTACCGCTCCTGCCTTGCGGAATGCCGATGCTTGCAGGTGTAAGGGAAATGGTAAAATCCGGGGATGTCTCACCAAAGACATTTACGATACAGATTAGGAACAACGCACCAATCAGAAGACTTTTTCTGGACCTTGCTGTTTTCATTAATAGCCTCTTCTAAAATGTTTGTAACCATAGACCTGACAGGTCACCGTGTCATGGCATGATACTGTCGGTATCTGCCATGCCTGATAACCGGGCTAACTAGACAATATCTATTACGATAACGTGTTTAAGTATAAAACAGCCTTTTTTTAGAGTCAATGTTACAGTGAAAGGCGATTGAACAGAGTATGGGAGTTAAGCCTAAGGGAGCTCCCCAGCGTTTATATGGATTCTCCATAGTACCAGGGATCGAAAAGGGGCACGCCGAAACGTTTGTAGTCCCGGGTGTTTCGGGTGGCTAGCAAGGCTCCGTAGCGAAGCTGGCTGTTTGCTTTTCCCCCTCAGGAAGCAATTCGATTCCACGGTATAATTCGCCTAAGGAGATCACGCTCAGGTACAGGGCCTCTTCTTCTTCCCGGTACTGATCCCAGGAAATTACGACGACCGCTGGTTTCCCATGACGGGTTACCGTTTGAAACCCTTCTTTAATGCTACCTGATTTCGTTGACTTCAAATAGCGCCTTGGGGGGGCATCTCCCTTCGCTGTTCAGTAACCACATTATCAATACCTGTTCTGTTTACAGAACAGGACCCACCTTAAAAAGGGCTGGCTCCCTTTGGACGAAGAGGAAGGCACCACCTTTTATTTGAACACAAAACCATCTTTGTCATAGTAGGTTTGGGTTTTGAATTCCGAAATAGGTATCCATTGGACTAAAAAGCTCACTTTGGTGTTAAAGGCATACCGGTAGGGAAGCTGGGACGTATCCAGATAGGGTTCAAGATCGGTGGTTAAAGTGGCCGTCCAGTCCCCCATGTAATGCACCGCCTTAACCGATAAGGCCTGGAGCTTAAACCCCGAGCTTTTGCGCAGCCTATCCGAATCAAACCGAAAAGAATTGAGGAGATCCACCAGCATATTCTGTTCACCGGGGACCTGTACCGACTGCTCCCAGATGGGCCAGGATTGTATATAACGATAGATAACCCGGTTCTGACTTTTACTGGTAAACGAAAAATCAAGGAACTCATGGATCTTTACAGTGGTACCCAAGGAAAAAGTAAAACTTGAGTAGGTGTAGCGCTGCAAATCAAGACTTAACGAAGAAGAAATATTCAAACCTGCCTGGATTCGGTTTTTCCAGAATACCAGGTTATTGAGAGAAGTCCCATAGGAAAGCTGAAAAGCCTTAGGACGAAGGGCCTCTTCGTCGGAGGCAAGGGTCCATTTACCTCCACTAAAAAGATAGGACCTACTATAAGCATAGGAAAGGGAAACCGAGAGATCATACAACGAGAGGGTAGAAGTCCAAGCGGTTAGACTCTTTTCTGCTGGTGTATAGGTAAGATCCTGTTTATATTGAAAAGGGGGAGCAAAAACCACCGTACTAGAAACGGTGAGGGGATTAAAAAGGGGATCTTCAAAAGGTTTGGAGATAGAGGCGTTTGCAGAAAGCAAACTATCCCCCCATCGCAAGCGGGTATTCCCACTTAAAAGACTTTCCCGGGGGGGAAGCTCCATCGAAAGGCCGAGGGATTGTTCCCCCCCTGCGGTAAGAGCCGAAAGGGTCCAGGAAAGGCTATGATTCGAAATATAGTCCTTCGACCAACTTCCCCACAGAAGATCCCAGCGGGGAGATTGAACATCGTTATTAAACACCGTATTCAGCCATTTACCTCTAAGAGTATACTGGAACTGAGTATTCTTCCACACCTCATTCTGTACCAGGGGTCTAAAGGAAAAAAGGGTCTCCGCCGTAAGGTAATAGCCAGAGGCTTTGTATGCTGAGAGGAGTAAACTATTTGCATCAATATCCGAGGCGGAGCTATCAATGTACTGATAGTGTTGCCAGTTTGCGTTTCCTCCTATCTTAAAACTCATACTGAAAAGGTTATCCCTACGGGAGAAATTCGAAACAAGATTACCATTAATTCCTAATATAGAGTAGAGATAACTAATATCGCCCCAGTTTACTTCGTATACTTCTTTCCATTTACTATAATGATAGTGCAGATCCCACGAAGCGGTAGGATCAAGGCTATATTCCACATTCCATATAAATTGGGGGCCCCCCGGACTTTCAAAGGTTTGAGAAAGAACTGGTACAGCAAAGATCTCAGAAGTATCATCTTTTATTTGTGGCATCCCTGTAGCAGGTGGTGTTTGGGGCGCCTGTTCTTCCGTCCAGGGAGAAAGGGCACTCTCTAAAAGGTCTGTTTTTTTCTCATCTCCGGGGGATACTCCCGAAGGAGGAATCTTTTTTGTACTATTTGAAAAGAGATTTCCCTTTACATTCCCACTGAAAGAAGCAAGGGTCCACTGGGAAGGATAAAAAAAGCTTTGCCAGGGAGAGGGACTGGAGGCATAGAGGGTAGAACTCTTGGTCTTAAATATCAAGGTAGAACTAATGGAGTTAATAGTAAAATTCGAAATCAGCGGACTGAGAGCATCGACAGGGAGGGTTCCACTTCCTCCAATACGTATAGTATAGGACCCCAGAATATTAGAAGAACTGGAACTACTGCTCCCTGCACTGGCCCCTTCTTTTAACATGCTGATCCAATCCATTTGCTCACTCCGATCAAGAAAGTCATCATCCACATAGGGATCGGAGTAGAACGGGATTGTCCAACTAAGCGAGAAGGTTCCTAACGAAAGGGAGCCCGTCGCTTTAAAGCGGTATCGAAACGGCACCAGCCAGTTTAAGAAATAAGCACTATGCCAATCAAAAGAACCTTCGGTAGGATTGTAGGGGGAATACAGAGAGCTTCCTAATGGATAGATGGTCCGGCTAAACCCGATCCCCATCGAGAGATCCTGTTTTCCCCATCCTTCGGTTTTGGGGATCGAAAGTTCAATGCCACCATAGGCCCCCAGATTTGCATACATATCAAACAGTATGGCCAGGGAAACCTCGTCCTCACTTTTTCGCCGCTCCCCCGTAGCCCTGAGAAACACCCCTTCCAGCCGCCGCTCTTCGTTCTCGCTGGAACCGAGCAAGCGGGTAATGGAATTTTCTGTGGAGGAAGAGGCCTTAGGTCGCCCGAGGAGATAGGTAGTCGTCTGGACAAAAGACCCTTCCCGATTCCGATATCCCAGCACCGGATGAAAGACTACCTCATCCCCCGGTAAATACAGGAAAGGAATATAAAATAAGGGGAGTTCCCCCACCTTAAGCACCGCATGGGCAATAGCCCAATCGTTGCCAGGAAGCAGCCAGAGCTTACTGGCGTGAATCGACCAGTAGGGCTCTTCTACCGAAGCGGTGGTGATATCCACATCCTGCAGGACCGTGGATCCCTCCGCATCCCGGGAAATTACCTGACCTGTAAATTTATAGGCATTGGATTTCCCTTCCATGGCCCGTTCAGAAAAGCCCCCCAGGAAGGCCCCCGATAAAGAGTCCAGATTAAGGCTGAGGGCCGTGCCACGAAATGTTTCGGTCACTTCGCCTTTCTTTTTGGTATAGATCACATTCCCCCGGGCAGATAATTGATTTCTGGTTTTATTGTACAATAATTCCTCTGCCGACAGGGTATAGCTGGTGTCCCCTTCTTTTATCGTAATTTGAACCTTACCACGGAGCCGGGCGTATTCTTCGTTTACCACATCAAGGGTAAAAAACTCACTCTGTTCGGCCGACTCTATCACAATGGTCCGTGGGGAAGAAGACTTCTCTGGGTTTTCTGGTTTTTCCGAACTACTGGTTTGCTCCTTCCCCACGACATCACCCGATTTCGGTAGGGTAATACCGTAATACTGTCGCAGACGGTTCTGCAATTCTTCCCGGGTTCCTCCATCGGAAAGACCCAAGCGCCGACACCAGGAGGCCAGTTCTGAAAGACTTGAGGTGGCAATATCCATTTCAAGGATCTGCTGCTCTTTGGTAAGGGGAGGAGCTTCGGGAGCTTTTTCCGAAGGGATACTCCCCTGTTGCGGGGGAGCCAGAGCATCCGTGGCAGTTCTCCCCCCCTCTACCCCGTCGAGGGCCCAGAGGAACCCCGCTAAGCCCAGAGAGAGGGAAAAGACCAGAACCATCGTTCTTATAACAGGGAGATGTACCTGCTTCATCGGGCCCGCTTCAATTGTTCCTTAATGTAGTAACCGGTATAGGAGTGGGAACACCGGGATACCTCTTCGGGGGTACCGGTGACCACCACCGATCCCCCTCGATCACCCCCTTCCGGTCCCAGGTCTATAACATAATCGGCCTGGAGAATTACATCCAGGTTATGCTCGATCATTATCACCGTGTTTCCTTGATCTACAAGGCGATGGATTACTTCAATAAGCTGTTTTACATCCGCAAAGTGGAGCCCCGTGGTGGGCTCATCCAGAATATACAGGGTCTTACCGGTGGAACGGCGGGAAAGCTCCAGTGCAAGTTTAACCCTCTGGGCCTCTCCCCCCGAAAGGGTCAGAGCGGATTGACCAAGCTTAATATAGCCGAGCCCCACCGATAAGAGGGTTTCCAGTTTCCGCGCAATGGGTGGAATGGGTGCAAAAAAGAGGGCCGCCTCTTCGATAGTCATATCCAATACATCGGCGATATTTTTCCCTTTGTAGCGGACTTCCAGGGTTTCTCGATTAAAGCGCTTTCCATGGCATACGTCACAGGTAATGTACACATCGGGAAGGAAATTCATTTCGATTTTGATGGTCCCATCACCCTGGCAATTTTCACAGCGACCACCCCGGACATTAAAGGAAAAACGCCCTGCTTTATACCCCCGGCTTTTTGACTCCGGCAGGGATGCAAAAAGATCCCGGATAGCCGAAAAAACCCCCACATAGGTAGCCGGATTAGAACGGGGCGTACGTCCAATAGGACTCTGATCTATATTTATCACCTTGTCGATGTATTCAATTCCCTCGATACTGTCATAGCATCCTTCTTCATAGTTGGTACGGCTTACCCGGTTGGATACGGCAGGAAAGAGGATATCCGATAAAAGGGTAGACTTACCGGAACCGGAGACCCCTGTAATAACCGTAAAAGCCCCGAGGGGAAAGGAGACGGTGATATTTTTTAAGTTATGTTCCCGGGCACCCCGAATAGTAAGGTACTGGCCATTCCCTTTTCGTCGTTCTTCGGGAATTTTCATAAAGAGGGTCCCCGCCAGATACTGACCTGTAAGACTTTCTGGAACTCCCATTATCTCTTGGGGGGTTCCCTGGGCAACTACCTGGCCTCCGTGTACCCCTGCCCCAGGCCCCAGATCCACAATGTAATCCGCCACTCGCAGGGTTTGTTCGTCGTGTTCTACCACAATAAGGGTGTTACCGATATCCCGCAGATACAAAAGCGTATCGATCAGCCGCTGATTGTCCCGCTGATGGAGGCCAATAGAAGGTTCATCGAGAATATACAGAACCCCCACCAAACTTGAACCAATCTGAGTGGCAAGGCGGATCCGCTGGGCCTCTCCACCCGAAAGGGTGGCAGCACTTCGATCCAGGGTAAGGTAGTCCAGACCTACATTTTTCATAAAGCCAAGACGGGCACGGATCTCCTTAAGAATCTGGGCCGCGATGGTTTGCTCTGTAGGAGAAAGATCCAGGTGTTCAAAAAACACAAGACCTTCGGCCACCGAAAGGCGGGACAGTTCCCAGATGTTCTTTCCCCCTACGGTTACCGCCAGGGCTTCCGGTTTTAAGCGCTTGCCCCCGCAGACCTCACAGGGACGGTGGCTCATAAACTTTTCAAGCCATTCTTTGATTCCCGGCGACTGGGTTTCCAGGTACCGGCGTTTCAGGTCTTCCAGAATTCCGGGGAAACGGGTTTTATATTCAAAGCGACCGGTTTTATCGCGGTTCTCGTAGCGCACATCGATAGCCTCATCGGTACCATACAGGATCGCCTTCATCACATGGGATGGTAGTTCTTCGAAGGGGGTATCAAGGGAAAAATGAAGATGCCGGGCCAGGCTTTCAAAGCGGCTCCGGTTCCAGGCCGAATCGGGATTATAAGGAATGCAGCCCCCTTCATTAAACGAAAGGCTCTTATCGGGGATTACCAGGTCCGGATCAAACTCCATACGGGTTCCAAGGCCCGTGCAGGCGGGGCATGCCCCAAAGGGATTATTAAACGAGAAAAGCCGGGGCTGAAGTTCGGGGATGGAAATACCACAGTCAGGGCAGGCATTGGTTCGGCTAAAGAAAAGTTCTTCCTCCCCATTCGGGGTTTGATGCAACACTGTCATGATGCCCTCGGCGGTCTCCAGGGCTTGTTCTACCGCTTCCGCAAGGCGGGATCGATTTTCCCGGGAGACCACGAGGCGGTCCACCACAATCTCGATGGTGTGTTTCTTTTGCTTATCCAGTTTGATACTGTCCTCAAGCTGTACCACAAGCCCATCGATGCGGGCCCGGACAAAGCCCGCCTTTCGGGCATCTTCGAGGATTTTCTGATGTTCTCCCTTTTTTCCCCGGATCACCGGTGAAAGGATCTGGACCCGCGCACCCTCTCCCAGGGCCAGGATCGTATCAATAATCTGGTCTGTCGATTGTTCCCGGATTTCCCGTCCACAGGAGGGACAGTGGGGGATGCCGATACGAGCGTAGAGGAGTCGATAGTAATCGTAAATTTCCGTCACCGTCCCCACCGTCGAACGGGGGTTCCGATGGGTGGTCTTTTGTTCGATAGAAATGGCCGGCGAAAGCCCTTCAATATAGTCCACATCGGGCTTGTCCATACGCCCCAAAAACTGACGGGCATAGGCAGAAAGGCTTTCTACGTAGCGTCGCTGTCCCTCCGCAAAGATAGTGTCAAAGGCAAGGGAACTCTTTCCCGAACCAGAAAGGCCTGAAATCACAATGAGTTTATCCCGGGGAAGCACAAGGTCGATGTTCTTTAAATTATGTTCTCGGGCTCCTTTAATGATAAGCTTATCCATACGACGCTAGCATAACGGTACGGGCGGGAGAAAACAAGTCCTCCCTCCCAAGAAGGGTTTTCCTTCAGATCTTCTAACAACGCAAGCCCTTGACAGGGACCAGCCCTCCATGGTATGGTGCGCCCATCGGGCGTTTAGCTCAGTTGGCTAGAGCGCCTCGCTTACACCGAGGAAGTCGGGAGTTCGAGTCTCTCAGCGCCCATACGTACCCATCCAGTGTTTGTGATGGGTGATGAAAAACAAAGCCCACCGAACAAAACAATCCTCCATACATGTTATGTGCCACCAATCCCGCGGAGGGGATTCCTCTTGTACTCCGCGGAGCACAAGAGGTCCCCGGGGGAAGTCCTTTGTGTCAGACTTTTTAGAGCCCTTTAGAACCAGAGCCCGAAAGCATACGGGCAATCTGTTCCCGCACCTGTTCGGGAAGGGCCTTGCGTTCCTCAACGCTTAAGTTCTTCGTAGAAATAGGGGGACCAAAGGCAAGACGAACCGGGACGGCCCGCACGAAGCCCGTTTCTTCATACACCGCGTAACTGCCTTCGATAGCCATGGGGATGATGGGAGAACCCGCCAGGGTGGCGAGCTTAAAAGCCCCCGCCTTAAAGGGTAACAGCCCCTTCCCGCGGCTTCGGGTTCCCTCAGGGAAAATGATCATCGAAAGCCCCCGGCGGATCCGCTCCGCCCCCCCTTCGATAGCCCGGCGGGCCTGGCCTATGTTTTTTCGATCCAGGAAAAGGCCGCCCAACAGGAGCACCCAGAGGTTAATAAAAGGGAAAAAAAGGATTTCCTTTTTTGCAATAAACCCAAAGGCCCGCGGTATGTATGCCAGGGCAAGGATCACATCGAAATCCCCTGGATGGTTCCCCACAAAACAGAGACCCTCCCCTTCCCGGGGGATGTGTTCCAGTCCTTCCACGGTGACCTTACACCCCGTAGCCCAGATGACCGCCCGGGCCCACAGGCGAGCCAGGCCCCGTAACAACCAGCGGGCAAAACGGTCAAGGCCTATCACGGAAAGAAGAAAGAATAAAAGTCCCAGCGGCAGGGCGATGGCTACCGAGATCCATATGCCCGCAAACACCAGAATAGTTTTTATTAGCAAGACGAGTCTTTTCATGGCCCGTTCCCCTTTTTGCTAAGGTTTCCGCGGGATGTTGAAGATCTATTCCCCTTGTGCTACCGCGGGGATGATACCAAAAGAAACAAGGATTCGTCGAGCCTCTTCCGCTCCTTTCCAGAGAAAGGCCTGGAAACCCACGGCCCGGGCCCCTTCTATGTTGACAGGAAGGTCATCAAAAAACAGAACCTCCGCTGGAGAAAGGTCCAGAACTCTGGCACAGTGTTCGTAAATCTCCCGGTCAGGTTTATTTACCCGTACGTCGCAGGAATACACCGCCCCATCCACATCCTGGAAAAGAGGGAACCGCTGCTGGGCCCGCCGCAGGAACTCCACGGGCATATTCGAAAGGATCCCCACTTTCTTGCCCGCCCGTTGCACCGCCCTGACCAGGGCTATTGTCTCAGGGTTAAGCCGGGACCAGCTCTCCATATCCGCTTCCACAAGCCGCTCAAGCACGGCCGGGGGCACCTCTCGACCAAGTCGTTCCAGGATAGCCCTATAATAGGCGACCCCTGACAGGTCTCCCCGATCCCAGGCAGGCCGGAGGGCCCACAACACCGGTTCTAATTCACGGGCAGGAACACCTGCGAGTTCGGCCAGCCGTTCCATCGTACCGGGGGCCTGCGGAAGGGAAAGCACATTCCCGTAATCAAATACCACCGCTCTGATGTCCGTCCGTAGGTGCATCTCCTTCTCCTTGTCCCACATGGGTCATCGATTCACCGTATCCGTCCCGCCGCGTACAATCCTATCCCACGAGGGAGGCCAGTTTTTCCCGAATAAATTCACTCTTTTCTTTGAGGCCAATAGTACCGGTCTGTAAGATAAGCACATGGGGAGAGCGGGGGTCCAGCTTTACCTTTCCGCCGCTTTCCTGCATAAGCCGGAGGAGCCGGTCAATACTCACCTTTGAAACTTTTCCGAATTCGATACGGACCTGTCCAGCCTTTTCCCGCAGAGAAACGATGGAAAGCTCCCGACAGATGATCCGAATTTCCGCCAGGGAAAGCAGGCTTTGTACTACGTCTGGCAGGGGACCAAAACGATCGAGCAGTTCCGCATAGACCCGTTCCAGTTCATCCCGGCTCTGGATGGCGGCGATTTTCTTGTACACCTCCATCTTGGTCTGGGCCGTATCAATATAGGTATCGGGAATGTAGCCGGTGTATTCCAATTCAAGGTAGACCTCCGTGGGGGCCTCATAGTGTTCGTTCTGAAGCCGTTCAATGGCCTCATCAAGGAGGCGGAGGTACATATCAAAACCCACCGAATAGATGTCCCCGGACTGCTCTTTGCCGAGCAAATTCCCGGCCCCCCGAATTTCCATATCCTTCATGGCAATCTTGAAACCCGACCCCAGTTCGGTAAAATCCGAAATCACCTGCAGTCGTTTCATGGCCAATTCCGACAGGGCCCGATCCTTAGGATACAACAGGTAGGCATAGGCGATGCGGTCCGACCGCCCTACCCGTCCTCGCAGTTGGTACAACTGGGAAACGCCATACATATCGGCCCGATCGATAATGATGGTATTCACGTTGGGGATATCGATACCGTTTTCGATAATGGTGGTAGAAACGAGCACATGGCTTCCCCCATGGATAAAACGGTGCATCACATCCTCCAGTTCCTGGCTATCCATTTGTCCGTGGGCCACGTCGATAAGGAGTTCCGGCACGAGCCGTTCCAGCATTCGCCGGACATCCTCAAGGGTTTCTACCCGGTTATGGAGGTAAAACACCTGGCCTCCCCGTTCCACCTCCCGGCGTATGGCCGCCGCCACCCGATCTTCGTTAAATTCTTCAATAAATGTTTCTATGGGATGGCGGTTATAGGGAGGGGTGGTAAGGAGACTCATGTCTCGAATTTTAAGGAGGCTCATGTGGAGCGTCCGGGGGATGGGGGTAGCGCTCAGGGTAAGACAATCCACGTTGGTCTTTAGTTCCTTAAGCCGTTCCTTGTCCTTCACCCCAAAACGCTGTTCCTCATCAATCACCAGGAGCCCCAAGTCTTTGAATACCACATCCTTTTGCAGGATTCGATGGGTACCAACGAGGATATCGATCTCCCCTTTTCGAACCGCCTCCAGGGTTCGGCGGGCCTCCGCCTTGTCCACAAAGCGGGAGAGCATGCCGATCCGCACTGGAAACTGGGCAAAGCGGTCCTGGAAATTTTCATAGTGCTGCTCCGCCAGGATCGTGGTTGGGGCAAGAAAGGCCACTTGCTTTCCCCCCATGACCGCCTTAAAGCAGGCCCGCAGGGCCACTTCGGTTTTCCCGTATCCCACATCACCGCAGACAAGCCGATCCATAGGAAAGGGGCTTTCCATGTCCCGCTTAATTTCTTCCACACAGCGCAGTTGATCCTCCGTTTCTTCGTAGGGGAAGGCCGCTTCAAAGGCAAGCTGCCACTCCGTATCTTTGGGAAAGGCGTAGCCCGGGGCGGTTTTTCGCCGGGAATAGAGGTCCAGGAGTTTCTGAGCGATATCTTCGACGGATTTTTTTACCCGGTTCTTCCGGTTTTCCCAGCTCTTAGAACCGAGTTTGTCCAGACGAGGTGGGGCCCCCTCGTTCCCAATATAGCGCTGAACCAGATTCACCTGCTCAATGGGGACAAAGATATATTCCTCATCGGCATACTCTATTTTGATGTAGTCCCGCTCGTTCCCCAGGGCCCGAACCCGCTCAATCCCCTTAAAGAGCCCAATCCCGTAATTCACATGGACCACATAATCCCCGGGGTTCAGTTCAACGAAGGTATCGATCGCCGCACTGCGGGCGTGTTTTAAAGAACGGGGAAGCCGTTTCCGGCGACCAAAAATTTCCTGTTCCTGGATAACCAGGAGTTTGATCTCCGGTAAACCAAAACCGGTGGAAAGGGGAAGGGCCAGGACCGGCACGGTGTACTCTTTTAAGAGCTCTTCTATGCGGCTCGCCTGTACCTCCGATTCGGCAAGCACCACAATCTGCCACCCCTGTTTCAGGAGATTCTGCAGTTCTTCCTTAAGATATTGAATATTCCCAAAAAAACTGCGGGGGGGATCGCACAGTATCTGAATCCGATGGGCCCCTTCCTCGCCCCTGCCTTTGATAGTCCGAAAGGAGATCCGCCGTTCTACCCGGGATGCGAGTTGTTTAAAACTTAAAAGGAGTCTCGAAGGGAGGGGCACTTCCCGTTCCCGACGGGTGCGGCGGTACAGGCCCTCGTATTCTTTAAAAAGGGTTTCCTCCGCATTTTCCAGTCGTTCCCGATCCAAATATATCAGGATCGCCTCCTTTCCCACATAATCAAGGACCGATGCGGCCTGGGGAAAGGCCAGGGGAAACAATAGCTCTTCGCCGGGGATTTGCCGTTTTTCAATCAGGGCATCGAGAATAAGCTGGCGACCAGATTCGCTAAATTCTTCACAGGAAGCCAGGGTTGCGCCCAGGGCCTCAATTCTTTCGTCAGTCCAGAGTACTTCCTTTACTGGAAAGATGTGGAGAGATTCCAGGGATTCCCCCCCACTCTGGTTTTCTGGATCAAAGGCCTTAATAGCCTCTACCCGGTCATATTCAAAAAGAATACGGTACGCCCTGGATTCCCCCGGCATATAGATATCCAGCACCTCCCCCCGCAGGGCGTACTCCCCATGGACCTGTACCCGGGGAACCCGGGTGTATCCGTACTGCTGGAGGCGCTCCCCCAGGAGGGTAGGATTGATGGGCTCTCCTACGGCAATCCGTTGGAGGAGACCCGAAAAATACGAAACCGGGGGAACCGGCGTCAGCAGGGCCCGTTCACAGGTAATAACGATGGCAGATTTTTCAGATAATAAGAGGGAAAGGATCCGGGACCGCTCTCCAAAAACAGAAGAAAGGGGGCTCATATCCCGGTAGGGCATGGTACCCCACCAGGGGAACAGGAGCGCCCTCTCTCCCAGGGCCCCCAGATCGCTGGCGAGCTCTTCCGCCTCCTTTTCAGTAGGGGTGACTATCAAAAGGGGACGCTGGGTAAGGTGAAAAAGGTCCCCCAGAAGAAGGGCCTGAAGGGACCCTTCCACTCCCTCTACCTCCAGGGGAAACTGTCCTCTTTGGACGGCGTCTACAAGGAGCTTCCTCCCCGGAAAACGGGATATTCGTTCAAGGAACACAGGAAAGGATACAGTATTCATGGGTATATTCCGAAAAATACAGTAAGGAAATTAATGGAATCACTATGAGGGCAGTATACAAAGTTATCGGTATAATATCCATATGGATGGCAGGCGTTCTTTCTCAGATCTGGGCCCAACCAGTGGAACTTACCATCCGGTACTACGATAAACGGGTCTATTTTGCGGGTCAAAAACCGGTCTTTATCCAGGTAACCCTAACCAACCGAGGGGCCAGTACCTATCGATTCAAATTGGCCGATGACCGGGCTTTTTCCATCGATTTTGACGTGAGGACCTTGAATAACCGCCCCGTAGAAGCCACAGAAGTACTGATTCGGAAGCGCAGCACCAGCCAGCGTATTTATTTCCGTGAATTATCCCTGGAACCGGGAGAGTCCTTTTCTTTTACCGAAGATCTTACCGACTATAGTGCCATAACAAGTGCCGGTTCCTACGTCGTTCAGGCTGTTTTTTATCCCGAACTCCTGCAGCGGGAAGCACCCACACGATCGCCCAGCCCTGGGGGAGCATCGCCAAATGTGGGGACCATCACGGGGGCCCCCAATACGCCGGCATCGGCTTCCGGCATGGGGCTTCGTTCCAACACCCTTGCCCTTTCCATTCGTCCTGCGCCCCTCCCCGAACAAGGAAAAGTGGCGGCCCTCATTGATGTGGAAACCAACGAAATTCTTCAGCGGGAACCCTTAAGCCCCGATAAAGTCATTGAATACATGCTCACGGCCCGTCAAAAAGGACAATGGGAAAAATTTTTCTTATACCTCGATCTGGAAGCCCTGTTACTGCGAGATCCCGTAAAAAAACGCATGTGGCTTGCGGAATCCGAGGAAGGTCGGCTCCGGATGTTGGATAAGTTCCGCTCTGATTTAAAAAGTGCCGTCGTGGATGGGGATATCGTCACCATTCCCATGGAGTTTCAGGTAGAAAAAACGACCTATGGGCCTGAACAAGGAACCGTCACGGTTCTCGAAAAATTCCGGGTGGGACGATACATAGAACGGAAACGCTATATTTACAGCGTTGAAAAAAAAGATAATATATGGATGGTGGTAGACTACGCGGTCATTAATCTGGGGACAGAATGAAGCTACTCATAGTTATTGGTGCCGATGAGGTGTATACCCTTCTCCATACTTCCCTGAAACCTCTGGGATGTGAGCTTATCCGGTATCGACATCCTCTTAAGGCGATGGACAATATTGATGAGGTAGACCCTGAAGGAATAATCATCAGTGCCGAAGATTTTCCCCGGCATTGGAAAACCCTCGTTCAGTTTATTCGCAGCGAGCGTCCCAAAGAAAAAACCCCCATTATTCTCCTTAAAGGGCCACGGTTTTCCTTTGAAGAAGCGGCTAAAGCTTCGTACCTCGGGGTAAGCGGGATTGTTTCGGAGGACCTTACCAATCCGGAAGAGATGGATCGGCTTGAAAGTATCTTAGGACGCTATCTTCCCTTCGAAGAAAGCCGCCGGACCCGTCGGATTCGACCTGAACCATGGGACCAGTTTGGTCTTATTTTCTCTCATCCGAGGCGGGGCATCCTCATTACAGGATCTATCCAGACTATATCTATTAATGCTCTTTCTTTTCTTCCCCAGCGAGAGGCCCTGGTCTCTGATATTCCTCTGGATACCCCTATTCCCCTCTGCACATTGCGCGTAGGGGAACAATTTCTCCATCCTATCTGTAAACTGGTACGCACAGGAAGAATCCTGGTTCTCCAATTTGAATCCTTCCCCGAAGGAGAACAGGAGATTCTAGAGCAGTACCTTCAGGAACGGCCCTTCCGAGAACAAAAGTACCGGGAAGGGGAAAAAATCTCCTCTACCTGAGAAGTTCCTCATTTATGAAAACGCAACTCTAAAAAAAGGGGGAGCACCGCACCGCCCCCCTTTCGGCTCAGCCCGCACCAAACCGTCGCCTCAGCCACCGCGGCTCCCCCCTCGCGCCTGCTTCCTTCGCCGCTTCCACAGCCCTTCCCCGGCCGGGCTTCCAGCCCGGCCCACTACCCAGAGCCCACGGCTCAGGCGATCAGGCGCTCCCCCCACTCCGGGCTCACCCACGGCGGGGCCCTTCTCAGGGCCCCTTTAGCCAATCTTACCCGGTTCTGGCGTCCTCTAAGCCCCGCCGGGAGGTTTTGGGGCCGCTCCCTCCAGGCCACAGCGGGCGTCTTTTGGCTCCTTTCCGGGTTACCCCGCAATAGCGCCAGCTTTTTTGGAGGCCCAGTTCTCCACCCCAGAAAGTTTTTGGGCTCCTCTCCAGGCCCCCACCACACCCGATTTCCCCTCCCAGCCTTGCCTTCCCACCATCCCTGTGCTATGGTTTTCCTA
>Ga0209720_1002193_pt1 | contig 14949 bp, 28 predicted proteins | sample AD_JPNMR3_MetaG_FD_184426 | JGI IMG/M metagenome (GOLD analysis project Ga0209720, IMG submission 184426) | Active sludge microbial communities of municipal wastewater-treating anaerobic digesters from Japan - AD_JPNMR3_MetaG (SPAdes) (version 2) | ecosystem: Engineered > Bioreactor > Anaerobic...
GGAAAAATTGCACGTGGATTATGAAACCGTCCCGCCGTATAAAGGCGTAACGGTTACAGGTGCGGAAAGCGGATTTTTCAAGGTGGAAAAGATGCGTTTCCTTTCTAAAGACCGTAAGGATACCATCCAATATAACAGCAAGATCACGATTAGCAACATCCCCGCCAAAGCCTACGAATACATCGTGAACGGCAAAAGTGCCATTGATTGGATTATGGAACGTTACGCCATCACCAAGCATAAAGAAAGTGGCATCGTCAACGATCCCAACGATTGGGCGGAGGAAGTCGGCAACCCGCGTTACATCTTGGACTTACTCCTAAGCGTCATTAACCTAAGCATCCAAACGGTGGACATCGTGAACGCCTTACCGGCAGTCAAATTTGAAAGCGAATAACGGATATTGATTCAGTTAATCAGCCCCTAACCCAAATATTACCCTTATGTGTGGCAGATTTGCCTTAACCGCCGATACGGCGATCTTGCGTTTACGGTATCGCATCGCTACCGAATCCCCCGTAACGGTAGCACTTGCACCCCGTTTCAATTGCGCTCCGATGCAACGCTTACCCGTCATCTTACCGGAAAGCCAAGATTCGGGACGGTGGGGAATCCGTCTTTTTCAGTGGGGACTTGTACCGTCATGGCAAAACGAACCGACGGGTAACGCCCCCCTTATCAACGCAAGGTGTGAAACGTTTTGAATTTGTTGCTAAGTGTTGGAACGACGAAACTCACTACCGGGCGTATTGTGGTAAGTATGATAGAATAGTCAATTTAACCCTTTCCCCTTAACCCCAAAGTTAGTAAAATTTAACTTTGGGGTTAATCTTAAAAGCAGTTACTTTGTAACGTAATTTTTAATTAGAGCAATGAACGAAGATAGAGTAAATGAGTTACAAAAACTCGGTAAAGAATTGACGTTAGACGCTATTGAGGCGTTGACTTTAGAAGAACCTAAGACCTTACGGGACTGTATTATGTTCTGTATTGGTTACATTTGCGGAACGCGTGATGAGGGCTATAATTTAATCCAACGGGGTGAGGATGCTGAGGGGCAGGGATTGACGGTTGTGTTAAATTTGCCGGACAATTGTGTTGAGATACGTGCTGTGAGGGATTTCGCTATTGAGGAAATCGTGGATGTTAGCGATCTCATTCTTATTGACGTTGTTAGTGGTAAGCCTTTAGAAAGGGATAATAATTACACTATTAATCTTTATGCTCCGTTAACGCGAGGTGAGCAGTATTTGGAGGACATTAAAAGAATCTGGGGAGAGTAATCATGGCTAAGTTAACAGATACAGAAATAACCGATGCGTTGGCACGGGGAGAAAAGATTGGAAGGGCGGAGCATCTGCAATCTTTTGGACAAGACACATATATTCGGTGTGGTGGAGGCGAAATGCAATTACTTATAAATAGTTGGGCAGATTACGCAGTTTTAGATTTGTCAGACTTATTGGCTAACGATTGGGAGATCGTAAAAAATGGCTGACGAATTAAAAACCTATGAAGTTGTGATTGGCTATAATCACACTCCCGACGCGAAGTGGAAGAATTACTACGCTGAGGTAGAGGCTAAAGATAAATTTAACGCTGTACTTGAGGCTACCCGGATATTTGTTAAGGAAATGGAAGACGAGGATGACGATGATTTTATTTATCCGGTATGTGATGCGTGTGTCAGAAAAATAAAGGAGGTCAAAGACAATGGTTAACATTATCAATAATGCAAACTTGTTCGCATATCAAGCTGATATGTATGTAGTTCCTATTGATAGGTCGTACAATATAGTTGAAGAATACGCGCAAGATGTTTCGACATTATTTCCTGACGCATTTAATATACTACAATCAGGTAGAAGCGGTAAACCATTTATAACAAACCATGATGGCTTTTTCTCCGCATATGATAAGAGTAGTGGGGCGCACCTATGCTTTTTTCCTACTGAGGGTTGGGGGAATAAACTTTCTCGGATAATTACTTTGCTTAATGATCTGGCGACGGCAATAAAAGAAGATTCGAGAGATATAAGTAACAAAGTATTTAATGTGCCGTGCTTTGGTTTAACCGCCTCAGATTTTGAGTTTAATGTTAAACCTGTGATTATGAATTTATTTGGGCATGAGTCTTTTACTATTAATCTTTTTGAACCTAATGGTTAACATCATTAAAGACGGCGATCTGTTTACCGTTCCCGCAGATATACTAATTAACCCCGTTAACCGCATGGGAATTAGCGGAGCGGGGTTGGCGAAGGAGTTTAAGAGGCGGTTTTCGGGACACGACGCACAATGGAAAAAGAACTGTGAGTTCCCTATGCCTTTGAATGAATTGTTTTTTGTTCTGGACGCGGGACTCAGTGCGAGGATATGCTACTTCCCAACGAAACACTACCCTAAAGATGTTATTTCCGATATAGCACTTATTGAGGGGGGCTTGCAGTTCTTAAAAAAGGCGTGTGATGAAGCCCCTATGCGTAAACAGCGGATTATAAATATGCCTGCGCTCGGATGCGGTCTCGGCGGGTTGGACTTTGAGAACGTTATTAAACCGATGGTTATTGAGTTATTTGCAGGAGAATTTTACACCATAAATCTTTTTGAGCCGAAATGATTAACATAATCGAGAACAGTTATTTATTTGCATCCGTTGCAAGTTTATACATTAACCCCGTTTCGTGCGACGGAATCAGTCAACGGGGTCTTGCGAGGTACTTCAAACAATCCATGACCAAGACGGTGTATCATTGGGAAATAGCTTGCGACTTCCCAATGCAACGAGGGCACATATACACGTTCAAAGATGTAGTGTTCTTTCCTGTCCGGGAACGGTACAAGGATGCCCTTGCGGATAAAGCACTCATAGAGACTAATTTCATACTGTTGAAGGACGGATTTGACACCCGGTTTGACGGATACATTAAGAATTTCAAAAAGGGAATTAATATGCCGGCTTTGGGATGTGGTGACGGGGGCTTAGATTACGAAGGCTGGTTTAAGCCTTTGGTTTTTGAGATGTTTGATAAGGAGAGTTACGTTATTAATCTTTTTATCTGAATAGATATGGAACAACACCGTAATTTTATGTCCTTATTAATATTTTTAGGTTGCCTTGCTTCTTCGTACGCAATTGCTTTAGCAGATACGAGTATATACCTTAGAGTATTTATTATTGTAGCAATCCTTTTTGTGGGGGCTGTATTAATTGTGGGGGTTAGAAGCAGTGGGCGATTTTAGTAATTATTACAATTATGTCAAGAGTTAGATTTCATTTCTTTTTACTGTTCTTGTTTGCCTTTGGCGTGGGAACAACGGGAGTTTGGTGGTGCTGGGATCAACTTGTTTATTTACTTGTAGGCGTGTGGTGCGGTTTTATGTACGTGGTGGCGGGGTTTTTATTATTTTATCGTACTTTGGGTAAAGAAGAACCTCCTAAATAATTATTTGTTATGAACTACCAATACCATACAGCAGAAATGCCGATTGAGTTGCGAAACGCAATTCTCGCCCAACCTAAGACATTAACACAATGTTTTATGATGTCTTTGGGATATATGAGAGTGACGGGGCATCCTTTAAGGATTCGGGATACGCATTTTTTGCCGGGTGTACATATTTCTGTTATACCGGAGATGCTATTAACTCAGGAGACTACAAATGCCTTGCAGTTATGGCATATGCAATACGAGTCCCTCAAAGATGTGCAGATTATCCCTAAAGAGTGCGAAGGGGTTTCCATAAATAATATAGTCTTAGGTACATGGCAAATTGCAGAGCATAGACTAAGGGATTGGAGGAGCTTTCCAACGCTTCCAACGGTGAAATTAAGAAACGCCTTTGTTGATATGCTTGATACCTTACCTAAGACGTTAGATGCGTGTGTGATGTATGCGCTTGGCGTAGAATTGGCATCCGGGGACAGTATGCTGGTTAAGCATAAAAGTTTTAATGAGTTTGAATCTTACATACCATATGTTAACGTTCAAGGTGCAGTACCTTCGCTTTCTTTACGACGTGTCCGTCTTACCACGAATGGAGAGGAGGATAATTTGACAGACGTTACATTGGATAATGTCTGTGGACTATTCGATGACCTTTGGCACGTAAAACCGGTTGAACCTTTTAATCCCACTAAATAATGGAAAACATAAACAATTGTTTTAGTGTGTATTATAACTTTACCCTGACGGATAAAGCAAATAGAAAGCAGGTAAAGGGGAATAATTCGTCGTTATTGCTACGCACTCCTAAATACTTGATACATAAGACAATTAAAGAACATACTGCACGAAACTTAGACGATTTTGGGGGCAAGACTCTTAGTCCTGAAAACACGGTAGTAAACGTTCAACTTGTGAGTGTATTAGATTTTCCGGATACCGAGATTCCTTTATGGGAAGAATATAAGGACAAGGAAACGACCTTTTTTGCTGAAATTTACAATTTACAAGTATGAGACTATATTTAACACCAAACACCGAAAGTGCTGTAAGCGTTAAAGACGGCACGCACACCGTTTGTGCTGTACATTTACACACAGTCAAAACGTTGACCCCCGGAATGCCTTTAACCATTTTTATAGGGTTGCAGGAATTGGGAACAGCCGTGGCGGCGAGCGTAACCGTTACACACATAACTAAGAAAGTTAAGCATAAAGCGGTACGTTATACTGAGGCAATATTTCAGTTAACTGAGCAATCTTGGTTAACCGATTAAAAATTTCTTTTACTTTTGTCATTATTACGTTGGGGCTATGCACTAAACATAGCCCTTTTAATACACAAAACTTATGGAAATTAAACGCATAAATAACGAAACATTCATAGAGTTTCTCGAACCTTATAGGGAACGGATTATTGAGTATTTTGGGGATGATGAAATGTTGGAACATAAGCAGTCCGACGAATTAAATTTTGGGGTCTATATAGACGGAACTTTATGTTCGGTATGCTCTTTAGTTATTTATAACATGGCGGAGATGAGTCCCGGTCACGGGGTACTAATTGGCAACTGCTTCACTGCCCCGCAATACGGTGTTTGACTGCTTTAATCGAATACGCTAAACAGATCGCCGAGTTACTGCAATGTCCTTTAACTTGCATCGCCTTACGTGAAACGAGCGAACCGGTGTTCAAACGCCAAGGATTTGAGGTTACATCCAAAGAGAAGGTGTCTCTAAAATATACACCGAAAAGTATTTGTTGTTAAAATTGTATTCTGTTCATTGGATACCCGTAAGAATTTTACGGGTATTTTTTTTTTACTTAAAAATTGCGTTACTTTGTACTTTACTTTTAATACTTATGTTTAACAGGAAAAAACGGATAATATGGATGATTGCCTTAATCCTCACCGTTATAGGGGTCTTATTATATGTATTTGGTAGTCATAATTTACGGATTATTGGGGTATGTGTAACGCTTGCCTCGTTATCATCTTTAATCAGGGCATTATTAAAAAATAACTTAAAAAATTAATTTATGAAAGTTTACTTATTTGATAGTACCTCTAACAAGATGTACGAAGCCTTACGTTGGAACGGGACATTGGAAGAACGTGAAGCGTTCTCCGAGTTCTCAGGGGGAGAAGTTAAGGGAGAACTCACCGCATTTCAAGGTAAGGACTTATACTTCTTAAAAATACTTGCCATTAAAACCGAACCGACCACGCGGGCAAACTGCTTAGATAAGGGAGATTGGTTGTTACGTTCTTTCAGTGCGCAAGAATTAAAAATTATACCAAGTGGAATGTTAGTGATGGGCTTGGCAGAAGGGGCGTGGCACGTTATTGTTCCGGTTAGATTATCTTCTGTCAGTATTGCTATTTCTGATATGTTTCATACGGGACAAGTTTCTGAACTGCTTAGATTAAGCGGAGAAGATGTTTTAGGGGATAAGATGTATGTTGCAGATAATTTACGTCCTTATTAAAGGATTCTGTAACTTTACGCACAGATTGAATGATGAATTAAAGAATGGGAACTAAGTGGTGGTCAGGGCGAATAACCTTCGCCCTTTCTTTTTACATTTTTAACAAGGTTTGCTCCGCTTAACTCTCTATCTTTGTTTGTCTTTATTTTTAGTGTTTACAAACTTCATTAACACAAAAAAAAACATGAAATTACTGTTTATCTTATTCGCCTTTGTTCTCGCCGCCTTGCAGGTGCAGGCAGAACAGCCTCAGATTGAGCAACAAAGCCAATCTATTCAGCAGGATTTCCAAATGCAAATCCAAGATGAGCAACAACCCGCCGTTCAGCAATTCCAACAAATTGCCGGGCAACAAGAGCAGTCTCAGTTCGCACAGGACGGGACTTATTTTGTTTTACAGCAACCGGTAGACGGTCTGCAAGACGTAGGTTGGCAACAACCCCAATCGCAAGTAGAGCAATTATTTCAAGGGCTTTATCTGCAACCGCACCTTATTAACGACTATCAACAAGGGTGCGCCGTTCCAATACCGTTGCAAAAGCAACAACAAGAGCAGTTACAAAACAGGCTATTTAATCAAGTATTTTATGAACCTCAAGATCAACAATTCGGGATTCCTCAATACCCGTCCGAGTATGCCCAAATCTTCCAGATTCGTACCGGATCAAGCTATGACACGTATCAAGGAGATGTCCAACCCATCTACCATAAACATGAAGCCTTCGACCTTGCCTAACGGCAGGTATATGTAGGTATAAAAAAATTCCCTCTCAATTAAGTTTGAGAGGGAATTTTTTTTTATAAGTTAAATTTTACTTAGAGTGTTGTTTGTAATAATTTTAGTCGTAACTTTGTAACGTACTATTAAACACAGAAACAAACTGTTTTATGGACAAAGTGACTAAAGGGCAAACAATATGGTATGCGGACACTACGCATGGAGAAGCATATCAAGTGGAAGTAGTTAAGGGTAACAGTTATAACAGGGACACGTTTTATCACAACACTCCACACGGGTCTAACCACCAATCTACTGTCTACAAAGCTAAAGAAACCGAACTCGAGGCATTAAAATACCTTGTTTGGTTTTACGAGAAGCAGTTAGTTAAAATAAAGGAACGAATTAATCTTATAGAGAAAGCAAACAATGGAAACACCACAAATTAGACAGTATATATGCAACTCCCTAAAACTTATCCATAGGGGAATTTGTTACCACGCTTTTGATGGGGAGGCAATCGTTCCCGCTGTTCGTAGTGTTATCGATGACATTCTTTATCAAGAGGGGTGGGATTTTCGGTTAGGTTTTCACTACTATATAGCTGATAACTACACGCTGGTATTAATAATAAACACGCCCACCGGAGCGGTCTCATTTCGCTTGAAACATAACGATAGATTATGTTTTTTATGCGATACGTGGTTTATGATTACTTGCGAAGAATTAGAAATGTTAACATCCTTGGCAGGTAAAAAGATTACGGCGGTGCTTTATGATGGTTGGGATATTAATATTTGCGATGAGTTTATGCGCCGAACCCGAACTAAGTTACCGAGTTATGTTAAAGCATGGCGGGATACGTTTAGATCAGCTATGTTCATTACAGGTATCGATGATAAAGTTCCGGTTAATTCTTATTTAGTTGCTTTATCGGAGACGCTAACATGGGTAGTACCAAAGAAAGTTTTTGAAACACTTTTTCAAGAAGTAAAAATATGAAGACTAAAAAATGTGTATTCGGTAAATACTACCGGAACGATATACAGGACGAGGTTTACGTCTTTGAGACAGTATTCCGGGGTTGTTACTATTTTTACCCGGTGCGCATCCTCGCAGTGAAGGGTAAAGAAGTACGGGTAGAGACAAACTTAAAGTCTCCCTACATTTGTTCTAAAGCGTTCGCCATTCAACATTTTACGGAGGTTAAAGATTTAGTATGAGTTCTATTAACTTTTTTGTTGCCTCCTCTAAGGTGTGGCATCAAACCAAATATGGTCATCTTGATTATTACAACCCAACACACCGAGAGGACATTCTTGATGAGGACTTTGATTTTATTCGGCTGGATCAAATCATAGAGTTTGCCAAGAATAACAAATTTGTTTGGCGTTTTATGTCCGGGTTGGATATAAAAACATACTGCAATGATGCGTTACCTTACGTGGCAAGACTTGAAGAAGCAAATATTAACATAAATAAAAATTATTACAATTTGCTTTGGCTTGCAGGCGTATTTGTGGAAGTGCTGGCAACGTACCCCACCGTAGAATGTCATCTTGTTTACCGGTTTTATAATGAACAAAGAGCCTTGCATATCTTCGATAAAATGGACAAGGCATTTGAAGTGGTGAAGAATAAAGACGGGACGTTATCAAATAAATATCCTTCGGATAAAAATACAGATTACGTGCTTGAGTACTACTCAGATAATTACGACGGTAAGAAGTTCTTTGAGTATATTCCGGAATTACGGGAGCATTCCTTACCGCATTACCAACGTTGGTACAACGCCGTGATTTCCGGAGAGTTGGAAAATAATGAAATCCACGAAACAGTGGACAAAATTTTTCTTTAACTTTGAATTAGACGGTTATTTGCGCCCCCGTGAGCGAGTCTTTGCGGGGGTTTTATTAATAAGTTAAATTTTACTTAAAGTGTTGTTTATAATAATTTTAGTTGTAACTTTGTAGCGTAGTTTTAACTTAAACCGTAACCTATATGGCGTACTTAATAGATAACGAGGTTCTTGACTTGGATTGCTGGAAAGACTGTGGGGCAAAGGATGTAGAAGCCTATGGATTAGATAATTTACCTAACTTGAGACAAGATGATGGAGGTAGAAAGCAGGCGCAAAAACTATTTAATGCAAAAGAGTTTACTAAGAAGATTGAGATAAACGACGAGATGCTTAAAGAGCATATCTATTTTGTTGACAACAAGAAAACGGGTAAGAGTGAATATCAGTGCTTACAGACGTTACGAAAATGGGTTAAGGCTCAAATAGAGCAGGAATACACCTTATCAAGAGATAGAGTGCTGGATAAACACTATGGTTACGTTAACCCTGATAATCAAATTATATACAGATAAATAGTATGCGTAAAACACCTTACAAAATGCGTAAAACACCTTACAAAAGACACCTTGAGGACAAACGTGATCCCAAATTAAAAGCCATAGCGGGGTTAAGACGTGAACTTGGGTACACTGCTATGAAAATGGACGAGTTGTTAAACTTGCCCCCTCACACGTGGCAAAACGTGGAGCATAAACCACATTCTCTAAAATTTAAGTACGCCGAGTTTCGACCAATTAAACGGGTAGAAGAAGTGTTTGATATTCGTGCTGAGGAAACAGATGAATCTATCACCTTTATAAATAACAAAACAAATGAAGTGGTTGCAGGCGATCCGTCGGTTATTCAAGCCGAAGTATGAGAATTTAGAAAAACCGTTACGAGAAATTTATACAGATGCGGCGGGTAACAGGTATTATGAATTAGAGTATCCGGAACAGATTTCGTACCGGCGTAGCATTGTAGCGGAGCAAGCCGCAAGGCAGGCGGAGTTCTGTTTAACGCGGGACGATATGCTGACCATTTTTAACAAAATGGAGGAGTATTGTAATGCCGGTAATATAACGCAAGTCTTCCACCTTATTATCGAAATGAAGGAACGGCTACTTTACGCGGGGGAAGAGGAAACGCTCTTAAACCTTGCATCGGTCTATTTCTTTTTAGAGGGGGAGAATATTGAGGAGTACGCCATCGCTTGGCAAATGAAAAAGATTGCCATGTGGAGAAACGATGATAGTGCCAGATGTTTTTTTTTGTCGCGGGCATTAGAGCGCACGAGAAACTATATGAGTATATCCGAAACGTCTATCCTGAATTATTTAACGGAAGCGTTACACGGAAACCCGAAAACGGACAGGTTATCAAAAGTCTTGGGCAGGAACTCAATACTCATACCAAAGACATAAATTATAACATCAGTTGTTTGGCTCAAGGGTCGGCAGTGGAGCAAGCTATCATCGAAAAATATTCTACTGCCGAATACTACTTGCATTTGGTTACACTCAAACGACGTGCCGAGGAACAGAACCGGGCGCATGAAGAAGAAATGCGTAAGATAGATGCCAACGCACGAACACGGAGTAAAGGACGTTAAATTTTACTATAAGAGTTGCATTCTGTAAAAATAATACGTTACTTTGTAGTGTACTTTTAACTAATAAGAAATGAGTAGTCTCGTTGAATTTATCGAAACCACGTCTAACTTTACCTACAAAAGGGAGTTGGTTCATACCTACTATACGGGTAATTTTAATCCCAAAACAATTACCAACCGGTTTAATAATGCTTGTGATTTAGTTCGAGAATTGTTTGTGAAGTCGCAAGACCTGTTTCAACAAAACTTAGATAACCCGTGTTGGGACGAAGTTGAACCTTACGACGATTGGTACGCAAGAGATCGCGCCATAGGGGTTGCATGGACTAAGGCAATTGACAGGGCGTACCGTGGCTTATTTTTATTTGAGGGGGGAAACATAGAGAATTTCTATGAAGACCTTAAACGTATCGCAGATGAGCGGGGGGAGTTAGGGTTGCTGACGGATGAATTTAGTGCTGTAATTAATACAGCATTAAAGAACGTTTTAGGCGACCGTTTCGACACACTTAACAATACGGACAAAGTTTATCTACGCTCCGGGGTGGTGCGTTACTTGCATAACCTTAGTACGCATAATCAAAGTACGGCAGTGATTGGATGTGTTTTGCACGAAGAGGAACGTCGGGACTTTGTGAGAAAGACGGGGGGTAATCCTGATGAAGTGTATTCTTTTGCGCATAAGGTTAAGACGAGTTTAGACTATAAACTCAATTGGGACTTTATGCTGGTACTGTCCGAGTTGATAACACTTTTAACATAAGTCTGAATCGTTGTTTTTGTTGTTAGGGCGGGATAGTCTCCCGCCTTTTTATTAAATTTGTAAAAAACAAAAATTAATCTATGTTACAACTTATTACCGGGTGCATGGGATCGGGAAAGTCTGCGGCACTTATAGATCAATACGAATTGTACCGAGATACTAACCTTCGTATATTTTGCGGATCATTTTCTAAATCACGTACCGATGTCATAGCGTCAAGAGATGGTAGAACAGTGTTCTGTAATCCTGACCGAGTAATTGGGGATTCTGCGTATGAGCAGAAAGAGTATTGGCAGAAGTTTGAAAAATGGGCGGAGAGTTACGATGTATTTATTTTCGATGAAATACAGTTTGCATTCTTAACCGAAATGTACTTAATACAGTATTTATACCGAACAAAGTACGTGTATGTGGCAGGACTTGATCGAGACTACACCGGGCAGATGTACCGTAATATTCCCCTATTAAAACGCGATGCCACTATTCATAAAGACCTTTATGGAGTATGTGCGGTAACGGGGGGTCGTGCTGAGTATTCTGAATTACTTGCAGTAACAGAAAGCGGGGATAAAGCGCATTACCGTCCGGTGTGTCGTGAAGTATTCCTTAAATCTAAACATTGTAAATTATAACGCTATATGGAAACAACAAATCCTTTAATGGATACCATGAGGCTAATACCGGACGTTTTGCACGACCGGGTATCTATAACTAAGGAGCAGGAAGCCGAATATACTAAGGAAGCCATAGAAAACGGGCGACCTTTACCTAAGCCGGGAGAGATTTGGGAATTGAACCAATACTTGCTTCGGGAAATAGTCTCTAAAAAGGTTGTACACTGCTCCGACGAAGAATTTGATAACGGCTGGTACGACATAGAAATACTTGATGTGAGTAAATTGCCTTGGGTAGAGTACCGCGTTTGTAAATCAGGGGAGGTGTGGACTGTGAATCTGTCTAAAATTTTCTACGCCGGGGTAACAAAGAAAATTGAGTGGGGATAATCTGAGATGGTTGCGCCCCGTATGTTTTGAACATACGGGGTTTTTTGTTTATAAGTTAAATATATGTTAAATTTTACTTTACCTATTGCGTAGAATAAAAAAGGGGTGTAACTTTGTAACGTAGTTTTAACTTAACAAAAACAGCAACAAACAATGGCAACTTTCTTACACATCGCACAAAAAGAAACAAGTTTAGACTTGAATAACTACCGTAAAAGTTACACGGTAGCACAGTTAGAAGCAATCGCTGAAGCAGATGGGTTAACCTTAGATATGTCACAATTAGATACAGTTCTCCGTAGAATTACGTTAACCGGAAAAACGTTCAAAGTATCTTTTGAGCGTAGATCGTCAGGAAAGTGTTTAGTACGTGATGTGTCATGTATTGTAAAGTACACTGAATTAAAAGAAATAAATTAAGTAGAGTTTATACATACACAGAACTAATGACACGTTTTGTAGCAGAATTAATGATGGGTGTAGATGCACTTTCCGAAGGAGTAGGAATGTCCTTTATGGATGGGTTTGACGTTAATGCGGAAGCGTTAAATGCACTACTTTCAAGTGATGTTTTTATGTCTCACGCTACCGAAGTAATATCTGGTATTGACGACGAACAAGAACGTTCGTTTTTAGTAGCTTGCGTCAAAGACTTTGTTTACAAAATCTTTACAGACGGATATTTTGGGGCAGTAACGCATCTGCGCACGATGCAGACTGCTTTTAATGGGGAACTGAGTGTGAAGGCTTGTGAGGGAAATGAAATCTCCCCAAAGTTCAGATACAGCCTTAACAACTTAACGGTTAGATTAAATGAAACTAATTAAAATAGTCAATAACATAGACTATCTAAGACATCGCTCCATTGAACGGGTGCAAGAGTTGTTTCCCGAATGCGAGACTTTGGGAGAATATTACAACCACGTATCTACGATACTGTCCTATGCTAACCAACTTCTTAGGGAGAATCGAAAGTTAGACCTTAAAGTAAGCACACCTTACCTAACAGACGCTCGTTCTAAAGCACTGAGATTGCAGATAGCATCTCATATTGAGGCTGTATTGGCGAACAACGTGTTTTTGCTTTGCCCTTATGGTTATCTATCATTTAGGCACGATATTTTCGATTTTGAGGGTAATGCCGAGAGTGCTGGGTATCGTGTGGACGGTAAGAGCCGGTACACATCCGAGGTGATTGATCCTGATACAGGGAATACATGGCTATTACTTTATTACAACGCGCAAGGATGTTTAGTTGACATTATTAAAACCAATGCGTGTACTAAAACTTTTAACTTATTTGCATAAATCTATGACAAACTTTAGCGTACCATACGATATTAATGCGTTAGTTAAGCGTGTGGGACTATCTTATCAGCAGGCGGGGATATTTACGGAGTCGTCGCCAAATAAGCACATGGATTTTGACGAGGATGACCAAGATTATACGCTCGACCAACTAACAACGTTTGCCATTAACAACGATTATCTGTGGCGGGGGATGTCTTCAACCGAGATTAAAAAGAATCTAACTCAATTTAATTTTAAGCGTACTAAAAAGCATTGGGAATACTGTGCCTCTTTGAATGTAGGAATAGAATTAATTGCAGTTGTTCCGCGTATTGACGCGTGGCTTATTTACCGGTTTGTGGACTTTGATCTGGAAGAAAGAGTTGCATCTAAGGGGTACGTTAGAGAACCTGAAAATTTAGCCTATTCCTGTATCTATTTATCCGACGTACATAAAAAGAATCTACCGTATTGTTTCGCATCTGAGTTACGAGACAAGTCCTTGGAACGCTACACATACGGCAGAACACTATTATCCGTCCTTCGTCTGTTAGAAAATAGATTAAGAAATCAGCAAAAGTATTGGGCGGGGCAAGATGCTAAGGATTACGAGACTGAGTACCTTAAACTACTGAAATAAGCAGTATTAAGTTTATATAAAATTAACTATTGAGGTACGTTGCTTGTTGTTAACTTTGTTCTGTAATTAATTTTATATACAATGGAAAATTTCCCTTACACGTATGAAGTCAACAATGGCGCACGACAATTGAAATTGTCGTCTACTTTTATTAATGACGGGAACGTTACTATTAGGCGGAATGTGTTAGACGCACCTCCTCCGGACAGGGCAGAGGTTTTTTCGGATTTTATCTTTCTTGCAATGGAAGAAGGTGAGTCTCATGGCATAGGAACAATGCTGACAATGGCTGAAGCCCGTACATTACGGGATTGGCTTAGTCGATTATTAGAGCGATTTCCCGAAGCGCAAGTTTAATTTTAAGCAAAGAAACACCCCGTAAACTTCTTACGGGGTGTTTCTTTATAAGTTAAATATATGTTAAATTTTACTTTGGCTATTGCGTAGAATAAAAAAGGGGTGTAACTTTGTAACGTAGTTTTAATTTAAACAAAAAGCAACAATGACAACGATGAGGGAAATAACTTGTTATAAGGATAAATTTGTAGTTAAACGGGAGGTTGAAGAACCTTTTGATGTTTGTGTTGGAGAGTCTTATTGGCTTGCCGTGATTCGCCCACAAATAGGGTTGTTTGGTGTTTATATGATCCGTGTTACTAAATTAGTGAACACCAAAACTAAAAAAGAACTTAAAGTAGAGTCAGAACAATTAAGCACAGTTTCTAATTGGGCGGTATCTCCTTATGACTTATATCTGATAGATAAGAGGGAAGAGGCAGTAATCGCGTTACGCGCCTCCGTGCAAGAAGTGCGAGATTATTGGGACAGAAAGTTGGCTGAGATTGTATGAAACATCACTTATAAAGAAAAACCCCGTGAGCAGTTTACGGGGTTTTTCTTTATAAGTTAAATATCTGTTAAATTTTACTTTACCTATTGTGCAGAATAAAAAAGGGGTGTAACTTTGTAACGTAGTTTTAACTTAAACAAAAAGCAACAATGACAACAACGATCAACGCCCAACAATTATTAAACACCTCAAATGATGTGTTAACTCTCAACGGGGAGACGAGTATTTATATTAACGCGGGTAACGAAATGTTATTTGTGGATTTAACAGAAATGGTTATCGGTTCTTACAGAAAC
>Ga0209720_1002195_pt1 | contig 14944 bp, 12 predicted proteins | sample AD_JPNMR3_MetaG_FD_184426 | JGI IMG/M metagenome (GOLD analysis project Ga0209720, IMG submission 184426) | Active sludge microbial communities of municipal wastewater-treating anaerobic digesters from Japan - AD_JPNMR3_MetaG (SPAdes) (version 2) | ecosystem: Engineered > Bioreactor > Anaerobic...
AAAATCTCCCAAAAAAGCAAAAAGAAAAAAAAGAAATGTGGAGGAAGAACTTTACTGCTTCATGATGGATTTAGAATGAAATATCCCCGATTATCACACCCTCCAAAAAATCTGTGCAAATCCCTCCATCAAAAAGACCAATAATTCATCCTACCAAAAAAATATTATTTGAAGCTCATGGGAGGAGAAAAGCTTTATAATCTCCTTTAAACTCCCAAATGATATAAGTTATGACTCCAATTAATTGATCTACTTATATGAGTTCATATACCACATTTACATTTCTTTGCGCGTTTATAACCTATTTTAACTTACATTGCTTGTAAGTCCCAGATCACAAAAAAAGAGCAAAGAATATCGAAAATTTGTCTGTCAAAATTAGGATATTGGGATAAAACAGAAAGTAAAAGTTTACCTCTCTCCCCTTGTCATCTCCTTCTTCGCCTAAAATTATCAAATATCATTTTTATCCCAATCACATTTTTTTGGAGGGTTTGACACGTTTGAACTGCTCCTTAGGTAAAAAATAAAAATGTCTTACAATCAGCAGATGCTTTTTGGAGGGTGCTATTATTCTTAAACTAAGTGAGATACCCTGTTGGACTGATCTTGAATATTTAAATACCCTGTTTCTTATAGAAAGATGGGAATGATAAATTTCGTTTAACCCGGATATAACGAAAATAAACATCCATCAAAACCCTCCCAAAAACCACAAAAACCTACACCATCAAAAAAATAGTGGGAGGATCAACTTAGGCATAATCACAAAAAAAGGGGGACTTTTACAAAAAAAGCCAAAATCAACACACTTCAAAGGGACATGCAAACCCTTTGCGAAGGATTTTAACTTTATCAAATCAAAATCGCAGAAAGACAAAAAGAAACATGCACCCTCGCCACAATCACATCTATAAAAATCAAGGCAACTAAATCTTTTGCAATCTGAACATCTACAATAAGTTTAAGGCCAATAATAGCAAAAACCATAATAACATGAGGAGATGAAAAATGGGATTAGTTGACTGGTTTATTAAAGCACAAGGGGATGAAGGCTGGGCATGTTCGGGGGGGAACGGCCCATTGCCCTTGGTGAGGTAAAAGACCCTCATTCAGTTGAACCCTTTATTGAGGCGTTAAGGGATTAAGACAATTGGGTCCGCTTGGCAGCAGTCAGAATCCTTTGGGAGATTAAAAGTCGGAATTTTGGTTTAGATTATGGAAAGTGGTTGGATTAGTGGGGAAGATAAGGTGAAGTCTGGGAAATGAGTAGGATGACTTAGTTTATCGTTTCCGAAATTATTGCTTTGCTTAGCATTAGCTCATTGTTTTTATTATTGATAAAAAAAAGGAGAAGGTGGTTATAATTGTCAGATGATTTAGGCCGGTTTAAGGCCTGGAGGAGGTTGTTTTTCACTCATTTAGGGGTGGAGTCGGTTGTGGAGTTGATGTGTCTTACCTGTCCGTTCTTTTTTGAGGGTGAATGTCGGTATAAGGATTTTCAAGATTATAGGGCGGAGCTCGTGTCCATGGTTTATTTTGATGGTTCTTTTGAGCATATTTACTGGTTAAGGAAGGGATTGGATGGGGAGATGTTTTTGTCTGTTCTTGCGCTTATTCCCAAAAGTATTTCTTTATCTGAACTTCAAAGTTTTTTGAGATTGATAGAACAGCTTGAAAAGTTATTTTCAGTAGATGAGTCTAGAATATCGTTTCATCATTATTTAGTAGGTGTAAGGTTAGATTTTTGGTTTATCTATGGGTTTTAAGATAGCTATTTTTTTCTTATTAGTAGGAAAAAAGCGAAATTATGGCGAATGTATGGGGGCGAGTTGCGATAGTACAGGTTGTCAAGAAGATGGAATGTTTTAAGCCTATTTTTTGCGCTGATTATATAGCGAATTTTGTGAAATTTTTTTTGAACATGTTAAAACCAGTAAATTGATATTCACATGAGATAAATGCGCCATAAACATTGCTGGGGAAAATATTAGGGTATGGAGGCTTATGTGAATGGCATAGCAGTTCGAAGGGATGAAAAAAAGAACAGGACATTTCCTTAACAGTATATGGATCAATCATTGATATCGCAGTCAATGGCAATATTATCAGTTCTCTATAGATGGGAATTGTACTGAAAGCTGTTATCAAGGGAAAGCCTAGAACATGGATTTGATGGGGGGCAAATAGGGTTGCCCTTAGGCGACGAAGGTTGAACTTGTCATTTTTCAAGATATTTTGCGAATTTGTTTATATTTTCTAGATTGTTTTGTAGGTATTCATAGACTTTTTCTATGTCTATTTCTACATATGGACTAGTATGTTCCTGGAACTTGCGGCTGGGGCGAATTTGTCAGCGAAATCCGTTGGTAGGATTCCTATTTTTCCGAGTATTTCTATTACTTCCCCTGTGGGTTTCTGGTTTTCTCCTTTGAGATGATCATTTCACCAATATCAAGGCAGGGATTCCAGGGAAACTTCTAGGTATCTTTCTACAGCCCCTCTTAAAGTAATATCCTTTTTCAAATCATCTAAATTATGGGGACTGGTAATCCCTTAATATCTTCAAGTATTCTCTTAATCTTTCTAATTTTGATGAGATTTCATTTTTTCATGTTAATCCTTCGCGGGCTATCCTCTTGATGGCTATTCTTGCATGCCTATCAAAGTAATTTCTATCCAAATATTCTGACATGACATTTTTCTCGAATCTTATCCTTTCTTTATCATATTTCAAGAGTATTCCATCCCCTTTATAATATTATAATTTAAGGATAGTGGTGCATCATTCATGATAACTAAATCAACTTTATCTGTTTTAAGTATGGATACAAGATCATTCAACAATTTCAATTGAAATTGGAACCTATCATATTTCTTAAGGGATTCATCTAGTAGAACTCCCAGGTCAAAGTCGCCCAATTTCCCTTTATCTCCTCTAGAAGTGGAACCGAAAAGATAAGCTAACCTTACCTTGCCCTTCTATTTCAAAAAAATTTTGCAAGTTTTTCAAGGATTTTAGTTTCCATCGCCTCCCCCCCACACAAATTTCTTGATCAAATCTCGAAGATTAACCAAAAAACTGAAGTAACCTTATACAATTTAGTGAAATATTGAAAATGGCCAAAGAGGTTTATTCCAATAAAAAAGTGAATTAAGCTTGCCCTTGATAGATGGTGTTCCCTCACTTCATCGAAAGAACCTCCCCTTCAAACTCGCCTGTAAGTGGATCGTGAAAGAGTAAAATGTTCTTTCTCCACGGGCGTTCAAGGGACCGTTCCAGCCCCCCACATCATCTCCGCTCTCCTACCGGTTCTCTCAGTCCTTGCAAGCCATACATATATCTACATAATAAAAGGTTGCCCTTCTCAAACCGCTTGCCGTATCCACCCATCTTCTAGGGCAAGTTTAGCCTCCATAACCATTAAACCACCACCTTGACAGACTCTTTCCATCCCCCAGTATAGGAAACCTAATCATTGTTTAAAGGCTAGACACAAAGGAGGGGCCAGCTCACCTCCATAAGGGAATGAATAAGTATATGCTTGAAGAGACAAAAAAAGTATTGTTGATAGAAAAAGGGTGATCCCCTTTGCCCGAGAAGAAGAGAAAAAAGGAGATAGTAGAAGTTGTGAAGTTCATACCATTGGACGGTAGTATCCCTGAAGTGGAGCCAATCAAAATAAAAAAATCCTCCAAGAAGAGGAGAAAAAAGAGAAGTGTAGAAGAAGAACTTTACTGCGTCCAAATGGACATACTCCAATAATCTCTCCCCCCATTACAGGATGATAAGGGTTTCCTTAGAAAATCCTATAAACTTTTTTCGCCTGACAAAACCTCAAGACATGCTCTAACTTGCATAATTTAAGTTTGGACGGCGTGATCAACGAAAAAGTTATTTCTCACAGCAGACCACATGCTAGTATGTCGTATGGGAGGCATGCTCGTTCTAGTTGACTTGATAGAGGGCGTGTTTAGATTTTTTTATTGTTTTTTGTAGGGTGTTGTTTTTTCCACCTAAAATTTGGTGTTATGTTATCGAATGTCTTTTTTTGGAACACTCTGGACTTCTATTCCTTGTATTCCGCATCTTTTGTTCTAGTATTATTGGCCTTTCTGGCCGGGGTCGTCCATCCTTATAAATTCAGAGATCGCCCGACACAAAAAACATGACAAGAAAAAAGATAAAACAAAAAAATTTTGCCCTAAATCAGACTAAAATGGGATTGAAAGAGGAGAGGCTCTTGGAGTCTATATTGGCGGGATCTATGATTTTGAAAGAAGGAGGTAGAGAATTAGCATGATTCCCGTTTTGACTTATAAATGTTCACTAGAAGCTGCTCGGAGATGGTAGCGGCTTATTCATATAATTTGATGTATTTTTTGGGTTGGAAATTTGTTTCCATGGTCCAGACTGTGGCTTTGGCGTCGGTTACTTTGAAAACTTTTAATAGGTCCCATCCTTTTTCTTGTATCCAGGGCTTTAAGAAATTTCTTTCCTCTACTATTTCTTCCTTTAACTCCTGGTCTTCTATTAATTTGGCTTTTCCATTTACTCGCACTTGTGTCTTTCCCTCAGAATCTACAAAGCACATTTCTATATGGGGATTTCTTTGTAATTGTTTGTATAGGTCCTTGAAATTTAAAGTGTGGAATATTATACTATCTTCATTTGCTCGGTATATTTTTATTGCTCTGACTCTTGGAAGGTTTCCATCAACGGTTGCAAGGTAACTGATAGGATTCTCGTTGATAAATTTTATTATTTCATCCTTTTTCATATTAAAGCCTCCTATCAAAAGGAATAGCATTTTCTGTTTAAATAGTTTGCGGCAATAAAATTTTGTCCTTGGAAATTCAAAATATAGAAGAATGGGATAATTAAAGTTGAGACTTATAAACGATTATTAGATTAAAGGGAGAGGGTGGTGAAGTTGTAAAAGAGAATTATCGGTGAGATATAAATTTTTTGGAGATTAGTTTTAGGCACAATCCTTTATTCTTGGAATTGTTGCAGATTTGCACTGGTAAGGAAACGGCCCCCCATATTTTTGCATTAAGGTGCTGTGAACATCCATAGGCATACAATATTCATGATTCGTCTTCCGGTGATAGGGATATGTATTTAAATTTTGAGAAAAATTACTCCCTTCTTTAAGTCTGCAACGGGTTTTTTAAGTCTTTTTACATAATTTATAGCCTTTCTTGATCTTCTCGGGGGATTCTTGTACATGGCTCCTCGAGTATGGACATTTACAAAATACTTTGTCCTTTCAAACTATTTTCATGAATGTCTGATAAATTTTTCAAAAAGCATTTAAATTATAAGAGATAAGATTAAAAACGGGGGACTGGATATGAGGGGTTTAAAGTTTGTGCTTCTATTATTTTTTATGGTCTTCGCATTAAATTCGGCTTCTGCAACTGTAATCAACCAGAACACGACTAAAACATTCGCCAGTATCCAGGATGCAATAGACGATCCCAGCACAGGACCAGGACATTGGATTATAGTCGACCAAGGAACATACAATGAAACCATAGACGTGTACAAGCCCCTAGTACTTAAAGCAAACGGTTCTGTAACCATAAGTAACGCTCCATACTTGAACATAATGTACATAAGGAATAACAACGTGTATGTTGAGGGTTTCAGATTTGTAGGAGAAGAGTGCGACGGCATCCGCATTAGCTGGCGCAAAAATGTGACGATCATTAACAATCAATTCAGTGGCCTCAGGTTTGGTGTTATCATCGAAGGGGGTGGAGGACACAAAATCCTCAATAATACATTTGATAATTGCACACACTGCGGAATCGCCATAATCAACGGCTCATCAAACACCATACAAGGAAATCGCTTTACAAATAGCAGATATTCAGGAATATTCCTCGGCAACTCCACAAACAATATAATAAAGGACAATAGCATCCAAAATTCGCTCTGGGATGGTATAACAGTAGCCTACTCCTACAATAACACAATAAGCAACAATACCATCACAGGTGGGAGAAGAGGGTTAACAATCTTCGGGTCAAAAGCAGACAAAGTCATAGGGAACATTATCACAAATGCAAAAGAGTCCCCAATCTACATAGAATATTCCACAACCATAACTGATTCTCCAATCATCCAAGGATTACACGACCGCTACTTAAACAACGGCGCAGAAAAGTATGCTCTATTGATTAAAGGCGTTGGTATAAATCCAGAGGGTGTTGAAGAAATGACAGTTTTTTTATACAATCTAGGCTACAACATCCAAAAATTGATAGAACCTACAAGAGAGCAAGTATTCCAGGCATTAAATGTTCTTGCACAAATCATTAAACCAGAAGACACTTGCACAATCTACATCAACGCCCATGGAGGAACTGAAACTAATGGCCCCTTATACTCATTCCTAGCCTCCCCATTTAACGATATCTACAATTATGAATTGGAAGAATTGGTCAGGAGCATATGCTGTCATAACAAAATATTAATACTTGATAGTTGTCATAGTGGAGGAGTGGCCATCAAAGACTATAACGACACCACAAGCTTTTTCGACACAAACACTACAATAATAACAGCAACAGGAGTGGAATCAGTCGCATTTGGAGGACACGGGTCAGGATTAGGAAAGAGCATCATAGACGCGTTTTCAGATCCGATGACAGATGCTAACAAAGACGGGAAGATAGACTTGGCAGAACTCTATTATATGTCAGCTATAAAATGCATCCCATTGGAAATCCCAAGACTCTATGAAAACATTACAATAGTGCAGGAATTCAAACCCAGAATCTCAAATCTAACAGTCGAACCCAAAGAAGGAAAAGCACCATTAAATGTTATAATCAATGCTCTCATAGCTAACGATGGTAACCTCCCCGGAGAATATACAGCAACACTCTACATAAATGGAAGGCCAGCAGCAAACCAGACGATCACATTAGATGCCTGGGAGAAAAATACAATAACATTCACTTACACCTTCAACGAACCAGGAATCTATAATGTGACAATAGACAACCTAGCGCCAATGACAGTGACAGTGATAAAACCAGCCAATATAATCATGAAAGAGATTGTTGTAAGTTGGATGAACAGGCCAGCTCCAGTACCAGTAAATGTATCATGCACATTAATAAACAATGGAGACGCAGAAGGAAATTACACAATAACACTCTACATAGATGGAAGACCAGTAGCAAATCAGACAGTCACCCTCAAAGCCTGGGAAAGAAGGACGGTAACATTCAATTACATTCTAAACGAACCCGGAACCCACAACATAACAATAAATGACATGTCACCCACTACAATCACCGTGCTGAAACCAGCCAATATAACAGCAGGCAACCTTTCTGTGACGCCAGCTTCTGGCGTTGCACCATTAAGTGTGACAGTATCCTGCAAGCTAACAAATACTGGTGATGTTGCAGGAGACTACACAGCAGAGCTCAAGATAAATGGTGTGGTTGTTGACAGTCAGCTTGTGACAGTAGGGGCTGGAGAAGCCAAGACAGTAACGTTTATATACAGGTTGGCATCAGCTGGAGCTTACAATGTGGCGATAGATGGTTTGGTGCCGGTGAAGGTGAGTGTGGCTTCGGCTGGTGTTAGTTTAGGCGATCTTGTTTCGGCTGCAGGTACTGTTAGAGGGTATTATGAGCGTTATGGTAGGCTTCCAAGTTTTGTGACGATTGCTGGGCAAAGGTATAGTATGGCTCAATTGCTTTACTTGCTTACAAGGGCAACAGTCAACATAAACTTGGGCAACTTAAAAGCTATTAATCCAAGGGCTGTTGGAGCTCCAACTTCACCAAGTGGAAGTTACAGGCATGGCAGGCTTTACAAATCGGCTTATCTGCAAGTTGCAGCGAACATTCTATCATCCATTGACCGTTATGGTAGGGCGCCAAATTATGCTATGACAAGCCTTGGCAGAATACCATTCCAACGCCTAGTCTACATGTACACTAAGATCATAGCATTCTACGGAACAAACCACAAACTGCCAAACTATGTCACAATCTAAAATCTTTTTTCTACTATTTTTTTATTCATGGGGCACATGTTTATTGGATCATGTTGTGCTTTTTTAATCCAATGACAGATTTTAAGTTTGGGCTTACCAGCTAAAATTTTATCGTTTTTGTTAAGTCTTTCCCGTTTTAGAGTCCCCTTATCTATAATTGGAGTCGAAATAAATTAGTTTCACCTTATATTTACCATCAAAATTTCTGGGAGTTTTCCAGGGATTTTCATATCATCATCTTTCTTTTTCACTGTATAATTAGGATGCAAGTGTTGTATAACAGCTAGTTGCAGAAAGATTATCCTGGGAACATCTTAGTGTTTCACAGGCAAAACAAGATTTGTGCCAATTTCTAATAAGGCATCTTGTTAGTGTCACCCTCTTCTTTATATAGGGGGATTAATTTAATTTTAACATTTTTCAGGGTTTGGGAGAGTTAAAGGTTCGATGTGAATATTTCCACCTTATAAAAGTCCAATTTGTATTTGAGAGGAAATAGGCTATGAGGGTAGGAAACCTTTTTATGTGGGTGGATAATCTATAATTTTTTAATTGGAAGATGACATGGCGATGGTGGAGTCCTCTGTAGCCTTTGCAAGGCGTCTTTCGATTTCCCTTTGCAATGATTATAATTTTCTTTTCCGTTGTCAGGTCCATTTTTCAGGGCGAAATTTTTATTAGTCTAGGATTTAGTATCCATGGACTTATTATAATATTCTTGTATTTTGATCAGAAAGTCGCGATAATCTTTAGTTTAGGTTGTCTTTTGTTTTTGGCTTTTATGGATTCATCCATACTTTCAAACACCCTCCTTTTTAACCTAATTTTCTCATTTGAATTTTATGGATTCAACCAAATACTTGAATATTTTGCAGAAATATAATGTCTTGGTTTCTCATGTAACTGGCCTATCACCCCCTACCAAACTTGCAGATACCCCAACCTCTTGGATAGTCTTCTGCATCCTATGGCTGCCATGGCTACTATCATTATAAATTCAAGGGAAAGTGTAATAGCACTACCCCCCATTCAGAGTATCTTGGAGGACAGCAAAGGAAAATGTTACCCCCCACTTGTAATGACCCTTTCTTGTTATTGGGGCCTATGATGAACATTTCCCCTTATCTAGTTGAGGTGTTTCTACTTGCTGTTGCAATTGCCGTCTCCTATAATCATAATAAACTGTGATGGTCCAATAATATTGTGGATCAGGCGAGGATAAAATCCCATATGAGGGTCCGTGAATGCATGGCACTTTTTCAGGGAATAGTTTCATTTTATCAGAAATTTAACACTAGCTGCAGTTATGAGACCAATCTTAATCATGGATCTAACAGATTTTCAGATCGTTTCAATCTTTCTAATATTACTGATTTTTATTTTTATAATATTTCTAAAAAGTGGGGTATAACACGCCAAAAAGCCCTACTACTAATCATCTATATTATTTTCTTATCTTTAAGTGTAATTGGGAAATGCTAAGAGGGGGAGGCCTTCAAAAATGTAGAAAGGCGTCGCAGCGCATACATAAGAATCCCGCTTATAATTTTACAAACATGAAAAAAAGAAGATTACTTTTGCTTGTTCAAACCATCTTTTTCCTTCTTTGATCGCATCTCTTATAATACGAGTTTGTCCTTCGTTTTAGAGAATCTTTTCTTTTAAATTCTTCAGGGGTGTAGAATAGGATATCCATATCCTGGTAAAGATATTTGAGAATAGATCTCCCTTTAGCCTTTATAGGAAATCTTTAGGAGGATATTCAAGTTTGTGAAAAGATCGGGCTTCTTTTTATTGTATGATCCCAAAGATTATCCTTTCAACTCTATCGGGGAGAGTTTTAACTACTTTGCTTGATAATATTCTTCTCTTTTTTATTAGCATAGTGGAACTACCATAAATTTTATTTTTATTTTTTCCAAGGGCGGGTATATGATTTGGTGCGGGAAGAAATTCTAAGAAGCCTAATACTATTTCATAAATTTGAAATTATTCTCTTTTTTTGAGGGGGGTTACCAGTATTTGTTTATATGTTCTTTGATTTCTGGATGTTTTATTAGGAAGTTATGGATTTCATTATAGATTATTGCTCCTTTTGTTGATAATTCTTCTTCTTTTTCTAGGGCTTGAGCTGCGAGGGGATAATCACCCTTTTTCATATATTCTAGTCCACTCTTCCATGATTTATATGATTCTAAGTATAGACGATCCGCTTTTAAATATGATCCTATCAGTTCTTCGTATGGTCCATCAGCATACTTATATGCTTTTTCTTCGAATGAAATCATCTCTTTTTGCTTTTCTATTATTTTATCTGCGTTGGCAATGGCCTTGTCTAGCTCTCCATTGCTTGCGAGTTTGTCGGTTTATCAATTATTTCATCTTTTTCACCATTAATTTCATAAGATTGTGACAATTTATCCATTTGTAGCATTCTATATTCGCTGTAGGTGAAATAACCGATCATGGGTGTTATAATAACTGTTAATATTATCGATAGGTATTTTCCGTCCAGTTCTTTACACCTCCTAATTTTCAGCTGATTATACCCTATTGTTTCATCCAAATCCAATTATAATTTTTAAGTTTGGATTTAATATTTATGGGTGAAGTGGAGGGTGAATCCTTAACTATTGTAATTGCTTTGAAGTGGATTGCTACTTTTTAGGGCTCCAAAGGTTATCTTCCATTATAGGAGGAGTTACTGTATAGTATTGGCCCGGTTTTTCCATGATATTATCTAAAAATTAGCGCGTGATTTAATTATTATCTTCTCATGGGATAGTGCATTAAATTTATACGCTATAATACTCCAAGAACAGTCTTAATAAGCATATGTTGTGTAAGGAGATCATATAGTATATGGTGGTTCCCTGGATACAGAGTCTATGATCTTTTCCGCTTTTTGTACTTCTTCTTTCGAACCGCTTACAAGCAGCCATACGCCACCTTCTGCGCCTGAAACACCCCCAGCCGCGACCAACTCTGCGTTAGCACCACTTAAAACTTTTATAGCCTCTATCTCCGTGAAGATTTCGCCAACAACGGGTAACATACGGGGCCCCTTAGCCTCTAGCGAATTAAGTTTGGCCGCGATTTTATCAAGGTCTCCTGGGACTCTTTTTTCAAGGCCTACTGGTATTATGAGTTTGGCGCGGCGTCCAACCACGGCTTGGAGGGATGCGACTATCACTGTGCCTCCTGCAGCAGACCTTGCCATCACTAAAGTTGCTAATCAGACAGTGGTCAATTACCTGGACACTGTCAAATTCACCTTAACTGTCACAAACAATGGACCAGATGCTGGAGTGAATGTTCTGGTAACTGACTTGTTACCAGCAGGTTTACAATTCGTGAGTGCAAACGCTTCACAGGGAAGCTACAATGAAACTACTGGCATCTGGACCATTGGCGAGTTAGCAAACGGTACTGTGGCAACTCTTGACATCATAGCCAAGGCCATAGCAAGCAACATAAACATCACGAACATAGCCAATGTTTCAAGCGACATATACGACCCAGACATGAGCAACAACAGAGCTAATGCGACTATCACTGTGCCAGCGGCAGCAGACCTTGCCATCACTAAAGTTGCTAACCAGACAGTGGTCAATTACTTGGACAATGTCAAATTCACCTTAACTGTCACAAACAATGGACCAGATGCTGCAACGAATGTTAGGGTAACTGACTTGTTACTCTTGTTACCACCCAGCTTACAATTTGTGAGTGCAAACGCTTCACAGGGAAGCTACAATGAAACTACTGGCATCTGGACCATTGGCGAGTTAGCAAATGGTGCTGTGGCAACCTTGGATATCATAGCCAAGGTTGTGGCAAGCAACATAAACATCACGAACATAGCCAATGTTTCAAGCGATATATACGATCCAGACATGAGCAACAATAGAGCTAATGTGACTATTACTGTGCCACCAACTGGTGTTAGTTTAGGTGATCTTGTTTCAGCTGCGAATACGGTTAAGGCGTATTATGAGCGTTATGGTAGGCTTCCAAGTCAGGTGGTGATCGCTGGCCAGAATTATACAATGTCTCAACTGTTATACTTGCTTACAAAGGCTACAGTTAATATAAACGTGGGTAATTTGAGTCCGATTGCTCCGAGGGCTGTTGGAGCTCCGACTTCACCAAGTGGAAGTTACAGGTCTGGCAGACTTTACAAGTCGGCTTATGTGCAGGTTGCAGCGAACATCTTATCATTCATTGACCTTTATGGCAGAGCACCCAATTATGCCATGACAAGCCTTGGCAGAATACCATTCGCACGTTTAGTCTACATGTACAGTAAGATCATAGCATTCTACGGAACAAACAACAGACTACCAAACTACGTCACAATCTAAAATCCTTTTTTTACTATTTTTTTTATTCATGGGGCACATGTTTATTGGATTATCTTGTGCTTTTTTTAATCCAATGACAGATTTTAAGTTTGGGCTTATCAGCTAAATTTTATCGTTTTTGTTAGGTCTTCCCCATTTTAGAGTCCTTTTATCTAGAATTGGAGTCGAAATAAATTAGTTTCACCTTATATTTACCATCAAAAAATTTCTGGGAGTTTTCCAGAGATTTTCATATCATCATCTTTCTTTTTTTTATGATGAAGTACATTGTATAATTGGGATGCAGGTGTTGTATAACGGTTAGTTGCAGAAAGATTATCTTGGGAACATCTTAGTGTTTCACGGGCAAAACAAGATTTGTGCCAATTTCTAATAAGGCATCTTGTTATAGTGTCACTCTCTTCTTTATATAGGGGATTAATTTAATTTTAACATTTTTCAGGTTTGGGGTTAAAGGTTCGATGTGAATATTTCCACCTTATAAAAGTCCAACTTGTATTTGAGGGGAAGTAGGCTATGGGGGGGTAGGAAACCTTTTTTATGTGGGTGGATAATCTATAATAATTGGAAGGTGATATGGCGATGGTGGAGTCCTCTGTAGTCTTTGCAAGGCGTCTTTCGATTTCCCTTTGCAATGATTATAATTTTCTTTTCCGTTGTCAAGTCCATTTTTCAGGGCGAAATTTTTATTAGTCTAGGATTTAGTATCCTTGGACTTTATTATAATATTCTTGTATTTTGATCAGAAAGTCGTGGTAATCTTTAGTTTAGGTTGTCTTTTGTTTTTGGCTTTTATGGATTCATCCATACTTTCAAACACCCTCCTTTTTAACCTATTTCCTTATCTTTTCATCTTTTTTGAATTTTATGGACTTGGCCAAATACTTGGATATTTTGCGGGGATAACAGGGTAAATTATATGCTTTTTCTTCGAGTGAAATCATCTCTTTTTGCTTTTCTATTATTTTATCTGCGTTGGCAATGGCCTTGTCTAGCTCTTCTTTGCTTGCGAGTTTGTCGGTTTATCAATTATTTCATCTTTTTCACCATTAATTTCATAAGATTGTGACAATTTATCCATTTGTAGCATTCTATATTCGCTGTAGGTGAAATAACCGATCATGGGTGTTATAATAATTGTTAATATTATCGATAGGTATTTTCTGTCCAGTTCTTTACACCTCCTAGTTTTTCAGCTGATTTAATATTTATGGGTGAAGTGAATTGATGGTGAATCCTTAACTATTGTAATTGCTTTGAAGTGGATTGCTACTTTTTAGGGCTCCAAAGGTTATCTTCCATTAAATAGGAGGAGTTACTGGATAATGGCCCGGTTTTTCCATGATATTATCTAAAAATTAGCGTGTGATTTAATTTTATTTTCGTATTCTCATGGGGTAGTGCATTAAATTTATATTCTCTATAATACTCCGAGAACAGTCTTAATAGGCTTTCAATTATATGTTGTGTAAGGGGATCATATAGTATATGGTGGTTCCCTGGATACAGAGTCTATGATCTTTTCCGCTTTTTGTATTTCTTCTTTCGAACCGCTTACAAGCAGCCAGACGCTGCCTTCTGCGCCTGAAACACCCCCAGCCGCGACCAACTCTGCGTTGGCGCCACTTAAAACTTTTATAGCCTCTATCTCTGTGAAGACTTCGCCAACAACGGGTAACATACGGGGCCCCTTAGCCTCTAGCGAATTAAGCTTGGCCGCGATTTTATCAAGGTCTCCTGGGACTCTTTTTTCAAGGCCTACTGGTATTATGAGTTTGGCGCGGCGTCCAACCACGGCTTGGAGGGATGCGACTATGGTCCCCCCTTCTGGGTGTCCTATATAGATAGCGGCTTTTCTTTTTTTAATGTTGAGCGCATTAGCACCTTTAAGTATGACATCACCCTTCCCTATTTCGTTTAAAACATCAAATATGGTCTTGCCAGGCTCCCATTGGCCATCCCTTATAATAATGTCTCCTGGGAAACTTTCACGCATTTTTTCGATTTTTTCATGGTTGAATGAAGGCGGTACAGTTATACCGCGGAAGAATCCATCATGTCTAAAATCATCTTCACCAATAGATTTGAGCAGTTCTTCTGCTATGTAGCCATTAGTTGTACCAGCGATTATTGTAAGGATGCCATGATTTAATACTCGTTTTATGTCAGGGTGTTCGAGAATGCCATGGGCTATGAGTCGTTTACCGGCGCTAGGTGTTATAAAGAATTGTTTCATAAACCATCAACTCCCAATTCTTATGGTTCTGCTTTCTAATTATTTTCATCAAGGAATATAACTATAGCTTATATTAAGAGTTTAATATCATATGGATGCATCCACAGCGGTTATAAATGCGTTTTTGGCAACTGTTTCACATGGCTTATGACGGCTTTCGGCGCCGCAGCAGTTTTTATAATCCTTAATGCTAATAGGAAGTTTCTGGATGCTTCGCTTGGATTCGCTGCTGGTGTGATGATTGCTGCGAGTTTCTGGTCTCTCTTGGCGCCTTCGATAGAATTGTCAGCATCTTATGGTTTTTTAAATTGGTTGCC
>Ga0209720_1002197_pt1 | contig 14937 bp, 28 predicted proteins | sample AD_JPNMR3_MetaG_FD_184426 | JGI IMG/M metagenome (GOLD analysis project Ga0209720, IMG submission 184426) | Active sludge microbial communities of municipal wastewater-treating anaerobic digesters from Japan - AD_JPNMR3_MetaG (SPAdes) (version 2) | ecosystem: Engineered > Bioreactor > Anaerobic...
GTGAAAAGATTGAAAATGAAAGTGTATCTGAAAAGAAAAAATGGAATTGGTTTGATAGTTTAATTGATTTGCTAGTTGCGAATGCTGCGTTTTATTTAGTATACTTAACTATATTGTAATTTAGTAGATAGAGCAGTATCTTTTATAAAGACACTATAGATATAATTTTAGATGATTATTATTACGAAACAGGAAACATTAATAACGTTTCAAAATAGGATATATTATTAAGAATTGAAAGTTATTAATAACTTAAATATAAACAATATTAAATTATAATAGGAGGAGGGAAAAAATGAAATTAACGAATACTTGGAAACATTTAGTGGTGGGTGCATTAGCAGGATTAATTATTGGATTTATAATTAAATTATTTGCTGTATTTGAATTACAGTGGTTCTGTGCTTTTGCATTTACGTTAATTACTATTGTTTGGGAAAACAATCAAAGATTAAGAACTATGGGTGAAAAGATTGAAAATGAAAGTGTATCTGAAAAGAAAAAATGGAATTGGTTTGATAGTTTAATTGATTTGCTAGTTGCGAATGCTGCGTTTTATTTAGTATACTTAACTATATTGTAATTTAGTAGGAGGATTGTATGGACAATAAAGACAATATAAATGTCCTCAAACAAGATGATTTTAAGTTAGAAATTTATCATGGTAAAGAATTAATTGTAGACGATAAAAGTGTGAATTCTGTATATTATGAATTAAATGATTAGATATTTTATGAACCTAATCAAAAAGACAATCTGGGAAATATTTATATTATTTTATATGATAATACAAATTTTAATTTAAAAAAACTATTACAGAACGATTTTAGAATAGAACTAAAAGTATTATCAATGTTTTAGTAGGATTATAAAACAGTCCATTAGTATAGATTTTATATCAATAATAAATTTGGGATTTCTCAAAATTTTTCTTCTAATGGCGGGAATGTTTCATGTATTAAATTATCTGGAGTAATTAATAATTTTGAAATTATTAAATAAAGGAGACAAAATAAATGGGTGCAACAGGAAGTATTTCAAAAATGGATTTTTCAGCGAAAATATATAATATAAGTAATAGTGTAATTATTGGTAGTAATTCTATAAAAAGTGTAGAATTTAAATTAAATAATGTAAGCAATATTAGATATGCAGGAATGTTAAATATTGGTTTTTATGATTATAATAATATTAATTTGATTTCTTTATTAAATAGTTTTTATACCTAGAATTTAAAACTTGATTTAAATATTCCAACAACAAATTCTATACATCAATATACATTTTAGTTAGGTCGATAGTTTCAAATTCAATAGCAATTTGATTCTAGTAATACTTCAAGTGAGTCTGCTTCAATATTAATTAATGTGCCTGTAACTAATTTTATCGTTAAGTAATAATATGATAGAATTAAATACAATACAAAAATAGATTTGGGAACAAAACTATAAAGGGCCTAATGATAAAACAGTCTAGGACACATTTCGTCGTGTAGCGCATACTATAGCACAAGTTGAGGCTTAGGATATTAGATAGAGCATTGAATAGTAGTTTTATAATTTAATGAGTAATTTTTAGTTTTTACCGGGTGGCAGAATATTAGCCAATGCAGGTGTAGATGAAAGGAAGAAAACTACTTTATATAATTGTTATGTTTATCATCCTTATGATTTTGGTATTCGAGATATTGATTCTATGAGTGGTATATTTGAAAGTTTAAAACAGAGTGCAAAGATATTAGCAAGCGAAGGCGGGTTGGGTATAAATTTGGGGTTTATTAGACCTAATGGTGCTTTTATACATGGCACAGGTGTACGGACGCCTGGTGCAGTGAAATTTATGTAGTTGTGGGATAAGGTTAGTGAAATTATAACTCAAGGAACATATAAAAAGATTGAGGATAAATATAGTAAAATAGCTAAAAGAAAAATAAGAAAAGGTGCTATGATATCGGTTCTTTCAATAGCTAATTCTTAGATTAAATAGTTTATAACTTCTAAGCAAATTGCAGATAAATTAACACGATTTAATTTGTCAGTTTTGGTATCTGATAGATTTATGAGTGCTGTATAGAAAAATTAGATGTGGCAATTAGTTTTTCCAGATTTATAGTATTCTAAATATGCAGAATAGTGGGATGGTGATTTAGATAACTGGATAAGACGAGGCAAGCCTGTAGTTGTATATGAAGAAATACCGGCGAGAGATTTATGGGATTTATTAATGATTTCTGTATATAATCATAATGAGCCTGGTATATTATTTTATGATACTATAAATAATAATAATCCTATTAGTTATTGTGAAAGAATAATAACAACTAATCCGTGTTCAGAAATACCCCAGCCTTCAGGAGTGTGTGATTTAGGATATTTAAATTTAGTAAAATTTTATGATGAACAAACTCAATAGTTTAATTGGGATAGATTTTAGCATGCTATTAAGTTGGGTGTTATCTTTTTGGATAACGTTTGTGATATAAGTTATGTTCCTATACCTGAATATTATGAAAAAGTTTTATAGAAAAGAAGAATAGGATTAGGTGTTATGGGATTAGGTTCCTTACTTATGATGTTAGGATTAAGGTTTGGTTCAAATTAGGCGATATAGTTTACAGACAAATTATTTAAATTTAAAGCTGAGCATTAGTTATATACTTCAGCGGCTTTAGGCGCAATCAAGGGTTCTTTTAAATTATTTGATAAGTAGAAATATTTTACTTCTAAATATTGGTATGAACTACCTATTAGTTATAAAGTTAAACGTGAAATAGAGGATATAGGATGTATGCGAAATTCAGTAAGGTCAGCCAATGCACCTACTGGAACAATTGCAATTTTTGCTGGGCAAGTTTCTAATGGAATTGAGCCAGTATATATGAAGTAGTATATTAGATGGATGATTGTAACACAAGATGAAATTCAATAGTTATTATAGAAGCATGAAGATTTAATCATTCCTAATCCATTTAATGGTGAATGGTTTGAAACTGATGTATTTAAATTTAAACATAAGGGTAATCAATAGGTATTATAGGGCACTATTGATAATCAATTATATTAGATTGACAAATCAAGAGGATTAGTTAAAGCTATTTTAGTTTAGGATTATGGATGGAAATATGTTAAATAGCATAATTTATCTCAGAAGGGCGTAGTAGAAACTAAGGATTTGACCGTTTCTGATCATATTAATATGCTTGCAACTTCAGCCAAATATGTTGATCAAAATCAATCTAAAACTATTAATATACCTGAAGATTATCCTTATGAAGATTTTAAGAAAGTATATATGTAGGCTTACAAAAAAGGCATAAAAGGCGTAACAACTTATAGAGCAGGAACTATGGCTTCTGTATTGGAAGAAAAAAAAGAAGAGAATAATTTGGAATAGTTATATAAACAAGATTAGAATGTTATTTTATCTGATGTAAAGTTGCCAGATAAAACATATGCTTTACAATATAAAATAAAAGATAAAAACAAAAAGAAGTGGTATATTACTTTGTCATTTATAGATAAAGAGTTGACTATACCTGTGGCTATATTTATAAGAACTAACAGTAAATAGTCAACTTAGATAACAGATAAAATTATTTAGTCTTTATAGAAATTATTGTTAAATTCAGGAATTAGAAAATAGTTGGTTTAGGAACAGAAATTAAAATGTGAAAATCAAAGTAATGTAGACAAAATAGGTAGATTTATAGGTATGGCATTAAGGCATAATATTCCTATTAATAAGATTGTTGATATTTTATAGATTAATTCTGATGGTTTATCTACTTTATCTTTTCATATAAGAAAAATATTATCTCAGTATATTAAAAATGGTACTAGAGTTGAAGGTAAGAAATGTCCTCAGTGTGATAGTGATAATTTAGTATATCAAGATGGTTGTGTTACTTGTCTAAATTGTGGATATGGCAAATGTCAATAAAAAATATAAATAATGGAGGTGAATGTGAGAAGAAAATTTAGATTTGAATAGTAGAATAATAATATAAATAATAATATAGAAAATAGTGGTCAAACTGAACAACCAAAACAAACAAATACAAGTCTTGTTAAATCAGTAAATGATAGGATTTATTTTTATAAAGATGTAGATTAGTCTTCTATGCTAGAATTAAAATAGCAAATTGAAACTTAGAATAAATTATTTGATAATATATCAATACAACTTGAATAGTTACAAATGCCTATATCGCCAGTAATACATTTACATATTTCATCTTGGGGAGGAGATGCTTTTTGTGGATTACATTTGTATGATTTTTTAAAAAATAATAAATATCCTATTTATACATATATTGATGGATTTGTAGCATCAGCTGCGTCATTGATTTATTTAGCTGGCACAAAAAGATAGATGAGTAATAATTCTTTTATTTTAGTTCATCAATTATAGAACTGGTTTGTAGGAAATTTTAGTCAACTATAGGATCATTATAATACTTGTCAAAAAATAATGAATAAATTGAGATGTGTTTATCTACATTAGTTAGATATATAGTAGGCATAGTTAAATGAATTATTAAAGCATGATTTGTGGCTTAATAGAGAATAGGCTATGAAGTATGGATTTATAAAATAAAAAAATTATGTTAAATTTTATTATGGCGATGTAATTATTTATAATGGATAAAAATGATTTTCTTAGAATTTGGGTATATGATAGACACAATGGTATATATAAAGTCTATGTACCCTATATATATTTAAAAGAGTTTAAGGCGTTTGCTAAAGAAAACAATATAGAATTAAAATAGTGCACAACATATTATTATGGTAAAACTTATGTAGCTATTGATTTTATATTTAAAAAATAGTATTTTGAATTAATTAATCAATATATTAAATAGTTAAATAAAAAATAGAAATTAAAAATAAAATAGGAGAAAAAGAATAATGCTATATCCATCCCCACAGTTAAAAAAAATTTTAAATAACTATAAAAAGTTGTCTAATGAAGAACAAATGTAGTTAATAGATGATTATTTATATGGAGATCATAGGACTTCTGAAAGAGCTGCAACGAAGTTAATTAATAGTTTATCACATTTATTTGCTGATTTAATTACTAAAAATTCACGTAAGTTTGAAAGATTTGCTTCTTAGTGGACATTTGATGATATATTTGATGAAATGGCTTTGGCTTTTTTAAAATCATTGAAAAGATATAATAAGAATACATCTAATTTGACCACATGGGCAACGCAAGTAGTTAAGCCTATAATTAATAATGCTGAAAGTATTTTGGGAAATAAACATAAAGGTGGCAAATAGTTTATTAGTATAAACGAGCCTGATATATATGATTTTATATAGGATAAAGGTTAGGATATTTTACAAAAATATAAAGATGAGCAATAGAAGAATAGAATTCGTGATGCAATAGATAAATTACCTAAAGATGAAAGAGAAATTATTGAAAATTTTTTTGGTTTTGTTGAGCCTCCTAAGCGATGGCTTAATAAGTATGGTAAAGTGAGCACAATTGCTATGGCTAAGGACTTAGGAGTGCATCCTGAGACTATAAGAACAAAAATAAAAAGAGCTTTAGCTAAACTATCTAGATATTTAAGATAGGAACAACAAAAAGAAACATTATATAAAAAATCAAGGGGGAGATAACATATTATGACAATGAAGTATAGTGATAGAACATAGACTATAAGGGCATATAAAGAAAAACTAAAAAAATTATATGAAAATAATAATGAATAGGAGGATAATGAAATGAATATTACATTTCATAAAAAGAATTAGTAGAAAGAAAAGAAAAATTAGAATATTGAAGTAATAGAATAGGAAAATAAATAGACTGATAAGGATAATATTATAATTCAGTAGTCTACTGAAATTATAGAATAGAAGACTGAATAGACTATTACAGATAATACTGTGATTGAGTAGAATGTTGAAGAAAATAGTATAGAACAAGAATAGTTATAGAATTAGGATAATATTGAATAGTCTGAAGATATAGATAATAAAGACGAATAGAATAAGCCAAGAAGAGGAAGACCAAGAAAAAACTAAAAATAAATTCGGCATTTTGACAAAAATGAGTTATAATATAAGTATACATTTATAATATTTATGGAGGTTTAAAATGTATGAAATTAATCAACAAGTAATTAGTGATATTATTGATAAGTTAAACGAGATAGGGCCAGATGAACTTAATTCGTTAATTTTCAATTGTAAAGATTCTTTTCATGATGCAGTTATTTTCTACGATATGGGAAGTAAAGAATTGAAAATAGAATCTATTAATCATAATAGTAGTTTTCTTCCTAAATCTAATATTATTGTTATAGATAGAATTTCCGAGACTCCCATTGATGAGCAATTTGATTGGAGTACAGATTTATTTGATATGGTGGAAGTGGAAGAAATTGAAAATAATTATGATGGAGACTATCAGGCTTGGCTAGATGATCATCCTGAAACTGAAAGTCTTGAAGAAAGATGTAGAAATGCAGGAGAATCATATATGTTATCTAACTGGTTAAATTATTTACGTAATATAGAAGACAAGTTAATGGAATTATATAATTTTCAACTAGATGGGGAGTAAATAATGACTATAAATAGAATTAGTTATAATATAAAATCCCAATAGATAATAATTTGGGATAATAATGGGAAAACCCAAAATGTAAAATTTTCTGATTATTATTTTATATCTAGTTAGCTTGCCAAAAAATATGATAAATTTAATATAGAACAAAACAAATAGTATCTGGAATATGATACTTATAATAAACTAAAAAAAGTATATTATAACAAAAAGAATAGAAAATAGATAGAAAAGATTGCATATCAGTCTGATATGGCAGTAGAGTTAAAATATTTATTAGATAATCATATTGAATTTTCTGATGATAGACATATAGGTTTTTTTGATATAGAAACTTTTTATGATATATAGCATCCTGAAACTAATAATATTGATTATTCTATATCTCCAATCATATCTATTGTTTTATATTCAAATAAATTAAATAAATATTTTGTTATATATTGGCATTATTCTACTGAAAATAATGAATAGGATTTAATTGTACAGAATATTGATGATGATAAACAATATTATATATGTAAAAATGAAAAAATTGTTTTAGATGTATTTTGTGATTTAATTAAAGAATTAAATATTGATATTATAACTGGTTGGTTTTCGCACGGTTATGATGTTCCTTATATCATTAAAAGATTATGTTATTATTATGGCAATGCAAATCAATTATCACCTATTGATAATACTTGGATGAGTCCAGTAAGACCGAAAGGTTATAATGATAGATATGCAATTAAAATTGCTGGATTAGATACTATAGATTTAATGGAATTAGTTCAAAAGTTAAATTATAATTTTCAGAATAATAAATTAGATACAGCAGCAAAGGTGATATTGAATGATGAAAAAATAAAAACTTCTTCATTTAAAGACTGGTAGAATAATTTGGATGGATTTCTAGAATATGCCATAAAAGATGTGGAATTATTAAAGAAGATAGACGATAAATTACAATGTATAAATTTTGCTATTCAATTACAAATATTATCAGCAGTGCCATATTTGAACGATATAATTTCCGTAACTAAGCTTATTGATAGTTTGTTGTTTAAAACTTTTTGGGATAAAAACATTATTTTCCCAAATAATAAACCTAAAAAGAGGGTTAATTATAAAGGTGCTATAGTAATGAATCCTGCAGAACCGGGTGTGCATAATGATGTTTATATTTTAGATTATAGTTCACTTTATCCTACTACTATTATGGCTTTTAATATATCTCCTGAAACTTATTTATTTTCAGCATAGGAAATTAGAGGTCAATAGTTTAATAATAGATTAGATTATTTGAAGAAGAATAATATAAAGTATATAGATAGTAATTATGATGATGATTTAATAGGAAAAAGATATATATTTTTCTCTCATGCTGAACATATAGGTGTAATACCACAATTAGTAAAAGAATTATATGAATTAAGAAAGAAATTGAAAAATATAGTTAATACTTCGAATGATTAGCAATAGAAAATGATTGCAGATAAAAGGCAATATGCTATTAAAATAATTCTAAATTCAATATATGGTGCAATGGGTTTTGAAAAATTTAGATTATATAAACCCGAATGTGCTGATAGTATTACTTATTTTGGTAGAAAAGCATTGTTATTTGCTAATGAATATTTTAGTCATTTTGGTAATATTCTATATATGGATACAGATTCAATTTTCATTAAATTGTTTTAGGATATGAATGCCAATGATTTATTTCATTATTTAGATGTATTCAATAAGTCCAACATTAAAGAAAGATTTGTCAAGCGTTTCAATAAGTATATTGATTAGTTTCCCGAATACTGCCAAATGGAACTAAAATACTAGAAGCATTTAAAATATATATATTTTGGAGAAGGTAAGAAAAGATATTATTCTATAGAGGATAACGGTTCTAAGTATATTCACGGTTTAAATATTATTAGGAAAGATACTCCAGAATATGTAAGTTATTTACTTGATATTTTATGTTAGAAAGCAGTTAAAAATGAGTTAACCCTAGAAGATTTGTAGATGACTTATAATAAAATAAAGTGTGTAAGTTATGATAAAATAGGAATTCATAAAGCCTTCAATAAGCGTTTTGATCAGTATAATAAGAATGTTCCTCAACATTTAAGTGCAGTTCAATTTGCCAATGAAAAATTAGGATTGAAAATTCAACACAGTGATTCAGTATATTTATTCTATATAAAGTCTTTATGTGAATAGAATTTGAAACCTAAGGATAGACATGATGCGATTTGTCTGAGACCTGAAGATTTTAGTATTATAGACAATAATGATAAATTTGAAATTGACTATGATAAATTTTTTGAAAAACAAATAATACAACCATTGCGAGAATTTGATAAAATACCAAAAGTAAAATAGGTATTATAGCAATATTATAAAAACAAGAATGATAGATATAAGATAAGTAAAGCTGGTGAATATGTATTAATATAATAAAATAATATGAATAAAGAATTAGATATTACCAATGATGATGATGTGAAATATATTTTGCATACATTATTAGAATTAGAACATAAAAGAGATACTATAGGTTTAAATGATGAAGAGATGGCATTATTAAAGAAATTAATAAAATATAAAAAATAGATAATTAATAAATTAAAATAAGGAGATATTCATGGAGTTAAATTTAAGTTATTCCAATATTGCTATGTTCATGGCTTGTCCATATAAGTGGAAATTAACATATGTAGACAGACATTATGAATATAAATAGTCTATTGATAAAATTTATGGTTAGGCCATACATAGTGTAATAGAATAGTTAATACAATTATATTATAATAATTCTGTTTCTTATTTTAAAGAGCATAAATAGTAGATTATATAGGAATATACTCAAAAATTAATTAGAAATTTAGCTAAATTAACGAAACAAGGATAGTAGAAAGATAGTAGTTATAAAACTTCTATAGAGTTATTATAGAAATACTTGAGTTATGGTAAGGAATTAATTAAAGAACTATGTAGTGAAATGAATAGATATTTTGGTAAAAGAGATATATCTTTATAGGGTGTTGAGTATAAATTATAGTAGAAGAATACATTATGGGGAGATGATGTTAAATTTACCGGATATATAGATTTAATTTTATATGATAAAAAATTAGATTTGCATTCTCTATATGATTTTAAAACTAGTATGTATGGATGGAATGATAGAGATAAAAATGACTTTACCAAGAGAATGCAGTTGCATTTATACAAATATTTTTATGCTCAAAAAAATAATTTACCATTATAGAAAGTTGATGGCACATTCTTAATATTTAAAAAACAATTATTAGAAAGTCCTTATAGAAATAGAAGAGTGCAGACTTATTTTCCACCTCAATAGGAGAGAACAATTAATAAAACGCTGAAGACTGTTGGTGAAGCAATAGATAAAATGCGTCTGATAAAACAGAATAAATTAGAGCCATAGATTAATAGTTCTGAATATAATTGTAAATTTTGTCCATATAATGGAGGTTAGTTATGCCAAAAAAGTCAGATGAATATTTTAAAATCTTAATTACTGGCGATGATAATTATAATAATTTAATGAAATTTAATATTACTATGTAGAATATCTATAGTAAATTACAAGATGTACCCAGGGCTGTTGGGACTTTTGGTCGTATTTATGGTGCAGAGTTATTAGGTAGAATATGGGCAGAATAGCATAATGATAAGTATGTGCCATTTACTATAGAATAGACACCATTAAAAAATAGTCCTGAATTGCCGGCAAGAAAATATCATATTTTATTAAATATAGCAGTAAAGTGGTCTGATTTAGTTCTAATATTTTCTAATATAGAGACAAAAAAGATTAAATAGATTATATAGTTATGTTAGAGACATTAGGTTCCATATTTAATTATAAATGAATAAAAATAAAAAGGAGGTCTATGATGTATTTTAATAGATACAAATGTCCTAATTGTGGCAATATTAATATTAATATTGATACCGGCAATGAAGTTATTTTATGTGATAAATGTAATTTATAGATGCCTGTTGGTGATTATTTCTTATAGATGGAATTGTTGGAAAAAGTGATAATGGCTCAGGCAATTAAACATTTCATTGAACCCGGCATAGGATTGCTAGTTCAATTTCAAAATAAGTATTATATTATAGGAATTGATAAAGAAGGATAGATTATTATATCTTAGCATGAATTACAAGAAGGTGAAGAAGTAGGTGATTGTTTTAATATAGAAATAAATAAATAGGAGGAATAAATGACAAAAGACGGAACATTGTATAAGTATTATGAAGTAACTATTAGATATATGGTGCCTGTAGAGAAACCTAATGGCAAAATAGCCTATAAATCAAAAAAGGATGTATATTTAGTTAATACAGAATCTATTAGCTTAGCATAGAAATTAGTTAAAATGATACTAGGTTCAGTCTATGAGCAATTTTAGGTAGTGGGCGTAAAAGAAAGTCCTATTATAGATGTCATAAATGAAATGGAGCAGAGAAATAATGTCAATTAAAAAATGCAGAATAGGATAGATGCGTAATGGCTCAGAAGTTTTACCTAAAGAAAAAAGAAAGTTGATATTGTTTGCTGGTGATTTATTATTAAGACCTAGCGGTATAGGTTCACAAACTAAGTAGATTATATATGGCACTTGTCATAGATACAATTTTATAAATTTTGGATATATATAGGGTTTACAACCTGAAAATGTGAATTATTAGATTCAAGATTTAAGTCAAAGATTACAGGAATAGACCGGAGTACCAGATGCTACTTTATTTATTAAGCCTTTTGATATTTATAGCGGTCGTGATGAAATAAAACAGAGAGTATTATTAAATTTAATTAAATAGTTAAAGCCAGACGCTTTATTTCATTTTACTGATCCCCATAGCTGGTATTGGATGTATGAAATATAGAATTTAATTAGATGTAAAATACCTATAATATATTATAATATATGGGATAATTTGCCTTATCCTAAATATAATGAAAAGTATTATAGTTGTAGTGATTTGATTATGAATATTTCTAAACAAACACAGAATATTGTTAATAATGTATGTATTAACTATCCTAGAGAAGTTTGGCAAACAAAGTATGTTCCGCATGGTATTAATATGGAAACATTTAGACCTATGGGTAAGAATAATCCTATATATAAAACTATATATTAGCAATTACATAGAAGTGATTATGATTTTGTTTTCTTGTTTGTTAATAAAAATATAATTAGAAAACAAGCTAGTTTAGTTATGGAGGCATTTAGGTATTTTGTAAATAATTATTTAACTCCAGAACAGAAGGCAAGAACTATATTATTAATGAAAACAGAAGTTAATATACTACCAGGAATGCCATTAAATATATATCAAAATGAAGTTTTACATGATCCTACAGTTAATATACAATTTATTAGTAATAATTTACAGCCTGAATAGTTATGTGCATTATATAATTGTGCAGATTGTATAGTTTCTTTTTCTAGTGCAGAAGGATTTGGGTTATCTACTGCAGAAGGATTAGCTTGTGGCAAAATATTTATTGCACCGGTAATAGGTGGCTTACAAGATCAAATGGGTTTTTAGGATGAAAATGGTAAGTTGTATTTTAATAATCCTAAAGTTCCTTCTAATTGTTATAGAACATATAAAAAGCATAAACCCTGGGTAATACCTATATGGTTAAAAGGATTGGCTTCTACAGGTTCAATGGCTACTCCTTATATATATGAAATGTATTATGAATTGAAAGATTTAGTTTTGGCAATGAAGAAAGCTTATGAAATGCCTAAATAGGAAAGATAGAAATATGGATTAGAAGGTAGAGAATGGATGTTAAGTTAGGAAGTAAAAATGAGTGCAGATTGGATGTGTACTCAAATGATATAGCATATTGATAATGTATTTAAGTATTGGAAGCCTAAATCGAAATATAAATTATTTAGAGGATAGCGGATTAAGAAAGATACATTATCTGGAATTTATGACCCTATTAAATAGCAATGGGAGTGATATATGTAGAATAAAACAAATATAGTATTATATGGTCAATTTTCACATTGTGGAGGTTATGGATAGTATAGTCGTGCTTTAGCTTATATTTTAATAGATTTATATAAAAATAATGAAAACATAAATTTAATATTTGTCGATCCTTCACTTGAATTTGTGCTATAGGATTAGAGATATGATTTATATAATTCCAGATATAGAGAAATATTAAAGTATATGAGGTAGTTATCTATTATAGATACTGAAATTATTGAAATATTTATATGCGTTTCTACACCTATGACATTTATTGCTAAGGGTATATATAATATAGGTGTTACCGCACTATTTGAAGCAGATAAAATTCATCCTAATTTAGTTAATTATTTGAATCTTGTAGATGAAGTTTGGGTTATGTCTCAATACAATATAGATTGTATAAAGAATTCTAGCTATAGCACACAAGATGGCAAGAGTATAGTTTGTAATAAACCAGTTAATAAATTTATTCATCCATTTTTATATGATTTAAATAATATAGTCTATAATGAAACTGATATAACCTAGTACTTGGATAATATTTAGCCTGAGTTTTTATTTTTAAATGTAGGATAGTGGTTGCCTGGTTTAATGGGTAATGATAGAAAAGATATAGGTGCCCTAATTTCAGTATTTGCTCAAACTTTTAGAGATAATAATAATGTAGGTATAGTTATAAAGACTAGTTTAGGCAGGTCTACTATATTAAGTTAGTATAGCATTAGATAGCGAGTAAGTGAAATTATGTCAATGCTGAGATATCCAGAAGATAAATTAAATATATATTTTATTAGTGGTCAATTAGATGACAGTCAAATGATAGAATTATATAAGCATAATAAAATTAAAGCATATCTAAACTTTTCGCATGCATAGTCTTTTGGTATACCTATGTTTTAGTTTTCTGGATTAACTGGGAAACCTTTAATTACACCATATCATAGCGGTATGTTAGAATACGTTAAACCTGAATATTGTGAAATTTTAGTGCATAAATAGCAAGAATTATCATCAGAATTATTTCAGTATTTTTATAAAGATTTTACTATTCCTGGTGCTAAATGGTATACTATAGACTATAATTATGCATTACATAAATTACAACAATTTGTAAAAAATTATAATATGTGGATAGAGAATGGCATAGAACAACAGAAATATATTGTAGAAAATTTTAATAAGGAAGTAATTAAATTAGATGTAGCAAAATTATTAATGCCACATTTAGAGAATAATAATGACTTAGAACAATAATAAGATTGGATTATTTATACCTAAATTTGAAATAGTGAAAGCTATTCAATTATAGTAGTTGTAGTAGTTTGAAGATGAAAAGACTGGAGAGAAATTTTATGGGCAGGTAGGAGACTGGAAAGTGTGGGATATGGAAGGTAATTGTTTTTTATTGACTTACTACTAGTTTATAAATAGATATGTGCCATATAATGATACAGCTTTTGAACAATATAGGAATAAATTGGAAATATTACGCAATAGAAATAAATATAATAAGTACTTCAAAGAGGAATATTATAAATTAAAGAAAAAATAGTAGTAGTAGAAATAATTCAATTTCATATATGGAGATTAATAAAAAATAATGGCATAGATAAGAGATTTAATTATACGATCAGGCGTTAATCCTGATACAGGCAATAAAACTTTTATACGAATAGGGGATGAAAAACCCGCATCACTTGATAATACCGCTTCTTCAATATAGTTTTTAGGTGATTTACGGGATAATAACAAATCATTTGATAATATAGGAACAGCTTCAGCTTTTAGAATAAGACATGATACTATTAATGGTGCTTTGTATATATAGTCTTCTACTGCAAGTAATAAACATACTCTTATATAGTTTCAAGATGAAGGTTATGTAAATATAATAGCTCCTACAAATTTTCTAGCTACTACTACCTTTGATGATATAACTTTTGATAATATTTATGGAAATAATATTTTCATTTCTACTAATTCTTATGTAAGTAATAGTTTAATAATAGGAACTGGTGTTAATACTTCTTCATTTTATTATAATAACGGATATATTATAATTTAGCCTAATATATCATCTAGTGGAACAATAAAAGCTAAACAATTTACTTCATCTGTTGCTATTGGAACTCCTCCATTTTCAATAAGTTCAAATACCTTAGTTGCAAATTTAAATTCAGATTTATTAGATGGTAAACATTCTAGTGATTTTTTGTTATTAACTGGAGGAACTTTAACAGGCGATATTTCTACAAGTGGAAATATTACTGCAAAGCAATTTACTTCCTCAATTTCTGCGGGAACTCCTCCATTTAAAGTAACTTCTAA
>Ga0209720_1002199_pt1 | contig 14931 bp, 8 predicted proteins | sample AD_JPNMR3_MetaG_FD_184426 | JGI IMG/M metagenome (GOLD analysis project Ga0209720, IMG submission 184426) | Active sludge microbial communities of municipal wastewater-treating anaerobic digesters from Japan - AD_JPNMR3_MetaG (SPAdes) (version 2) | ecosystem: Engineered > Bioreactor > Anaerobic >...
CGCAGAGTTCTCATTCATCGAGATGGATGACGCCTACAGTACCGGAAGCAGCATCATGCCCCAGAAAAAGAACCCCGACGTGGCCGAACTGATCCGGGGCAAGACCGGACGTGTTTATGGCTCTCTCATTGCGCTCCTGACGATGATGAAATCGTTGCCCCTTGCATACAACAAGGACATGCAGGAGGACAAAGAGGCCATATTCGATGCGGTGGACACGGTTAAAGCATGCCTGCCCGTATTTACTAAGATGCTCTCGACATTGAAAATAAAGAGGGAAGCCATGTACCGGGCAGCCTGCGGAGGTTTCACCAATGCCACGGACCTGGCGGATTATCTTGTGAAGAAAGGCATCCCGTTCCGCAGCGCCCATGAGATAGTCGGCAAAATGGTGCTGTACTGCATAAGCAATGACAAGGCATTGAATGAACTGACAATAGAAGAGTTGAAGAAGTTTTCACCCAAAATCGGCGATGACGTTTATAAGACGATCAGCCTTGAAAGCTGCGTTTCCGGCCGCAATCTGCCGGGAGGCCCGGCACCGGAACGTGTCAGGGCATCCATCGCAGAGGGGCGCAAATTCCTGGAAAGCATATCCAAAACATAATCTGAGAGTTTGAGATATAGATGTATAAGGGCTGCCGCATCAGCAGATAAAATAGTCTCTGATGCGCGCCCTTATTATAAACTCTCTCAATCAACGATAAGTCTGGGATTTACTGCAGCAAAAAGGGACTGTGCATAAATGTAATTGCAGCAGCCCCTTTTATTTGAGTTTTCCTTCATAGATTCCAAAGAGCAAATCCTTTGAATATGACACATAATAAAAAACCCGGTGTAACCGGGCTCGTGCATATGGATCTACTTTTGCTTGACTTTCTTGTCAAGGGCCTTACCCATACTGTACCACGAGTCCCGCAGTCTGAATCTCATTTCTTCATCAAATGTGCGTTCAATGATATCATTGAGATTGCGTCTCATTGCGATGTAATCGACAATAACGAATTCTTCCTTTGCAAGCAGTTCTTCCATGTCGTTTATCCAGTCAAGGATCTGTTGCTTGCCTGAAAACTCGTTCTCCGGCAGCTTCCTCTTCAGGTGTGCTATTACCAGCTTTACCGCTTTGCGCTTCACATCGTTATCCGTCAGAACTTTTTTGGCTTTTTTCTTTTCTTTGACAACTGGCTGGTCCAAAGCCTTCTCTTGCTCTTGTAACGCCATCTTATCACTCCCCTATTGCTTAATTGAAAAACCCTCCGCTAACCACAAAAAATGACGATGAGCAAAGCTGACACTAACAATTATATAATAATATGGTTATAAATGCAAACTTTATACCTGCCGAAGCCGGACAACTCGGGCTTTGTCAGGATTTCTCCAGTCTGACCCTGCTGCCTGTCCCTTCGAATGTCGGAGGCGTTACGACCAGGCAGCGCCCAATCCTCTGCCTGACTTCCGGCACATGGCTGATTATCCCGATCACCCGGTTGGCGGAACACAATCTTTCCAGCGAATCCATCACCAGGTCGAGGAGTTTCTGGTCAAGGGTGCCGAAGCCCTCATCCAGGAAGAAGAATTCCAGAGGGCTCTGTCCCTTGAGCTGAATCTGCTCTGAAAGCGCCAGGGCCAGCGATAAAGACGTCAGGAACGTCTCGCCGCCCGAAAGCGTGGAAACCGCCCTGTGGATACCGCCGTTTGCATCGTCCCTCACGATGAAACCCGATTCAGCGTCCAGTTCTAGCGTATACCTGTACCTGGTCATCACCTGCAGCAGCGACGATGCTTTCGCGGCAACATACCGGAGCCTTTCTTCCGCAATGTAGTCTATAAAGCTGTTGTCTTTCCCATGAGCCGCTTTCAGGAGCTTCTGTATCTGATCGTACAGGCCATGCTTATGTGATACGTCGTCCAGAGCCTTTCGGATCTCCTTCCATTTGGCGTTCTTCCTGCTGATATTGTCATAATTGCTTTTCGCCACTTCACAGTCGGAGACAGCTTTGTTCGACCGCTCCAGCAGCTCCTGGTATGACTGCTCGGTCCTGTTCCACTCTTCTTCAGTGATGGTGCGGGATCCCAGCTTCATTTCCAGCAGTCTCCTGTGGGCCTTCAGGTTTACGGATTCCTGGTCATATGCCTCGATCTCATCTTTGACCGCTTTTTGCTGCTCTTTCGGCAGCATGCAGCTTTCGGCCTCTTCCGGGCTGCTGAAGCCATTTTCGGCCAATGCCGCCGACAGTTTCTCACTGTCAGATGCAAGGCTGTCCGAATAAAAGCTCACACTGCTGTCGAGTTTTGACTTATTCAAGTTGAGTTCATTATATTGCTTCTCAAGCTGCCCGATACGCTGCGAATACTGCCTGTCCGCCTGTGCCAGTCTCTCCAGTTCATTGTCTATCCGGCGGATTTCCTCTTCTATGTCTGCGCCCTGTGATTGCTCGGACAGCTTTTTCTCCTTTTCCTTTTTCTGCGATTCCAGGCCTGATATATCGGCTTCAAGCCTTATCCTGCCGGCATCGAGCCTGCTGCGCTCCTCATTCAGGCCATTGATCCGGGCTTTTGATTCTTCCGCGGCCTTTTGGGTTTTCCTGATTTCAGTTTCTGTCTGCTCCAGTTTCCTGTCATTTTCGGACAGCCTTGCAAGTTCATCCGCAGCGCTCATGACTGGAAGTCCTTCCAGCTGTTCCGATAACTCCCGGCGGACACGCAGGATACTTTCCGATACCTGCTTCATTTCGGCTTCGATCTGTGTAAGGCTCTCACTGTTTACCCTGAGTTCGGCCTTTATACTGTTTTCAGAAATCTTCAGCTTTGCCAGTTCTTCATTCTGCTTTTCCGAATTCTTCTTGAGTTCCGCAAGCTTTGCTTCCCATTCCTCGATATCTTTCAGCCTGCTCTTTATCCTGGATTCTGCATTTTCGATCCGCAGCCGCATTTGTTCGGTCTCCAGCGATCTCCACTCGTCGGGCAGCTTCTGCCTTTCATCTTCAAGATCCCTGTTCTTCTGCCCGAATGCTTTTATGGCCTGATCCAGTTGCTCTGAAGCTGTCCTGAGGCTTTCAGCGGCTACGAGGGCTTCCCTTTCCGCCCCTTTCAGCGCAGCCTCAGCCTCTGTCAACTCGTTCCGAGCCATTTCAGCATTCCGTTCAAGTAAGGCCATGTCTCCTGCGCCGCTGTGCACCGCCGGAGCCGGGTGTTCCCTGGAGCCGCATACGGGGCACGGTTCTCCTTCTTTCAGCTTTCCGGACAGCAGCCATGCAGTGTTCTTTTCAATCTCGCGCAGGCACTCTTCCAGCTTCAGGCAGCAGCTTTCATAAATCTTCCCGGCCTCCGCCATTTTCATTTCCAGTTCTTCAGCCTTTTTCTTCCGCTCATCGAACACGGCCTTCAGTTCATCCACCCTGGATCCAGCAAGCTTCGCTTCATCTTCTCTCAGCTTGAGCACCTGGTATACACCCTGTGCCTTATGCACCTTCTCCAGCGATCTCATCACGGAGTCCCTGTCGTCCGTCTTTCCGTCTTCGTGCCGTTTTACGGCATCAGCCAGTTCCTGCTGCGCCTTCAGGCCTTCGGCCATCCTGGCAGTTATATCCGCAAGCTGCTTCCCGAGCCCGTCGATCGTTTCCTGTACCCGGGCCTTTCTTTCTTCAAGCTGTTTTAAGCTTTTGTCCAATGCGGAGGCATCTTTTTCCAGCGAAGCACACAACTGCATCTTTTGCCTGTACTCCGGATCTGTCCTGAGCTGTTCCGCCTTTTCCGCAAGTTCTTTCACCCTTTGCTCCAGGCCGGCGAGCTTCCCGTTTTCCAGGCCGATCTCGGCATCTTTCGTCCCAATGGCGCCCAGTATTTCATTTACAGATCCCCGGAGCCCGGTTATTTTTTCAGCCAGCGCCTTCACTTCAGACTTGATGCCCAGCGCGTCCTGCAGCCTGGTCCTTTGCTCCACCAGCCTCTGCTGGCTTACGGCCGCATCGCGCTTTACCCTTTCATACTCCGACTTCGTCTGTTCAAGCTGTTCGCCGACTCCCGGCAGAACGGCCATTATCCCTTCCAACTGCTTTCTGGCCTCATTGAGTTTCGTTTCCAGTTCCCTGTTCCTGCTGATCATGTCCGCTAGGCTTTCCGCCCTGACAGCCCGGTCCAGGAGGATCCTTTTCCCCGATATTTCCGCTTCAGCCTGCCTGTGGACCTCCTCTTTCCTTTCGAGGTCCGAAAGCTCGCTTACAAGGCTCCAGACCTCCTTCGATTCGCTATATATCTTCTCCAGCTTTTTTAATTCCTTCTGCGTATTTTTCTTCTCCCTCTCCGCTGCTTCCATTGCCGCTTTTGCCGCTTCAAGCGCATCATCCGAAGCATCGGCGTATCCCATGAGTTCGCCGGTAAGCACATCCATGCGGCTCCTTAACGAATACATCTTCCGCGCTATCTTCTCGTTCAGCAGTCTCCCATACTCCTCGAGATAGAAAAGCCTTTCGAGCATGGCTCTCCTGTCTGCGTTATTCAGCATCAGGAATTCGTGGAAGCTGTTCTGGGGAAGTACCACCGCCCGAGTGAAATCCTCATTGTTAAGGCCTAACAGTTCCTTTATGTAATTGGTCACTTCAGTAGCCTTGTCGCACAGCGGGATCTCGCCGGCATCAGTTATTTCTGTCAGGCGGGCTATCCTGGGCTCGCATGAATTAGGGGAATTCTTCTTCCGCCGGTACGTCCTCTCGACTCTGTATGTCTTCCTCTTGCCGTCCCTGCTCAGTTCGAATGTGAATGACACCCGGGCTGTGCCGCACCTGCAGTTGATGATTCCCTGCGTGCCGTTTTCCGCCCTTTTCACCCTGCCGTAAAGCGCAAACGTTATGGCATCGAGAATGGTGGATTTGCCGCTTCCCGTCGGCCCAAAAATGCCGAACAGGCCTGTCTCGCCCAAAGTTTCAAAATCTATCACCTGGGCATCTGTAAAGCTCTGGAGCCCTTCGATCTCAAGAAGCTTAGGCCTCATCAGTCTCCACCTCCCTATCATCCGTTCCTGATACCGTTTCTGTCAGGTCTCCATCCTCCTGCCCGCTGTTATCATCGGATACTCCAGGTTCCGTATCATCCTGCTCACTGTCTTCATTCAGCAGCTCAAGGAACGCCCCCATCAGTTCGTCGGGTATATCGACTCCCATCCTGTATTTATAGTAATCCCTGAACAGTTCGTCTATTTTCCTGCCTTCCCTGCTTTCGGGACTCATCACTTCGGTTTCTTCGCTCCTGATCCTCGGCCGTATGTTGATGATACCAGGGTGCATGCTCCTGATCGCCTTATATTCGTCAGCCGTAAGTACGCGGTCGGTGAGTATCTCAAGGTCGATCCATGCATTCGGATCCCTTCCTTCCCCGCACCACTGCAAAGCCTGCTGTATACCCTCGTTTGCGAACCATTTTATCAGCGGTTTCCCGCAGTCGAGGTAGACAGGCCTGACTTCCGCCTTTTCACCGGGCTGCGCATCAACTATATTTACTGCCTTGCTGTAACCTGCCTCCGAGAAACTGTAAGCCAGCGGGGAACCGGCATAGTACGCGGGACACGGAGCGCTGCGGATCTGTTGGGGCCGGTGCAGGTGCCCAAGCGCTGCGTAGTGCGCTTTTTCAGGAAGCACTGAAGGATCCACCGTCATAGCGCCTCCCACCTGCAAAGTCCTCTCCGAGTCGGATGTGCTGCCGCCAAGCAGGAACAAATGAGCAACTATCAGGTTGACTGTGTCGTCCCTGAATTTAACGGACAACCCGGCAAAGATACTGCCGATCTTCTCAGAATAAGCATTCTGCAGTTCAGCCTCATCCGCCTTTTCAGAAAGCAGTTCTTCCAGCCTGGATTCGGAAGGAAACGGCATGGTTATTATGACCGCATTGTGGCCGCATCGCGGCAGGCTGAGTTCCAGCCAGCCGGGGCCTGAATCGGTGATGTTTATGCCTCCGGCGCCCATTCTATATTCGCCGGCGTCGCTTCCCGGATAACCGAGAAGGATTATACCGTTTTTATATGCCAGCGGGCTCGCTGCGCAAAGCCTGTCAGGATTGTCATGGTTGCCGGCTATGGCGATGACGGCTCTCCCGCTCTTTCCGCCCAGCCTGTCCATAGCATCGTAGAACAGTTCTTCAGCGGCGGCCGAAGGATTATACGTATCATATATGTCCCCTGCAACCAGGACGAGATCCACATCCTCTTTGTCGGCGATCCTTACAAGGCTGTCGATGAACCCGCGCTGTTCCTCGAGCCTGCTGATCTGCTCGAGGTTCCTGCCAAGGTGCCAGTCGGATGTATGTAAAATTCGCATCAGGCATTACCTCCCGCGTAAAGGGTACCACTGAACCGTATATATTGATTATAACATTTTATCAGACGCATAAAAGAACCTCACGGTATCGTCCGACACCGTGAGGTCTGTACTTCTGTGCAGTATTCCTGATATTTGCTCCTCTGCCTTTTTGCTTTGCTTTCACTGTCTGCAATTGCCCGCCGGTTGCTTTTACGCAGCCTTTCCGGATTTCCGGAGGATCCCGGCTGTTTTGGATGCTTGTCTGCCAGGAAGACTTTCTGTTATTTCAGTACCCTTCTTGCAGTCATATAGCTCTTTGCGTAAAATCCGCCGCTTATATCTGTTATTACGACACCTCCGAAATGGGAGGAACTGTGTATCATTTTTCCGTTTCCTATATAGATGCCGACATGGTTTATGCGGTTACGGCCCCCGTCGGTATCGAAAAATACCAGGTCTCCAGGCTTCAGGTCCGCCTTGTTCACCTTTGTGCCGTTCTTAGCCTGGGATGCGGAAGTCCTGCTCAAAGAGACGTCGAAATGTTCGTAAACATACTTTACAAAGCCTGAACAGTCAAAACCTTTCGGGGTGGATCCTCCCCATACGTATTTCACACCGAGGTATTTTTTAGCGTAGCTGATGATATCATCAGCCGCCCGCGATGCGCTCCTGGAAGTTTTTTCGGATGACTTTCCGGCTGCAGCCTCAGATGCGCCTTCTGATGCGGCCGAAGGATTTTCGGATGCGGTCTCTGCCACACTTGCTGCGCTTAACGCTGCAGCATCGGCCGATGCCCCGTCCCTGCCCATAAGGCTGTCAAGTTTTCCTTTCGTCTGCTTCCCGGCGATACCGTCCACCAGGAGGCCGTATTCCTTCTGCAGTTTCAGTACGGCTGCCTCAGTGATGCTTCCGTAATACCCTGTCGGCTTGACTTTCATGTACCCCAGTTCGTAAAGGTCTTCCTGCAGGGCATATACTTCGTCGCTTCTCATGCCCTTTTTCAGTACCGTTCCGGAATAGGCAAACGCCGATTGTGCAGACAAAATGGCAGCCAGCATGAACGCAGACAGCGATGCCAGATGCTTCTTCTTACGTGACATTTTATGTATCCTCCTCTTTTCTTTTCGCCTGCGAGGTTAGCTGACGGGTTAGGTAAAAGAGTACACCCCGCCATGTGTAATGGCTTCACCCCAAAAAATTGACTCCCCCGCTCCCCTAAAGGATTCGGCACAATTAAGTTTACCATAATGAAGGTATTATGGAAACCTATAATAATTTACAATAAAGAGGAAGATATGTCGACAGATATCCTGTGTATATCAACAGAAGCCATGATGGTTTTTTAGTTCAGGACCGACGGAAATCAGGGACGATCATTTCCGATGGATCAGAAACGATGATTTCCGGTGGACCAGGATCAAACATCCATTACGGTCCACCTATTAGACGGATCTTTTTTTGCCGGAGTTCTGACCTGGTCTCTGATCAGTTTTTTCGATCTCTTTTTTATCAGCTGTCTTATCCGCTTCAGGTCCTGCTTTACTTCCAGCTTTGCTTTCCTGCCTGCGGTCATGTTTTTTATCAGGCTTTTTCTGTATTTCCTGCTCTTCAGCCTGCTGCATTATCCTTATAAGCCTTTCGCAGGCGAGCTTGTCGCAGTAACTTGATATCGCCAGCTTCAATGCCATATCAGGCAAAGCCTCCATGTTCCATTCCGCGTCGAGCCTGCCTGCGGTATCGGCCAGTGCTCTGTCGAGAACTTCAATGAAGTTCGTATAAAATGTTTCATTATCTTTGCCCTTTTGGACATACTTCAACAGGAACCCGGTGTCCTTCACCGACAGTACCTGTTTGAGCAGGCATATCTCCGTAAGTCCCGCCAGGTGCTCGCGGGAATACTTCTTGCCGTCTGCCCTCGGCAGCAGGCCGTCCTTGATATAGTTGTTGACCATTGCTGAGGTCAGCTGCCCGCCCTCCTCGAAATTTATCAGCTGCCTGTTCATATACGATACGACCTGGTCCTTGTACAGGCCGATATCGGGAAATTCCTTCCATTTGACAGGACGCTCTGAGGCAAGCTTCTGCTTCAGCTGCCCCAGTTTTTCCTTCAGATCATTTGTTTTCTGTTCCATATCATCTGTTTCATGCTGATCGATCATTTCCATGACAGCCTCCCGGACCATCCGTTTTTCAAAAAATACAGCTTCGATAAACGGTGAAGCTCCATCAAAACGCATATTTGCAGTACACGATTGCTTTTCGACATGTTTTCTTAATATTTTACTACACATAACGTCATAATGCAAACGTCGTAGATGATTTACCATGTGTATATTGACATATGTATTATCACACAATATAATATTCAATATTAGATTAAATATTATTTAAGAACAGGTGACATAAAATGATAGACTCTGTATGCATATTCGGAGATTCCATAATGAAAGGCGTTATATTCGACGGCATCAAGGGCAAGTACACTTACCTGAAAAACAGTTTCCTGAATATCCTGAGAGGATACAACAGTTCAGTCAGGGTAGATAACTTCGCAAAGTTCGGATGCACGATCACTGTCGGCCAAAAAATCATAGAGAAGCATGCTGACAAGCTTTCAGGCTACAGGTACACTGCGCTCGAATTCGGCGGCAACGACTGCGATTTCGACTGGAAAAAGATATCCGAGCGTCCGGACGATATGCATCTGCCAAAAACACCGCTGGAAGAATTCGAATCGCTGTACGGCAGGATCATCGACGATATTTCACAGGCAGGAAGCAGGCCCGTGCTGTTCTCATTGCCGCCGCTGAGCGCTGAAAGGTATTTCGCATGGATCTCAAAAGGCCTGAATGCCGAGAATATACTCCGCTGGCTCGGGGATGTGGGACATATCTACAGGTGGCATGAGATGTACAACAACGCGGTGCTGAAGATCGCTGCAGCTAAAAACGCAATGCTCATAGATATACGGGAAGCGTTCCTGAAGACCAGGGATTATATGAACCTGCTGTGCGAAGACGGCATCCATCCGAATGAGGCAGGCCATGCACTCATATCCGATGTGATAATGAAAGCTTTGCCGGCCCTTACATAAAGGGGGATCCGGTCATCGACAAAATTCCGGTCCCCCTGAAAATGCCAGGCTGTTGAATAAATCATCCGACGTACTGCCTGTCAATAGATCACCAGTTTCCTTCCGCCCAGTTTCTCCTGGTCCACCAGGTCGGCATACGCTTCCGGGACTGTGACCGTATCAGGGTCACCGTCGCTTACGAACTCATTGCTTCGTTTCATGTTTTTGAGCCACCATTCGAGATCACATTCCACAGGCTCGATACCTGGTGACCTGACCCTGTGGGTGGCAAGCGGATCGAACTTCACGCTGAACGGTGATTGGTACGGATCCCAGCCGACCTCCATTATGGCCCTGTTTTCATAAGCCACTCCCTCATGTTCGCCTTTTATCACATAGTCCGTAAGCTCCTTTGAGGGCTGTCCGAATGGAAGCGCAAACGTGGACAATACATAGCCCGGTATCAGTTCATACATCTTTTTCTGGTTGCCGCCGATCTCCTTCTGGATTATTTCAGCAGTCTTGCCTTCGGTCTTGAGATTGATATGGGAGTAAGTATGGTTCCCAATCTCGAAACCTTTGTCGATGAGGTACTGCAGACGCTGCTGCAGCGTACCGGTTTTCCCGAATGTCTCATTGCCGAGGTTGACGTAAAACGTACCTTCCAGCCCGAAATCCGGATGCTGCCTGTTGAACTCTTCCATTATAGCCACCGCTGAGTTGGGATTCGCCTTCAGTTGCCCGTTTTCTTCAATAAAGCTGAACTGGCCGGCGGTGCCGTCATCGAACGTGAATACCATCGGCACATAACCCGCGGGTACATCAATATGCCCGTTGAGGTAGTCATTGAGGCTGATAAGCCTGTAACCGGATGTATACAGCGTGTCAAGCAGTTTCCTGAAGGCGTCGAAGGTCATCATCCACTCCCTGTCGCTTTTTTTATATTTCTCGATTTCATTTTCTTCTACGAACCTGTGGAACATCACGACCATGACCCTGCCAGCTTCATTCGGCTTTATCGCTTCCAGGTCTATAGGTTCCGGTTCTCTGCTGCCCTCTGCGGCCTCGGCCCCGGATTCCGCCTGTTCGCCTGCCCCGCCGGTCAGGCCGTCTTCATCGCTGTTCCCGGGATTCTTGCCATCCTCAGCATCATCCGGCGTGTCCTGCTGACCTGGAGCATCCGGCATACCGGCATTGCCGCCCTGCACCTGCTCTCCCTGTCCCGGCAGGCCCGAAAGGCCAGGTTCGCTGTTCTGCGATTTGCCGCCTGAACATCCCTGGAGCAAAAGCCCGATGACTAAAACAATAACTGCTGACCTGACAAAAGAACTGTACCTGTTGCCCATTTTCTTCCCCGCTTCTTTAGTAGATTCTGATTTTTTATTGTTTGCATGATAAGACGCTCTAATCCCGAAAAAGTTCCCATTTCTATTGAAAATCGTCCACAGACGTCGGGACGCCGGTATGCGTCAGATTCTTTCTGTTGCTTTCTAAAAACATCTGATACTCCCCGAAACCTCCAAAGCTATTTTTCTATTTGATCATGTTTTATTCAATAACAAAACGGCTCTCTTGCTATGACACACGGTTTTTTACTCAAGTACGAACCGGAGCCACGTCTCAACGTCTTTTTTCAGTGTGACTTCGAATTGCGAATCATCACAGCGGTAACCTGCCGCAGTTCCGTCAGGACTGTCTGTCTCCCAGGATTTGATGATGCCCGGCAGCCTCAGTCTTATTTTTTGGTCTGTTTCTGATTTCAACTCAATTGATATTTCCTCCCTGTTCATATCCCACCAAAGCTCGAGAATCGTGATGCGTCCCCTGCACAGGATGCCGTAAGCCGCGCCCTTCGGCAGCTTATCAGGCAGCGCAGGCAGCAGTTCGATATATCCCGGTTGGGAAAACACAAGCATCTCCAGTATTGCGGCGCTGAAACCCAGGTTCGCATCCATCTGGAACAGGTATCCTTCATTGTGGCAGGTAAACAGGTTCGGCAGCAGGAATTTCGCCATTATCCTGCTCAGCGCTTTGAAACAAAGCTCAGCGTCTTTGAGCCTTGCGCTGATATTGGCAAGATGTGCGAGCCCCCATCCCGTAATAGCCTCGATGCCGTCCGTAAGCCTGAGTTCCGCTGCCCGCAGGCACGCCTTGTAAAGCTCGGGAGTACCTTCGCGGGTCACCTCGAAGCCCGGGAAAATGGGATAGAGATGCGATGAGTGCCTGTGATGGTAATCATCTTCAAATGCCGGATGCGACCATTCCTTGAGCGCACCGTCGCTGTTGACCAGGTAATCCGGCAGTTTGCCCAGCATATCCTTCCATTTTGGAATATTCTCCGTTTCGATCCCAAGGTATTCACATGCTGCCGTAAGGTTTGCCAGGACTTCCTTTGCGACCGCGATGTCCATCGTGGCATTTATGGCAACGGGATTGTCCGAATTCGAAGGAGTGTTTTCCGGTGAATAAGACGGTATGAATTCATATTTCCCGTCCTTGCCTTCTTCGAGGAAGTCCTCGTAAAAAAGCGCTATTTCCTTCAGAAGAGGGACAGCATGGTCTTTCAGGAACTCATCATCCCCGGTGAACCGCCAGTAGTCGCAGAACATCTGGGCAAGCCAGCCTGCGCCTGCTGTCCAGAACATCATCGGGAATTCTTCACAGAAGTGCCTGGTCAGTCCGCTGGTGGATGAACGCGGGCTGGACAGGATGCCGCGGCACCCGTACAGGAGCTTTGCGTTCATTTTCCAGTCTTCGATGAACGATTCGATGAGGTTGAAATAGCTTTGGGCCAGTTCCGGCATATTGCCCGGGAGTACCTGCCACATCATCATCTGCAGGTTTTCATCCAGCGTATAGTCGGAGCACCACGGGGGATTCCATGTCCCGTTCCAGACGCCCTGCAGGTTCGGAGGCAGTTCCCCGCTGCTCGAAATGAGCAGGTAACGGCCGAAGTCATGCATCTTCTCGACAAAGGCAGGCGATATGCTGCCTTCCCGCGCCTGTTCCATGAGTTCCTCATTGCTGGATGTACCTGATCCATTATTTTCGCGGCACAGTTCGAGACGCATGCGGTTGAACAACCCGCCATGTATATCTGCATGCTCTTTCAAAAGCATGCCGTAATCCATCGGAATGGCAGCCAGTTCCTCAATCGCATCCGCAAGGTTGAATTTGGAGTGATCCTTGTATGGGAGCGTCCGTGCAGTTATGACCGCGCCATCGGCATTGCGGAGCCTTGCCGTGTCGCCTGCAAGGCCGGCAGATCCGCCTTCCGCATGTATTCTGACTATTCCGCAGTAACCGCCGCTGCCTGCTTCATATCTGCTGTCGAATACGAGCCATATGTCATTCCTGTTTTGCATCTGTTCTCCGGGACACGGCTGTTTGACGGAACGGAGCTGTTTCGGCATTTGCTCGTCAGAATCCTGCCGTCCCGGCTTATGCGGAACGAAATCAGTGAATACGCCTGCTTTTACAGATACCCATTTTATATGTGCTTTCCCAGGGCGTTCTGCCAGATAAATATCACAGTTCAGTTTGCCTCCGGACGGCGCGTCAAGTTTTATAACCACCGCATCACATGCCCTGGAAACAAAAACACGCCTTTCGTACCGTCCGCTTTCACCATACCATTTGACGCCGGCCTCTCCCGTCTCGAAATCCAGCCAGCGGATATAATCAGGCGCTGCCGCTGCGTCTACTGTTTTTATTTTCAGTTCGAATGCCGGATGGAAAGGATCGGTCCAGATCAGTTCGGAAGGAAAACCCTTTTCCCTTGCCTTGTTAAGGAAATGCCTCGTGGCTTCCCTGTATTTCCCATCCCTGATCAGCCTTCGCACAGCCGGAAGTTCGCCCGACATGTCGGGAAGGACAGTGGCCGCATTGACAGGTGTCGGAAGGAACAGCCTTTCATGGTTGAATATAATGGTCTCGTCAAGCGGTTCGCCCATCACAAGGACTCCCTGTACGCCGTTCCCTGACGGATAGGCTTCGTCCCACTTGCCTGCCGGTTTCCTGTTAAACATGCCCTTATGAGCAGAATCCATCATGATGCACCTCTTGCCTGATTTTTATCTGTTTTCAGGTATCTTTTGCCATGCCTGATTTAGTAAGTTTACCATATTTTAATTACCGTTACTGCAATATTAGACGGAAACTGCAAAATCCGCCCGGAGCACAGAAGCACCGACTCATGGCCTTCACCGGCAAACATTTGATACGAAACTGCCCGTACGGCATCAGCATGCTACAAGTTCGCCGCTGCGGAACAGATACAGGTACCTTTCGGTCACCTTTTTGCCGGTGATCTTCTCCAGCGCCTTTGTGTAATATTCTATCTGGACTTTATACCTGTCCCTGATTATATCGGAACGCCCTCCAGGCACATAGTCGGTCTTGTAATCCAGCAGCACGAGCCCGTCTCCGGTATCGAACCAGCAGTCGATGACGCCCTGCAGCAGCATCGTTTCGTCGCAGGCCGCGCCTTCAGCATCGTCTTTGAGCACCTCCGAACACTTTATCTCGATGGTGAAGGCAGTTTCCCTGTGTATGGAATCATGCAGGGAAAGCATGCGCATCCCAAACGGAGACCTGAAGAATGCAGCAACTGCCTCCGGATCGACAGACTCCGCTTCCGCAGGCGTGATCAGTTCCATGTCTTTCATGGACGATATCTGGGAACTTATCTCCGGGACCAGTCCGTCAGTCAGATCCGCGTCTGTCCCGGGTCGCAATGCCATTGGCAGCACATTTCCTTCCGCAGTTCCTGTTGAGTCTGCAGTTCCGGATGGTGCGGAAGACGGTTCGGCGTCTTTTGCTTTTGATTTTGCTGCTTCATACAGCCTGCCCAGGTCCAGGTGCTGCATGACGAAATGCATCACCGTGCCCCTGTGGGCGGCGCTCAGGCCTTTATCAGGTTCCATGAACAAAGGCCTTTCCTGCATGGGCTGGATATACGGAACAGCAGACTCGGTAACTTCCTCCTGCAATGCCCTGCGCTTGAGTTCAGTCACCGATATCTTTGCAGGCACGGTCGTCAGCTTCTGATATGGATACGTCCATTCAAGAGCCTCGATGATCTGCTGTACATCAGCATGTCCGACGCTTTCCGGACGCTCTTCCTGCTCCGGGCGTTTGGTTCCTTCATCAGGCATTTGCGGACTTTCCGCGTCCCGCTCATGTATTTCACGCAGCCATTCCCTGATGTTTCCGGCAGCTTCAGGCGCTCCCTTTTCGAGCCGGGCAGCCCCTGTTCCCCAGAATCTTATCTCCACCAAAGGTTCATCCAGGTGTATATCATCTTCATCGCCGGTCCCGTGTGCATCGCCTGTTGCTCCGGGAGAGTCCTGTTTTATGACGGCGGGACCTATCCAGTCCAGGTATGAAGATGCCTGCATCATGTCATATGGCGACAGCTTGTCAGCCGCGCCTGCCGCTTTTTCGCGCCATGAAGCCAGCTTCCCGGCGTGATCCCTGACGCTTCCGGTTATTATCAGTTTCTCCCTTGCCCTTGTAAAGGCTACGTAAAGTATGCGCATTTCTTCCGACAGCGTTTCCAGCCTC
>Ga0209720_1002224_pt1 | contig 14774 bp, 11 predicted proteins | sample AD_JPNMR3_MetaG_FD_184426 | JGI IMG/M metagenome (GOLD analysis project Ga0209720, IMG submission 184426) | Active sludge microbial communities of municipal wastewater-treating anaerobic digesters from Japan - AD_JPNMR3_MetaG (SPAdes) (version 2) | ecosystem: Engineered > Bioreactor > Anaerobic...
CGGCGGACTGCCCCGGAGTCAAAGCAAACTGCGGCTCGTCGAAAACAAACTCCGCATCCTTATCTTTATATTCTATAATACCGCGGGCCGGTTTATGACGATATCTTATCTGGGCAAAAAGCACCTCTCCGCTTTCCGGCGTTTTAGAAGACAGCCAGTTGATATCTTTTATTAAAATTTTACGGAAATAACAATCCTTCAAAACCCCTAAAGTAACCTCGTTTTTCAAAGGATTTATTTTAACCACATACATCCTTTCTTTACCGCTTACTCCAAGCCCTTTCCTCTGGCCAACGGTATATTTAAAATAACCGGAATGAGTTCCTATTATTTTACCGTCCATATCCTTAAAGTATCCCTGCAAATTGCGAACATAACCGTTTTTTTTAAGCCACAACGCATAATCCCCTTCCGGAACAAAGCATATGTCTTTGCTCTCTTTATTGATATCCAGAGGAATGCCGTTTTTTTTAGCTATTTCCTTAACCTCGTTTTTTTTCATACGACCTAACGGAAACAACATATCTTTTAAAAACTCTTTTTTTATGGGATACAAAAAATAACTCTGGTCTTTCGTATCGTCTATTCCTCTTTTTAAAACATACTCATCTCCTTTTTTTTCCACTATCGCGTAATGTCCGGTGGCTAACTTCGACGCCCCCAAAGATTTGGCTATTTTAAAAAGATAATCGAATTTTAAGAAACGATTGCACTCCACGCAGGGGTTTGGAGTAAAACCTTTTAAGTAATCGGATGCGAATTTGTCTATTACTTTTTCGTTAAAAACTTTTACGGCGTTTTTAACGTAATATCTTATTCCCAAATGATTGCATATCCTTTTAAATTTTTCGACGGAATCTTCGGAACCGCAGCATTTTATATTTTTACCGGAAAAAAGATTAAGAGTAACTCCGACGACATCGTAGCCGGATTTTTTCAACAAAAAAGCGGATACCGAAGAATCTATCCCACCGCTCATGGCCACTACAACCTTTTCCATAATTAAATTTTATAATAATTACGTTCTCTATTATACCGCTTTATGCCGTGTTTTTCGCAAATTTAATTAAAGGGAATAAATTGATAAGTTTTTAATCCTTTATCAATTTGAGCTTATTTTTAACGAGGTCTATGAATCTATAATCGTCCAGCATCGATTTGAAAGAAGGGTCGTTATAAGGATTTGCCAGCCTTTCGCCCTTTAAAAGTTTATCTTTGTTTTTAAAAGCAAGCTCCAGATCGGACAGCGCCTTTTCTCGCTCCCCCATCTCGGCGTATGTCGCGGCCCTGTTATAATAGAAAGTGGGATAATCAGGAAATCTTTCAAGCCCCATATTAAATTTCAATAGCGCGGCTTTATAATCCCCGCTTATTCCGTAGGCCATTCCCAAATTATCTATTGCGGCTATCAAGAAAGGTTTTGTAAGTTTCTTTTCTTTTTTATCCGATTCCAGGGCTTTTTCGTAGTAATTTATGGCGTTTTTAAAATCTTTGGAATAAAAAAATACGTTTCCAAACTGAAAATAATCGTAAATGTTTTGATTATACGGAGAAACGGTTTTAATCGAATCTATTATTTTATTCAAAAAAACGGAATCGCCTTTTCTAAAAAGCGTTTTTGAAATATGGACATCCACGCAATACCCATCGGCGAATATGAAAGCGTTAACGTTCTTGCTTATTTTGCTCCTGTCGTTTTCATATAAAAAAACGTCCCTTTGAACCACAAACATATTTTTATATTTTTTTTCGTATAAATTATCGTAAGGCAAAGGAAGTTTTTTTATTCTTTCCAGATAATAATTTTTGCACCCCTCGTTGTCTTTTATCGCTTCTATGGGTTTTGGCTCTATGAAAACGGTAACATAAACGGCGTCGGCTCCCGATTTTTTATACGCGCTTATATTCCTTTTTTCTTTCTTTTTATCTATGACGTCTTTTATTATCGAAAAACCGTTTTCGTAAAAAGGAATATAAATACCCCAGTTCTTTTCGGGAATTGAAAAGTTATTATAAATATGTTTTTTTACGCTCTCGTCGTTTTGAGAATATAAAATTTTGGAAATAAAAAAGCAACTTATTACGATTAGTTTACTTTTCATAACAAACCTATGTCCTTTCTATAATGCATACCCCTGAAATTTATCCTGGATATATTTTCATAAACCTTCTTTCTGGCTAACTCCATAGTATCAGCGTATCCCACCAGATTCAAAACCCTTCCGCCGTTTGTAAAATACCTGCCGTTTTCATACCTAACTCCGGCGTAATATACGTCCAGATCAGGGTCTATTTTATCAAGCCCGAATATCTCGTCTCCTTTTACCGGATTTTCGGGATAGCCTTCGGCGGATAACACGACGCAAACGGAGTTTTGTTTTTTTATCTTTATGCTCGTACGTTTTATCTCCCCCGAAGCCGTTTCGTCGAATATATCCACTATATCATCGTCTATCAAACCCAAAACCGCTTGAGTCTCCGGGTCTCCAAATCTTACGTTAAATTCCAAAACCTTCGGCCCATCATCGGTCAACATAATTCCGAAATATATGACTCCTCTATAATCTATCCTTTCTCTTATCACCGCCTCCATAAAACGCCATATGATATCTTCTTCTATGCGTCTAAGCGTTTCTTTATCCGCCTCGACCGGCGCCACCGCTCCCATACCGCCGGTATTTGGGCCCTCGTTATCGTCTTTAAGCCTTTTATGGTCTCTTGAAAGCGGCATCATAAGATATTTTTTTCCGTCAACAAAACACATAACCGAACATTCTTTACCGCTAAGATATTCCTCAACTATAATCTTCATACCGGAAGAGCCGAAAATCCTTTTTTCCATAAAATCTTCAACCGCTTTAACCGCCTCGTCCAAATCGTTGCAAACTCTCACCCCTTTTCCCGAGCACAACCCGTCCGCTTTTATTACTACCGGGAATTTGGCCAATCCGTTTATATATTCTTTCGCGTAATTAGAGTCGTAAAATATTTTAAATTCGGCCGTAGGAATGTAGTTTCTAAACATAAACTCTTTGGCCACCTGCTTTGAAGACTCCAAAACCGCTCCTTTTAGTTTCGGCCCGAAAACTTTTATTCCCTTCGAAACCAAATAATCCGAAACGCCTCGAGATAAAGGATCCTCCGGCCCCACAACGACAAGCTCTATTTTTTTATCTTCGCATAATTTTGAAATCCCTTCAAAATCGTTGGGGTTGATATCTAAGTTTTCGCTAAATTTTTCAAAGACGGAGTTTTTAGGCAAAGTATACAAATTGTTAAGCTTTTGACTCTGTTTTATTTTAAGACATATGGCGTTTTCTCTTCCGCCGCTTCCGATCACAAGAATATTCAAAAATCCCTCTCTTAAAGAATAGGATAGTTTCTATCGAAACAGGCCGTACAAAAATTTTTATCCCCGTTTCCGCAAGCCTTAACGAGACTTTTTAAACTTATATAATAAAGTTTGTCCGCGCCTATAAAATCTCTTATTTCTTCCAAATTCATTCTATTGGCTATAAGTTCTTTTTTAGTAGGGGTATCTATTCCGTAAAAACAAGAGCCCCTGATAGGGGGGCTTGCTATTAAAAGATATACTTTTTTAGCTCCCGCTTTTTTTAACTTGCCGACTATTTTTCTGGATGTCGTTCCTCTTACAAGCGAATCGTCTATAAGTATTATTTTTTTGCCTTTTATAAAATCTTTAATTGGTGCCAATTTTAAATCCGCTATAAATTCTCTCAAAGATTGTTGAGGCTGTAAAAAAGAGCGGGGGGCGTAGTGGTTTTTCATAAAAACCGGCATATAATTTATACCTGACTCTTTAGAAAAACCCAGTGCGTAGGAGGTACCAGAGTCTGGAACCCCGCTTACTATATCTGCGTCGGATTTTCCAAACTCTGCGGCTAAGAGTTTTCCTATCTCGTATCTCGTCATAGCCACGGTTTTGTCTAAAACGATAGAATCGGGCCTTGCGAAATACACCTGTTCGAATATGCATCTGTGGAACTTGTCCGGTTTTGAATATTTCGTTTTCTTTATTTTACCGTTTGAAGCTACCGCTATCTCTCCCGGCTCCACCTCCCCTATAAAATCATACCCCGTGGAATCTAAAGCGGTCGTTTCCGAAGCAAAAGCGAAGGATTTTCCTTTTCTGCCTATTACAAGCGGTCTAAACCCCCATGGGTCTCTCGCCGCTATTATTTTATTTTCAACCAAAAAAACAAAAGAAAAAGCTCCTTTTAATTTAGATAACCCTTCCGACAGCGCCTCTATAAAATTTTTTTTATTGGAGCGAGAAATAAGATGAACGATTATCTCGCTGTCCGTGGTTGTTTGAAATATGGAACCCGTTCTGGATAGTTCCCGTTTTAACTCATTAGAATTTATTATATTTCCGTTATGAGCGACCGCAACCTCGCCGAATCTCGTATTTAAAAAAAGCGGTTGAGCGTTAGATATTGTGGAAGAGCCTGTTGTGGAGTATCTTACATGGCCTATGGCGAAATCCCCGGAAAGGCCTGAAATCAAATCCCTGTTAAAAACCTCCTGAACAAGCCCCATTCCGTTATAATATTTAAAACCTTTTCTTCCCCAGCTTACTATCCCGCAGGACTCCTGCCCCCTATGCTGAAGCGAATATAACGCTATATAAGTTAAGAAGCTCGAATCTTTATTGTCGGTTAATCCGAAAATTCCGCACATAAGCTTATTTTACATAATCGACCGCATTTTTAAAAAAATAATAACCGATTCCGGTTTTGTTGGAGCTTTTTGAAGGAGAAAGGTATGAGAAAAAAGCCCTTTCCGGATGAGGCATAAGACCGAAAACATTACCGTATTCGTTGGTAATTCCGGCTATATCCTCGTACGAACCGTTGGGGTTATCCAGATAAGTTAAAGCGTCCAATTTTTTGTCGGTTATTTCTTTTAAAACCTTTTCATCCGCCACAAACTTCCCTTCTCCGTGAGCTATGGGAAGATAAAACTCCGAGTTTATCCCTCTGGTAAATATGCACGGGCTTTCTTTATTTATTTTAACTCTCACCCATTTGCATACGAACCTTCCGATATCGTTTAGATAAAGGGTGGCTTTTTGTTTTAAATCCGGATGATAAGGCAAAAAACCGGTCTTTATCAGAACCTGAAAACCGTTACATATTCCTATAATCGGTTTTTTCTTTTTCACAAACTCGTCGAAATCCTTTTTTAGGCTTTTTATCCTTAAAGCGAAAATTTTACCGGCGGATATATCGTCGCCGAATGAAAAACCGCCGGGCAAAGCGATTATATCGTAATCGGATAATTTCCTGATCCCTTTGACAAGCTCGTTTATATGAACGGAATCTACTTCGGCTCCCACATAATCGAACGCTTTTTCGGTTTCAAGATTGCAATTTGTCCCCGAGGCCCTTAAAACTATTACTTTAGGTTTCATATTATTTTTCTCTCCCATATTTCTCTTAATTTCAAAACGTCTTCTTTAAATACTATATTGCCTTTATCGGTAAGTATGAAAGAAGAACCCTGAATTACCTTGCCGACCTTGAGCATCGGCGCGCCTTTCATAAAATCCATAAATTCTTTTTCTTTTCTTATATCCACCTCGAGTATTATCTTCGAACCGCATTCCCCGAAAAGCGCTTCGGCATCCGAAACTTTATATTTATCTTTTATTCCTCCGATATTTATCTCGACCCCTTTCCCGCAAAGCGCCATCTCAAGAACCGCAGTTAAAAAACCGCCGTCGGATACGTCGTGAGCCGAAAGAATATGTTTTTTTCTCATAGATTCTATTATTTTCAAATAATACTTTCTGTTTTTCTTTAAATCTATGGAAGATACAAAATCGTCTCCCTTAAAAAGCTCCCTGTAAACCGAACCGCCCATTCCCTTTTTAAACTCTCCGATTACATATATGGGATTTCCCTCCGATTTTATATCCGAAGATACGGCGTTTCTCACGTCTTCCACCGGAGCGATAGCCGAGATTAGAAGGGTGGTCGGAATTTTATAAACTCTATTTTTTACTGCCGTTTGATTATAAAAACTATCTTTGCCCGATATATAAGGCATAGATATATCGAGAGCCGCTTTGGAAGCGGATATCGCGGATGCGGTAAAATCGCCCATAACATCCTCGTAATTGGGGTTTGCCGAACAAAAGTTATCCAAAATCGCTCCTCTTGTTATATCGGCTCCCACGCATACTAAGTTCCTGACCGCTTCATCCACAACATAATAAGACATAATATAAGGAGAAATCTTTGATATTCTTGAGTTTATTCCGCACGAAACCGCAAAACCTCTATGATTGTTTTCGCCGGTGACATTCCCCGCCCATATAACGGCGGAGTCGGAAGGAACCCTTTGCTCCATGGAACAAAAAGGCTTTATTACCGTCTGACCGATAACCTCGTGGTCGTACTGTTCCACTATGCTTCTTTTTGAACAAACGTTTAAATCGGATATTATTTTTTTAAATCTTTCAGGTATCTCGGAATTTTTTATGGATATGGAATTGTAATTTGTTTTTCTTTCTTTGTAAACCGCTTTTTTGGCGATTTGCACAAGTCCGGCGTGAAGGAATTTCATATCCAGATCTATTATTTTATTTTTTTTATGATAAACCTCGAGTTTTTTCGTATCCGTAAATCTTCCGACTACGCAAAACTCGCACTCCTCCATTTCGCATATTTCTTTTAATTTATTTAAATTCTTTTCCGGAACGCAAAGAACCATCCTTTCTTGAGACTCGCTAACCCATATCTCCCAGGGTTCTATGTTTTCGTCTTTTAACAACGCCTTATCCAGCCAGACCTCCGCTCCGCAATCCGAAGCAAGCTCCCCTATCGCCGAAGAAAAACCTCCGGCTCCGCAATCGGTGACGGCGGTATACAAACCCATATCTCTGGCTTTCAAAAGAACATCCAAGACCTTTTTTTCGTTTATCGCGTTTCCTATCTGAACGTGAGATGAAGATGTCTCTTCTTCTATATCCGCGGAGGAAAAAGTCGCTCCTCCTATTCCGTCCCTTCCGGTCCTTCCGCCGATAACCACTATAAGGCTTTGAGGAACAACCTTCTTGTTTATTTTATCCTTAGGTATAAGACCGGCCGATCCCACATAAACGAGAGGATTATAAATATAAGAATCGTCAAACACCACCGCCCCGTTTGCCGTAGGGATTCCCATCTTATTGCCGTAATCTCTGACTCCGCTAACTACTCCGGATATTATGTTATGCGGGGTTAAAAATCCTTTTCCGATATCGTATTTTTTATCGGGGTAAGCGAAACAAAAAATATCGGTATCTATGACGGGTTTTGCGCCCATGCCTACTCCCAGTATGTCTCTTATCACCCCTCCCACTCCGGTCTCGGCTCCTCCGTAAGGCTCTATCGCGCAGGGATGGTTATGCGTTTCCGCTTTAAAACAAATCCCCCATTTTGAGCCTGGATAAAGCTCTATTATACCGGCGTTATCTTTAAAGACGCTTAAACAATACTTTTTATTTAATTTTTTAGTCGCATAAACTATGGTTTCTTTAAAAAGATTATCGAATTTCTTTTTCATTTTTATCTTTCCGGACCGATCCTTCCAGATAAACTCTACCGGTCCCGAAAATGTTTTGTGCTTGCAATGTTCCGACCATGTCTGGGCTATAGTCTCTATTTCGGCTCTGGTAGGCTCTCTTTTTAATTTCTCAAAATAATCTTTTACCATTAAAAGCTCTTTTAAATTCAAAGACCAGCCGTACTCTTTGTTCATAGAAACAAGCGTTTTTTCATTTGAACCTATAAATTTAATCTCTCTCATTTATATCTCCTCTACAATTATGTTGTGTATCAATTCGTTTGCGTAATTTTCTTTTATAAAATTTATTATTTCGGTTTTATCATTTAAAGAAAAGTAAAAGCCTTTCGATGTTTTAACCTCTTTGGGAGACTCGTACCCCATCTCCGATATTATTTTTTTAACGCTCTCTCCGACCACATCCGTAACCCCTTTTTTAAAACTTACTTTTACGAAAATTTTATAACCGGGAAAAACTCTTTTATCCGAACCGATTAATTTAAAATTTTCAACCACGGGGTCGTACAGCACTTCCTCCGCTATTTTTTTAAAATAATCTTTATTCGCGTCTTTCGATATCTCGTATATTCTGGATAATTTTATTTTAGAGTTTAAACCCGAAAAATCCGAAAAAACTTTTTCTATATTTTCGCTTTCCACGTCGAATCGCTCAAGCGTAATTATCTCTATTTCCATAATTTATCCTTTTATTTTATTTAATATTTCGTAGTACTTCTCGCTGGTTTTCCTGACCACATCCTCGGGCAACGACGGCGGAGCGGAATTTTTATCCCAGTCGGTAGTTAAAAGATAGTTTCTTACAAACTGCTTATCGTAGCTCTCCGGTTCCGACGGCGGGTTATAGGTTTCTTTATTCCAGAAGCGGGAACTGTCGGGGGTTAAAAGCTCGTCTATTAAAATAAGTTCGTCGTCCAAAAGGCCGAACTCAAACTTAGTATCGGCTAAAATTATTCCTTTTTTAATCAAATAATCGTGAGCGAAATCGTATATCTTTAACGATATGTCCTTTATTTTATTTGCAAGTTCAGACCCTATCTCTTTAGACATATAATCGAAATCCACATTCTCGTCATGACCTTTATCGGCTTTGGTTGTCGGAGTAAAGATAGGTTGGGGAAGTTTTTGAGCGTATTTTAAACCCTCCGGTAGTTTTATTCCGCATATGCTTTTGGATTTTTGGTACTCCTTCCATCCGCTTCCCACTATATATCCTCTTATTATGCATTCGAAATCGACTCTTTTGGCTTTGTAACAAAGAACAGTTCTTTTGGAATAATAATCGTTTAAGCTCAAACCCGTCAATCGGTTTATCTCATCTATATCCGAAGAAATCAGATGATTTTTAATTATATGTTTGGTCTTATCGAACCAGAAAAGAGATATTTCGTTCAATATCTCTCCTTTATTCGGTATATCGTTCGGAAGGACATAATCGAATGCGGATATTCTATCCGTTGCGACTATCAAAAGTTTATCCTCGCCTATAAAATAAACGTCTCTTACTTTCCCTTTATAACATTTGATATCGGAAAGAGATAAACCCATACAAACCTCCTTAATTTAAAACTCATATTTAATTTTTTTGCGATTCGCAAAAATTGCAAACGTCATAATAGAAGCGAAAATAACCGAATAAATAAAAAATAGATTATAATTTAAAAAATTAATCATATTCATGCCGATTAACGCCCCTATGCCGTATGCGGTATAAACGGCCCCGTAGTTTTTTGCGTAATGAGAAAGCCCGAAAAATCTCATTGTGGAAACCGGAGCTATGGCGAGCCATCCGCCCAGATTAAACCATATTATCATAAAACCTAACAAAACCGAATAAAAATAATTTCCGGCGAATATAAACAAAAGCCCGGCTATAAAATACATGGAAAAAGAAATAATACAGGCCGAAATAAAACCGAACCTATCCGAAATATAACCGTAAAACGGCCTTCCTGTTGCGTTTAAAACCGCCATAACGGAGACTATATACGAAGCCTTTTTAATATCCAGATTAAAAAAATCTATGAAATAAGAAGCGGTAAACGAAACCGATGTTAACGAAACCGAGCATGCGAAGACAAAGCAAATGTAGAGAATATAAAATCTTTTATCCTTTAAAACAAACGAAGTATCGTACCCCGTATGATAATTTTCTCTGTCCAAATCCCTATCCGGTATCCTGACGTTGAAATAGCACAAAAAAAGAACCGCAAAAATAACAAGCCCAAAATAAAAGAAAGAAAGGAGAATCCCGTATCTGGTTATAAAAAACTTAAATATCTGAGCCGCCGCAAAAGAAGACAAACCGAAGCCCGCTACGGTTATACCTGTCGCTATACCTTTTTTATCGCTAAACCACAAAGATACCACCTTTAAAGGAACGCCGTAAATAATACCCGTCCCGACTCCCCCAAGAACTCCGTAAGTAAATATAAAACACCATATGGAGTTTATAAAATAAGAAGAAATCCAGGATGCTACTATCATAAAACTTCCGATAATATAAGTTTTTCTTACCCCTAACTTTTCTATAAGATAGCCGCTTAAAGGCATCGAAAAAGCGAAAAGCATGAGAAAAACTTTAAAAGGAAGCCCGCTTTGAACCGAAGATATGTTAAGGTACTCTTCTACCGGCTTTCTGAATATGCTGTAAGAATAAACCGTTCCCCCCGCAAGCATTATAACAAAACTATTGATAAGATACTTTATCCTTTGTTCCATCTCACTCCCATTCTATGGTAGCGGGCGGTTTAGATGTTATATCGTAAACGACCCTGTTTATACCTTTTACCTCGCCTATTATCCTCGAGGCTATTTTATCAAGAACCTCGTGCCTGACTTTGGACCAATCGGCGGTCATACCGTCTATGCTATCTACAAATCTCAAAGCCAGCACATTATCGTAACTTCGCTCGTCTCCCATAACTCCGACCGACTTAATCGGAAGAAAAACGCAAAAAGCCTGCCATATTTTAAAATAATCCCCGGATTTTTTCAACTCCTCTCTCATTATCTTATCGGCTTTTTTTAAAATATCGATTCTATCTTTTCTAACGTCTCCTATTATCCTTATAGCAAGCCCGGGGCCCGGGAAAGGATGTTGAAACAATATCTCGTCGTCTATTCCCAAAGCTCTTCCTATGTTTCTAACATCGTCTTTAAAAAGATATTTTAAAGGCTCCACCAGCTTAAAACCCAATTTTTTGGGAAGCCCTCCGACGTTATGATGGCTTTTTATAACGGCCGAAGGACCTTTTACCGACACCGATTCTATTATATCGGGATATAAGGTTCCTTGAACTAAAAACTCGGCGTTTTTTATCTTTTTAGCTTCGGCTTTAAAGACGTCTATGAAAGTTTTACCTATTATCTTTCTTTTTTTCTCGGGGTCTAAGACTCCTTTAAGCCTTTTCAAAAAAATATCCGAAGCGTCCGCTATTTTTATATCGAACGAAAACTTTTTCTTAAAAACTTTTTCTATTCTTTCTTTATCGCCTTCTCTTAAAAGCCCGGTATCGACGAATATGCATTTAAGATTTTTACCTATCGCTTTATGGGCTAAAAAAGCCGCCACAGACGAATCCACCCCTCCGCTTAAAGCGCATATGGCGACGGAATTTTTAACCGTTTCTTTTATTTCCAAAATAGTTTCTTTTATAAAATCTTCCGATTTAAAAAGATTTTTTACTCCGCATATATCGAAAGCGAAATTTTCGATTATCTTCAAACCCTCTACCGTATGCTCCACTTCGGGATGAAATTGTATCGCATATATTTTTCTATCGTTATTTTCAAACCCGCTTATAACCCCGTTTTCAGTTCGAGAGTTTATTTTAAAACCCGAAGGAACCTTAACCACCTCGTCGCCGTGGCTCATCCACACCGCGGTTTTTTTGTTTACTCCTCTAAAAAGAATAGAGTTTTTATCGGCATCTATATAAGTAAGTCCGTATTCTCTTCTCTCTCCCCTTTCCGTTTTACCGCCTAACTCCGAGGATATAAGCTGCATACCGTAACATATTCCAAGAATCGGAATATTCAGCTGGTTTATATCGAACGAAAGCTTTGGAGAATCGGATTTATATACGCTTTGAGGCCCGCCGGAAAATATTATGCCGACGGGTTTTTTAGAATTTATATCTTTTAGAGAAGCATTATAGGGCATTATCTCGCAGTAAACGTTCAGTTTCCTGAGTTTTTTGGCGATAAGCTGGGTATACTGGCTTCCGAAATCCAATATTAATATATTATCGCTCATAACCCTCCTTGAGCGAAAAACAATTTTACTTCTGCCTTCCCATCCCTACAACCTGAGTTTTTTGCAATAATTTCCCTTCCGCCTTGATAGAAGGAGCTATTATTATCTGAGTCATCTGCATCTCTTTTATATTTTTAGCCCCGACCGCTCCCATAGAAGTTTTTAACGCCCCGGCTAAATTTTGAGTTCCGTCGTCTGTTCTGGCCGGCCCCAAAAGAATTTCTTCAATGGTTCCGGTTACTCCGACATGAACCCTTGTTCCTCTCGGTAGATTCGCGTGAGGCGTGGCCATGCCCCAGTGATAACCCTTCCCGGGCGCCTCTACCGCTTTGGCGAAAGGAGAACCTATCATAACGGCATCGGCTCCGGCGGCTATCGCTTTACAAACATCCCCTCCGGTAATCATACCTCCGTCGGTTATTATAGGCACATACCTGCCTGTTTTTTTGAAATAAACGTCTCTTGCGGCGGCGCAGTCTACGGTAGCCGTAACCTGAGGAACTCCTATTCCTAAAACGCCTCTTGTGGTACATGCGGCTCCCGGTCCAACTCCAACTAAAACAGCGCTTGCTCCTACTTCCATAAGGTCTAACGCGACCTTATAAGTAACGCAGTTACCTAATGCCACGGGGATCTTCATATCCTTTATAAATTTTTCTAAGTTTAAAGTTTTAATTTTAGAAGAGTAATAATTAACCTTCAAAACCGTAGCCTGAACGAAATAAATGTCCGCTCCCGCGTCTCTGGCTATTGGACCGAATTTCTCCGCGTTTTGAGGTATTGAACTAACCGCGCAGTAAACCTTATTCTTTTTTATCTCTTCCACTCTTTTGGCTATCAACTTCGGCTTTACCGGCTCTTTATAAATCTTCTGGAAAACTTCGGTGGCTTTGTCGTTTGAAGCGTTTACAAGTTCGCTTATAACTTCCTCCGGATTTTCGTATCTTGTATTAACTCCGTCCAAATTCAAAACGGCAAGCCCTCCCGTTTTATTGAAAGCTACCGCCATTTTAACATCCACCACCCCGTCCATCGCCGAAGCCAGAAACGGGATTTTTAATTTAATATCGGCTATGTTCATCGATATATCCACATCCTCCGGATCTATTGTTATATTTCCCGGAACCAGAGCCACATCGTCAAACCCGTAGGTATACCTCGCTTCTCGATTTCTTCCTATAAAATAAGACATATGACCTCCGCGGAAACAGAAATTTTACGACAGGTTAGAAAACTACGATATATAAATTTTAGTAAATTTTTAAAAAAATAAAAAAATGAAATATTAAAACAATAATTTAAAAAGATTATATAGTTAGAAGAATTAGTAATTAAAGACTATTTGAAAAAACTTTTGTATTTCTCGGGTATATATGGATTATGTTCTTTTTTGTAATCGTTCCATACTTCTTCCCCAAATCCTTTTATTAGCCAGTTTATGTCGGTCGTGATTATTTCTAAGGCTTCGTCGGTTATATATCTTTTGCAGGTTTTCTTGTGTTTGTGGTATTCGTCTTTGTCCCATTCAGAAAAAAAGTCTTTAAACTCGGCGTCTTTACGGTATTTGTTGTCAAACCCTTTAAAAACCTCATCCTCATCGCATTCTGGTTTTGTCTTACATCTTGGTTTGCATTCTTTCGGATTATCACATAGTTTATTTATCACTTCAAGCCGTTTCATCATCATTCGAACTGTCGCTACCACGGGACGATAGCATAACTTCCTTTTATCTATATCTTTCTTGTCATTTGATTTATTGTTTAAAACCTGACATTTGTTATAGTATTTTTCGGCTATGTTTAGCATCCTTATTAAACTATCTTTAAACTTTTCATCACCTATCTGATTTAGTTTATATGCCACTTCTATGTCTTCTTTGAGGGTTTGAAAGGTGACTATTTTGGTTAATACCGGCGGGGGTGCTCCGGGCGTGGGGTCAAGATAAAATTTACTTTCACTTATCGAAGTAGTTGAAATATAAGACCCCAAAAAATAAGGCTCAAAAAGATTATGATTAAAATCATATAAATTAACTTCATATATATATTTAGTATTTTCTATCCCAAACATAATTAAAGTATAGGTCCCTTTTAAAACCGGACTAAGGGTGAATTCAATGCTTTCATTATCTAACTCTATGTTTCCACTTTCATCTTCACTTGCCAAACGATTAGTAGAATAAGTAGCCCCAGGTATTTCATTAATATTAGATATTGTAGGAAAAATTGTAAAAGAAGATATAAAAGGATTATAACCAGATCTCCTATGAAAAGGATCTTCAATTATAAAATGAACTTTCACATCTTTACTATCAATTTAGTGCACTCAAATTTCCAGCAAATAAATCATTACCCCTAATAAACAATAATAAAATAATTATTCGCTTCATTTTATTTTAAACCTCCTAATGCCATTTACAGGACCAAAGGTATTTTTATTAATTTCATTAATAATGATTGATTTTTTGATATCTAACAAAAATCTCTTATTTGTACCAGGATCAGAGATAATATACTTATCTCCACACTTACCTATTATGACTACAAAATGATTCCATTCTTCCTTCATGTTTGTAACTGGATTTATCCAACTTCTATATACACGCACAATTACAGGCAATTTATCTTGTAAATCGCTATCAATAAGATTTTTTATTTCACTTTCAGTTATTGAATTTAGCGGAATAGTATAATTATATACACCATTTGTGATTAATTTATTATTTGAAACTATATCAACAGATTCAAATTTGACATCATGTGTTATAGAATAACCTTTATTTTTCTTTAAAATTTCATTCAAAACCTCCGGATCTGTTATAGAAATTCTTAACTCAGGATATTGTTTAGCATAATAATTTATCAACGTAGCTAACGAAGTTAAAGCGCAACCACGCCAACCAATAGTTGCTTTAGGAGTAATTTCA
>Ga0209720_1002230_pt1 | contig 14739 bp, 14 predicted proteins | sample AD_JPNMR3_MetaG_FD_184426 | JGI IMG/M metagenome (GOLD analysis project Ga0209720, IMG submission 184426) | Active sludge microbial communities of municipal wastewater-treating anaerobic digesters from Japan - AD_JPNMR3_MetaG (SPAdes) (version 2) | ecosystem: Engineered > Bioreactor > Anaerobic...
ATCTATCCAAGCCTTCATAGTCCGGCTCATCCCCTATATTCCAAATGGTGCGAGCGTTTATGCCATCTTTGATAAAAGACTTGACTGTCGTTAAAACCCGTTCCTCTGCCTCTGGAGTGTTCTCGTCTGGAGAGTAGTATGTCTGCATTTTGTATTCCCAACCCTTCTGGTCATCCGCCATAATACCCCCGTAAAAAACTATCCAATTGTGGTTGAATATAGAATATAGAGTTATTATAGGAATGCCCATATAACAGTCGTCTTGTAAATCTTTTATGCTCTTTGCGTTCTGCACCTCTTGTTGTGTTTTCATTTTATCCTCCCGTTATTTTAGGAAAGTCGTGATACCCTGTATCCCTTCTTTGTGCACCTGTTCAAGTTGTTGACCGTTCCCGATAGCTTGCTATCCTCTCCACTAGTACAAATAAACATACACCACTCCTCTTAACTGATTAATGCCTTCGCTTTAGCCAGCCAAGCCACTAAAATCGGAAGTCCTATCGCGAGTAAATAAACCAGGAGTGCGAATATAAGTGCCAGCCAGGTTTTCTTTATTACAACCTTTATCTTTGATAGTATAAAAGTAATCGGTGCCACTACGAAATAGCCGATAGTAAAGATATAGAGCGAGTTAAGAACGAAAGCCCAGAATGCCATTGCCTTGATGTGGAATTTTGCCGTCGTCTTTTCCTCATAGCCAAAAAGCTGACAGGCATCCGCGTTCATTTCAAAGAACTTCGCCTTCCTCTCGGTTTGAGCCATATCAGCTATAGAGTCAGTCTTATCCCTTATCACCTGCTTCGCCGTTGATAAAAGCTGCGCCGTACAAGGGGTGCCGGAAGTTGGGCCAATGACCTATTCTTTCTTATAAAGTTACCTGCCGCTACGCAGCAAACTATAGCTTCCGACATATCATACTCCGGCATATCTGCAAACACTCTAGTGTCTACCAACTGAGAGAGTGTGTTAAGTGTTTGCGCAGAAGCTTGGTTTATTTCGTCTAAGAATAGCACCGTCTTTTGTCCATTCATTATCCAGCTGTCTAATATCTGGTAAACCCAATCTGGAGCCGCATATATCTCTTTTCTATATTCAATCTCCATATCCTCTATTTCTTTGTTTATCTCTTCCTTGTCAATCTGCTGCGAAGACATAAGCTTGCTATGCAGCTGCTGTATCTTCCGCTCGCCAACCTGCGCCCCAGATGCTTTTAACTTCTTTACCTCCTCTTCCAACTGTGCACTAGCTTTTCTCTTGGCTAGATTGACCATAGCTATCGCTTCCTTTGTTTTTTGATCGACCTCTTCTGTAATTCCCATCGGGCGACAGCAAAAGTCCTCAGGAAGTTTAGTAGATACCGTTATCGTTTGTACTCTATAACCAAGCCTTTTAGCTACCTGATGTACTATTTGTGTATTATGAGTAGGAATACAATGCTCCGTTAAGAATAAATGATTTGGAGCCGCCACTTCAATGCAAGTACATTCCTCTTCCGCCACATATTGAATATCGTATATGAGTTTTTTATCCTTTAAGTTAGGGTCAATCGGTAACTCCTTCCCTGGGTACTCTATGGGCTCCACTAGTGGTAATGATACCGTATGTCTAGTTAATCCAGTCTCCTTGTCTACTGACTTATAGCCCCTCTTCATTATTTCGTTTAGAGTTTCGTTGTGGTAAGTTTCTCCATCATCGCGAGATATAGTCCATATATGCTCATCCGAGCATCGGGTTTTTATTCCATAGCTGAATGTTATCTCATAGACCGGTTTCTTTCCTTGTGGATAAACCCCGAGAACCGGATAAAATTTGCCATCGTTGCTAGCTACCAGGTCTCCTACTTTAATCTCCCCAATAGGGATATATCCACTTGGAGTTAATACCCCTTGATAGTTGGGCAACGCCTTTCCCCATCCGGACTCTCCAAATATGAGGACATTTTCACCCAGCGAAAGCTGTGTAACTAATGTAGATATTAGATTACCATCCCTCGGAATAACCATTACATCCGCGACATCCATTGGGTCAGTAATGCCTACTGATGCTAAGTCTTTGACAAGTTTAGCCTGCTGTTCCTTTGTCCAATCGTTTAATCCCATTTAATATCTCCCTATCTTTTTTAGATTTGTATTTAGTATTGAATTAAAGAATAATACCCCATCATAAATCTTAACCTTAAAGAGGATAGTTCCCTTGACGTACGTGTCTAATTCCGCTTTCATCGTGCCCGGCTCTTCTCCGAAAGTTAGTTTTATTGTTAAGTTGCAATACAGAGAATTCATACCCGTCACTGTCATAACCATAGATACTGAATCTTTATCGCTTGGATACGATATTAAATCCAGTTCTATTTCTGTTGTACGAAATGGTGCAAGAGCTTCCTGTAAAAGCTCTATTAGGCTGTCTATATTTATAAATAGCTTCTCCCGCTTATCTCTTGACTCTAATGCCGTTTTTACCTTCATATATAACCTCCTTTTTAATAAGTTGCCGTGAAAGATAAATCTTCATTGAGAGGAATTACATAATACTGCGAGTTGTGGGTCAAGTTTGTTACTACATAAACTGTGTTGGCCTTCCTCGCCGCGTTAGAGAAGCTGGACGGTCCCCAACCATTAACCCCATCATTTACATATGCCCTAAGCTTAGCTTGCTTGGGGTCATATTCTATAGCCACTAAATAGCCTTCCTTAATTTTGCCCTTTATAGAATATCTTCTTTTCCCGCCCGGTCAGGTCGTGTGTAAGCACCTTGCCATTGAAAGGTTAAAACGCAATTTTAATTGCCAACCTTAGCTATGACCATTGCCGATACCCTTACATGTAAGAAAACAAACTCAAAGGAGCAGTTTATTTTCCCCAATAGCAGATATGTGTAAGCACTCCGCTGTTACAAGGCGAACCTTGTTTCGACAATGACCTCCTCCACTTACAGGAGTATTAAATAGAAATTGCTCTCTTTCTATTCAAACAATAATATTATATGAAATATTTTAGATTTAGTCAATAAAAGGTAGGTGATTATTTGGAACAATACAGGGTGTATGATAGACAATCTTTGAATTATGTAGATGGAGGAATTATAAGGGATTACACAATTGACGCAGATTACCTAAGCAATAACGCAAGCACAGTAATGCTTATTGAACAAACCATTGCAAAGAAGGGCGACATTATAGTAGGACTGTCAGGCATTAATAAGACCTTTATAGGCGCAATAACGGCGGTTGATAATACAAAGTTACGAATTAGCTTTTAGCATCCCAAAGAACCATTTTCAGATACCGTATTGAATCCTTTTGGACTGTATCCTAATAAGTGGACACGAAATAAGAAGTAGTGTACTATTGAAGTAGGCACAAAAGGAGAACGCAATGTCAAGCCAAAAACCACATCAACATTATACCGAAGACTTCAAAAGAACTTTAGTAAGTCTCCATGCAAACGGCAAATCTCAATCAGCTCTTTGCCGTGAATACGGCGTCAGCCTCTCGGCTCTTACTAGGTGGATTAAGGTGTATTCAGAAGTCAAAATTGACTCTGATACGATTATCACAGCAAAGCAGATCAAAGAACTGCAAAAAAGAAATGCGATGCTGGAAGAGGAGAACCTCATATTAAAAAAAGCGATTGCCATATTCACGCCACGCTCAAACAAAGACTAAACGCGGTCCATACTTTAAGATTTCAGCATAATATTAAAACCTTATGCAGAGTCCTACAGGTAAACCGCAGCACTTACTATAAGCATTTCTCTAAAGTAAAACCCGCTAGAATATTGGAAAATGAAGAGATTAAAAGACGTATAGCGAGCTAATCATTGTGCAAGCCCCTTATCGTAAAGTTTACTCTATCCAGGATAGCGTACACAACCTTGAAGATCTTACAGTTCGGTTAAGGTATACGGACAACTCTATAAGCGCCCCTGTAAAAGTAATGGAACACCCTGGTTTTATGGTTTCGACGTATCGTAAATCTCATAACGATGCTTCTTTTATAATCTCTTATGAGAATGTAAGCATATCCGTGCCTGCGCTGTTTTTAGAAGGATATAACGAATCAAGCGGTATAATAAACATCGAAAATGTCGGATTTGTAACCGGCCCTAATTCCGCCAATGCGGATATGCTGGCACAAAACGGGTTCAGCTATACAGATTTGGGGATTTCAGTATACGACAAAAACAATGAGTTAAATTATTTTTTTTACGGAGATACGTTTCCGGCTCTTACACCCGACGGTTATGGGTTTTCGGGCACATGGCACAGTAACTTTTTTGCGGTAAGTTCTGATACACAGTTATCAAACGGTATTACATTCGACAGCGTTAAAGGCCCCGTCATCGAAGGCAACCATCAAGGCAACAGCCCTGACCTCAACGGCGAAGTAACCAAAATACCTACGGGCGGGACAGTGATTGACGGTGTGGTTTATATGTTTTATATGTCCATTTCCGATTGGTCAGACTGGCGCATTCGATGGTCCGGTTGTGTCAAATATGTAAACGGAGAATGGCAAAATGTGCCGTCCCTTAACTGGGTTGATATCAATGCAGAGCCCTATATCGATAACCACCCTGCAAAAATCTCACATCCGCAAGAGTTTGATTATACAATAACACCGACTGATCGCTTCAAACAAATTACGGTATGTTCTAATGCTGAAGATGGTTATTTGTATCTCTATGCTACCGGCAATGGCAGACTTACAGATGCAAGATTAATGAGGGTAAAGCCAATCGATTTTGAAAACCCCATGCGTTATGAGTATTTTTGCGGGACACAGCAAGGTGATCCTATATGGAAGACAGCCCAGCAAAATGGTGTAGAAGAAAGCGTCGCAGTTATTGATAAAAACAGCACAAGCAAAAGTATCGGGGAGCTTACCGTAACATATAATCCATATTTAAAAAAGTATATGGCAACATATTGCGCAGATAATTATCAGAGCAAGTTTTCTAATGATTATTACGGTTTATTAATGAGGTTATCCGACACACCTTATGGTCCTTTCGATGAAATTTATTGCATTGACAAAAAGAGCCGCCTCATTGCCAAAGGCGGAATATACGGCGCATTCACAAGTGAAGGCATGATTGAAGAGGACGGCAGAATTGTATATTTGCAAGTCAGCAGCTTTACACCCACATATAACGTCCAATTAATCAAAGTAGAGTTTTCCCCTTATATGTAAAAGAAAAATCCTTTTGTGTCTTGCAGCCGTTATATCCTCGCATCAAGGCTGGGCAGTATCTCGTTCACCAGCGTCGCCGCGTCGCCAATGTTTTACGGGGCTTCTCTATGCGGCTTTTACGAACTTCGTCCGCTCTTCTATGTACTATCTCCGCTCCAAAAACTATAACGCCCAAATTGTCGCCATGTGCTGGATGCAGGGCGAATCCGACTCCGACGACATCAACTGCAAAACCTACGGCACGCATACCGCAAACTTTGTAAGCGACCTCCGCGCGGAATTCTCCCCTTATATTTCGGATAGCGGCATGCTCTTTGTAGACGCGGGCATCTCCGACAGCATCTATTGGAAGAACTACACCGTTATCAATGAGGCAAAAGCCGCCCACGCAGGCAACTCGCCCTTGAATGTCTATGTGGATACAATAGAAGCGGGGCTGTCCATTACCGCCGAGCCCGAAGGCAACCCCGACCTCGCCCATTACGACGCCCTCTCCGAACTCCTTCTAGGCAACCTCTTCGCCGAAGCGATAGTATCCCGGCTGGGCAATTAAAGGCTTTATTGACAACCAAAGCGCCCGATACCCGCAAAGCAATCGGCAATTTTGTTTACTTGCACGCAAAATAGGGGATTATTCCTTTATATGCCCCTAAAATTCGGGTATGTCCCTTTGTTTTGTTGATAGAGCGTTTGTTTTTGTGATATAATCCTTTATACATAATCTAATACTTTACGGTGAAATATATGAGAAAAGAAAACCCCACCCCCGACTTTATAGAGTTGGAAAAACAAGTGCTTAAATTCTGGGAGGACGAAAAGTGCTTCCAAAAGCTCATAGAAAAGAATAAAAACGGGGAGCGCTTCGCCTTTTTAGACGGGCCCATAACCGCCAACAACCCCATGGGTATTCACCATGCCTGGGGGCGCACCCTTAAGGATATGGTAATACGCTACAACGCCATGAAAGGCAGGTCCTGCCACTACCAAAACGGCTTCGACAGCCAGGGCCTTTGGGTCGAAGTCGAAACCGAAAAGGATCTCGGCATTAAGGACAAGGGCGACATCCTCGAATACGGCATGGACAAGTTTACCGAAAAGTGCATGGAGCGCGTAAGGAAGTTTTCGGGCATCATAACCGAGCAATCCAAGCGCCTCGGGCAATGGATGGATTGGGACAACTCCTACTTCACCAACACCGACCTTAACATAACTTCCATCTGGCACTTCCTTAAAGTCTGCCACGAGAAGGGCTGGTTGGTAAAATCCCACCGTCCCATGCCCTGGTGCCCCCGCTGCGGCACAAGCCTTTCCGAGCACGAAATGAGCGGCTCTTACGCCGAGATGGAGCACCTCTCCATTTACGCCAAACTGCCCATAATAGGGACAAACGACAAGATTGTTCTCTGGACGACCACCCCGTGGACGCTTACCTCCAATGTAGCGCTTGCCATCAATCCCGAGCAGGAGTATGTCCGCGTAAAGGTTAAATCGGACGAAAGCCCCCTTATCGTAAACAAAAACGCCATCGGCAAGCTTAAGGGCGACATCGTCGAGGTCGGCGAGCCCTTCAAGGGCGCCGAGCTTGTCGGCAAAGAATACCGCACCTGTTTCGAGGATTTCGAGTGCCAGCACTTCACCCACAAGATAGTGCCGTGGGAGGATGTCGACGCGCAAGAGGGCACGGGCGTTGTGCATATCGCCCCCGGCTGCGGCGCCGAGGACTTCGACCTTGGCAAAAAGCTCGGCCTTCCCGTAATCTGCCCCATCAACGACGAGGGCGAAATACTAGAGGGCTTCGGCGAGCTCACGGGCAAAAAGACCACCGAGATAGTAGACCAGGTTGTCGAAATGCTCAGGGCGCAGAACAAACTGTACAAAACCGAAATGCACACCCACAGCTACCCGCTGTGCTGGAGGTGCAAAACCCCCGTCGTATTTAAGCTCGTAGACGAGTGGAATATAGCCACCGACGAAATCCGTCCCCTCATGATTGAGGCCGCGAACACCGTAAAATGGGAGCCCGAATACGCGGGTAAGCGCATGGTGGACTGGCTTAACAACATGGGCGACTGGAACATCTCGCGCAAGCGCTTCTACGGACTGCCCCTTCCCTTCTACCCCTGCAAAAAGTGCGGGCACCTCACGGTAATAGGCAGTAAGGAAGAGCTTATAGAGCGCAGCGAGCACGGCAATCTGGACGGCGTGCCGCATTTCCACAGGCCGTATATCGATAAGATAAAGATCCGCTGCGAAAAGTGCGGCGAACTTGTAGAGCGCATCCCCGAGGTCGGCGACTGCTGGCTGGACGCGGGCATAACCCCCTTCTCGACCAAGAAGTATTTCGAGGATAAGGAATTCTTCAATAAAAACTTCCCCTCCGAGCTCGTTATCGAGATGAAGGAGCAAATCCGCCTGTGGTTCTACTCGCTTCTGTTTATGTCGGTTACCCTCACGGGCAAAGCGCCGTACAAGCAGGTTGTAGCCCACAGCAGCGTGGTTAACGAAGAGGGCGGCAAGTTCTCCAAGACGGGTAAGATGATACGCTTCGACGACGCCGCCGAAAAGATAGGCGCCGACCCCGTGCGTTATCTGTACGCCGGCGCTCCCGTAGCCACCGATGTGCGCTTCGGCTACAAGCTCACCGACGAAGCCCGCCGCAAAATGCTTGGGCTTTGGAATATCTACATCTTCTTCAACCTCTACGCGGCGATAGACAACCCCGATGTCGAGAATCACAAGCCCGACTACAAATCGCTAACCCACAGCGACAGATGGCTTCTCACCCGCACCAACCAATTCATTAACATCGCCAGAAACAATATGGACAACTACCGCTCGGCTGCCCTCATAAAGGAATTCGAGGCTTATGTCGACGAGGTTTCCAACTGGTACATCCGCATAAACCGCAAGCGTTTCTGGAAGACGATAGACAAAACCGACCAACTTAACGCTTATTGGTGCCTTTACCAGGCCATCAAGGCGACAATCGGCATAATGGCGCCCATAATCCCCTTTATGACCGAGCACATCTACCAGAACACCGTAAGGGCGCTGGAGAAAAACGCCCCCGTGTCCGTGCACCTCACCGACTACCCGACGCCCTTAGACATACCCGAGGAGCTTGCCGTCCTCAACGAAACCGCCATCGCCCGCGACATAATTGGTGTCGCCCAGCGTATGCGCAACGAGGCGCAGATAAAGGTAAAGCAGCCCCTGCCCCTCCTGTATGTAACGGCGGACAAGGCCGACGAAGAAGCCGTCAAACCCCTCATGGGCGTAATCAAGGACGAGCTTAACATAAAAGACATCGTGTTCACCGACGACGCGTCGCTCTATTACGATGTGTATTACACCGTAAACTTCCGCGTGGCGGGCGCCGCCCTTAAGGGCGAGGCCCAGAAGCTCAAAAAGCTTGTGGACGCCTTAGATACCGAGGGCTTCAGACAGATGGACGAAGCCTGCCGGAAAGGAAGCGTAGACATCGGCGAGTTCACCGGCCTCAAGCCCGAGCTCTTCGAACGCCACTTCCGCCCCAAGGCAAACTTCATCGTAACCACCGAAAACAAGCGCACTTTGGCCCTCAACACCGAGATAGACGAAAACCTGCTTGCCGAAGGCATCGTCCGCGAGCTTATAAGGCAAATCCAGGTTCTCCGTAAAGAAGCGGGATTTGCCGTCGAGCAGCGCATAATCGCCGAGATAACCTCCGACGACGAAACCGCCGCCGACGCCATCACCGAGTTCGCCGACAGGATAAAGCAGGATATCTTAGCAAATACCCTCGGGCAAATCGAAAACCCCGTAATCGAAAAAACCTTTAGGGTCCAGGATTACGACATCAATGTAAAACTCGCGCTCAACTAACCCTTATACAAATACCTCCTTAAATAACGAAAAGCCCGTAAAAGTTTGCGGGCTTTTTGCTATATATCGATATCCTTAAGCGAGTCATACGCCACAAACCTCCACAGCCTCTCCCTGTCCTCCTTCCGGGCGTAATCAATACCGATCCTCGGGGTAGTTATATATTCGGGTTTAAGGTTTGTTTCCTCAAGCCATATCCTTTCGGATATCAGAAGGTCCTCTTTATTGAAGTCTTTGCCTATCCCCAGCTTTCTCGCCACCCTTCCGGGCCCGTTTATATCCTTTACGCCCCTTATCAATACCCCCATAGGCTCGCCCTCGTTGCCCGCGATTATATTCATAAGGTTATAAATGCCGTAGATAAGATATACATAAAGCTTTCCGCCCCTCTCCCATAGCGTGCTCGCTCTGGGGGTTTTGCCTTTGCAGGCGTGGCAGGCGGTATCCTCAACGCCCATATAGCATTCGGTTTCGGCAATCAGATACCTGTGGATTTCACCGTCAATATTTCTTACAATCGCCTTGCCCAAAAGCTCCACCGCCAGTTTGTCGGCGGGCTGCAAATAGAAATTTACATCGTCAATTCTTGCCATAGTCCACCTTTCCGGTAATTATAGCATGTTTATTGTAAGCCCTCAACCTTAATTATTTGTTAACAAGGCTGCTTTAACACAAAGCGCGCCTTAAAGGCGCGCTCGAATCATAACAATATGTATGAATTACAGCGACGGTTGCCTTATATCGTTAGCTATTACCGCTTTGCCTATCTTTACATACAAGTCCCTAAGCTCCTTGTCGAAATGCTCGCTTTCCTCGTCAAAGAACTGGGCAAGATAGTAATCATATTTTTCCAAGGTATCCTCGTCGCCGTAAACAAAGGTCAGAAACCCTACAACCAGCGGCTCGGCGACGGCAACCTCGTATGCGCCCTTTATCCATCTCTTCATATCCTCGCCGGGAGGAAGAGAGGTATCCTCAAACACCCAGTTTATGCTTTTGCTGCGGTCGGCAACATAGAAGCCCTTGGGGCTAAGCCAAATCACCTGCCCGTCAATAAGCACATTCTTTTTCAGTAGGGATATGTTTTTAATTAGGGTATCCTTATCCCATTTATGGTAGAAATCAAAACCGACATCGGTGCAGTATTTGCAGTATTCGCGGGGGTCTATATCCTTTATCCTGGTATTAATAATCCCCGACTTAAGCACCGAGTCATACATAAGCATAGCCACCATCTTTCTGTCGGGGAAGTCCCTTCTTACCGTCTGGCAGGCGTAATGGAAGGCTTCCTGCGATTTGCCCGTCCAAATGGGTTCGTCTACATAAAAGCCGATTATATTGTCCATATACGGTTCGATGCCTTTTTTGGCGGTTTCCCAACGCTCCCCGACATCGCCCGGGGTCTCGCCATTTTCAAAGAAGACATGGCGTATCATTATAAGGATATTGAAGTTTCTTCTCGCGAGGTGCTCAATTTCGTCCAGGTAATCTATATCAACTTTGGCCAGATTGGCATTGCCCATCGCGGCTACCTCGTCGATAGAATCCGAAAAATGATAATATCCGAAATACTTAAAATTCGGGTTGGTGTTCGGCGGCATTTCGGGCCAGACATCCTCGCCCGTGCCCGTGTCCTTATCCCGGCAGGCGAAGCACAGTAAAGAGGTTATAAGCAGTAAAACCAAAACAAAAACAGATGTTGCTTTTCTCATATTTTCCTCCCACGCTCAAATCGGCTAACAGATATCATTATATAATGGATTCTTATTTTAATCAATATATGAAGGCTACGCAGGTATAAAAATTTCAATTTTCGCTTGATTTTGCATAATTTACGACAATTCACTTCTTGCAAAGGCCTCGGCGGCATGTTAAAATAAAATTGTTACCTGTCTTATTATTCAGGAATAAAATAATATAGCCCGTTTTTTCGATTGCTTTGTAATTGTTATTTTATTGCTTATTTTGCAACTATTCCTTTTCGTTATTCTCCTTTATATTTGATTTTCTGTCTTTCGGCGGAGACAAAACAAACGGAAACGCAAAGTCTTCCCCCTATTTGTTCTTTACAATCCTTTCCGTCAAGGGTTGCCGAAGGCAATGCACCTTGCCCTTGACGAAAAGGGCGTTTCCGTTTACACTCTCCGCACGAAAGACAAATGATTCAGTTCGCCTTCGGCATTTGTTCGATCACTTCGGGACTGACTTTTCCCACAACTTCGCCCTTCCTAATACAGGTGAAATCATGAACGCCCGCCCGCCGCGATCAAAAAGGCAGTCCGCAAGCGGATCAGCGCGGACGCCTTTTCGCGGCGGGCATTCCCGTTCCTGCGTATTTTGGGTGCAGCCCGTTCGGAAATGCCGATTTATCATGCCGTTTCAATCGGTTGCGTTCAGAATAAGATAGGCGTGAGCTTGTCTGCCATTTAACTGTTTTAGTGGTGGTTTTAATGGAACGGATTTGTTTGCCTGGTTCGGTTGAGTATGTGTGCGTAGGTCAACATCTGAGCGCGTAAGCGCGCGAATAAAGTGTTGCCCCGCTGAGGCTCCAGAAGGGAAACGGCAGATGGCATAACGGAACGGCGAAGCCGTTCCGTCAGCTTGATGCCGCCGCTTGTTATTACTTAAGCGCACACACTACAGCCATTTTGCATTATTTGTTTAAAAAACGGCTGATTTACGGCTCAAAATTGCCAAAATTAAGTACTTTTTATATATAATGTATGATCAAAAATTATTGCTCGGATATGCACTGAACGCGTATCCGGGCCGTTTTTATATACTTTTGCAAAGTTTTGTGTGTAGTAATGACAGGTTCTGACTGTTAAAAATTTTCAGCAAAAGCGTACTTTATTTGACTAAAATTTTCTAACCGTTTTCTATTGCAAAAATGCGAAAATATATGCTAAAATAGTCAATGTAATATAAGTTTTCAAATTTGATTTGCCAGCCAGTAAAAGTACACATTTACTATAAGAAACAGACGGGGAGGTGCGGCGGATGGCGAAGTACGCATACGCGAGAGCTCTGCAAAAAGGGCAGAGTTTAAACAAACAAATACAGTCTTTTTCGCAATTCGGCGTACCTAAAGAGAACATTTTCACGGATGAAGGCGTGACCTCGCGCGGAGCGTACGGCGAACTTCTTCAAACTTTAAAAAGAGGGGACTTACTTGTAATAAAGACGTTGTCCGCGCTCGGGGAAGGGTATGGCGCGATAGCCACCGAGTGGAGCAGGATAACGGGCGCTAACGGCGCCGACATCTGCGTGCTGGATATGCCGGCGTTGGATACGCGAACGGCAAGCGACAGGGAGGTTATTTCTTCGGCGGTTATTCAGCTTTTGAACTTCTGCGACGAAAAGGCACGTAAACAGAGTACGTTGCAGGCAAAAGGGATACAGGCGGCCAAACAGAGGGGAGTAAAATTCGGCCGCCCGCCAAAGAAGTACAGCGACGAATTCATATCCGCGGCCCGTCGGTTCAAGTCGGGCGAGATAACCATGAAAGAGGCGCTCGTCCTCACCGGTATGAAGCAGTCCAGCTTTTACTACCACATCCACAAAATGGAAGATGGTAACTACTTTAAATTATGAAATTTTATACGGTAATATTTAACGGTAAATTTCGTCTTAAAAATTATTTGATGACGCAATGTCGGCAAAACTGAAAGGAAGAGAGAATTATGAGCTATACGATGAAATTGCTTATATGCTACCACAAGAAAGATGTGTTGTTGAAAGATGACGTCCTTACGCCCATACATGTGGGCAGGGCGTCTGCCCGCAGAAGGATGGGGGAAAACGATCCGCAGTACAAGTGGCTGGAAGAGAATATGATCGGCGACGATACGGGCGAAAATATATCGGATAAAAATTCGTCGTATAACGAACTCACCGCCGTATATTGGGCGTGGAAGAATTATGAAAAGCTCGGCAATCCCGATTACATAGGTCTTATGCACTACAGGCGGCACTTTATTTTCAGGGAGAGTACCGATGTGGTTGAGGATGTGCGGGGCATAGACGAAAATTACTTCAAACGGATAAATTATAACCCTGAGACCATAGCTCACCTTATGGATGACTGCGACTATGTTGCACACATCGGGCATGTTGACGAGGTTTACAAGCATTACAGGGAAAATCATCACATAGAAGATTTAGACCTGGCGATATCGATACTCAAAGAGAAGTATCCCGGGTATGCCGCCACGGCGGACGCGTACCTCAGAATGTCGTATGTCAATCTGTGCAATATGTTTATTATGCCGCGGGATATGTTTTTCGCGTACTGCGGCTGGCTGTTCGATATATTGGAAGAATTTGAGCGCCGCGTAGATCTTTCGGAGAAGAGACTTTTTATCTCTGAGAGACTGACGGGGATATTTATCGAGCATCAGAAGAGAAAGGGACGCCGGCAGAAGGCGCTTTCGGTGACTTTTATACAGGCCGCTACCCGGGTGCCGGTGGTGATGCCGTATAACCCCGACGTTTTCCGTACGGCGGTTACGATGGCGTCCATTTTGAAGCATGCCGAAGCTACAACATTTGTGGATTTTTATATTCTGCATTACGGAAACGCGGGAGGAGATGAATTTTCAGAGTTTATAAAAGCACATCCGGGTAATACCGTACAGTTCGTCAATGTATTGGAAAAATTAAATGAGTGGCATATATTACGCCGTCAATTTGTTTTTCCCGAGCATTATCCGCTGATAGCGGCTGAGGTATTGCCAAAATTAAATAAATTTTTGTATCTGGATGAGCGTGCTTTTTTCTTTGGTGACATAACGCGGTTTTATCTGGCATGCAATAACGATGAGTTTGCCGTGCTCGGTATTCCTCAGGAAAATAAAAGCGGTGAGCGCGCACTTCGCGGAAATATCTTTTCGATAAACGGAGCGCGTTTGCGAGCCCATGGTTTTATGCGCAAAGTTGCGGAAAAATGCGGAAACCTTACATCGGCGGCGGTGTTTACGACGTACGCGCACGATCAGGTCGGATACTTCCCCTGGTGGATATATAATGTGACCGATATAAAAAAAGACGGAAAGATATATTACGACAGGCATCGCGGTGACCAACGGTGGGCCGTATGGGAGCATGCAATGCTCTATTATGATGAGGGGTTGGAGCCGTGGAAAAACATTCAGGCGCTATACTCGGTGTACTGGTGGGAAGTTGCGGCCGAAATACCTGCCTGCATTCCGTTTGTTCATACCGACGAGGAAGTTGCCGATATGTGGTATGCGCAGTCGGCCGAACTTTGCGGTGCGCGCGGCGGCAGAAGGCGTCTGCCCGAACCGCCGAAGGGGGAAAACCGGGTTGCATCGCATGAGCAGGTGCAAAAACAGGGCGTCGTAAAGCGTACCGTAAAATATTTTAAACTTCACGGCTTAAAGCAGACAATTAAAAAGATATTCAGTAAGATCGCGGGGAAATAAAGATATGAATTCAGTAAAACCTGTTGTTTCCATATTGGTGTCGGTATATAACGTATCCAAATACCTGAGGCAATGCCTTGACAGCCTCGTGAATCAGACGCTCAAAGAGATAGAGATAATCTGCGTAAACGACGGCTCTACAGATAGTTCTGCCGAAATACTCGAAGAATACGCCGAGGCGGATGAGAGGGTGATAATAGTAAATAAGCAAAACGGTGGACTTCCGTCGGCCCGCAATG
>Ga0209720_1002242_pt1 | contig 14712 bp, 14 predicted proteins | sample AD_JPNMR3_MetaG_FD_184426 | JGI IMG/M metagenome (GOLD analysis project Ga0209720, IMG submission 184426) | Active sludge microbial communities of municipal wastewater-treating anaerobic digesters from Japan - AD_JPNMR3_MetaG (SPAdes) (version 2) | ecosystem: Engineered > Bioreactor > Anaerobic...
AGTGACTGTTGAGATTCCTTCAGAAAATGAAACAATGAGAATAATAAAAGAAAATATGAATGGAAGTGATGATAAAATAAGCTCAATTTCTGGTAAAATCTTTCTTGATAAAGAGAAAGATGTTTTGGTTGGTAATGAGATGGCAATAATTAAAGAAGACGGGACAAAAGAGAAAATTGCTACAACTTATAATTATAAAGAGTATAAAGGAGAACAGATTTTAGTAGAGGAGAAAGTGGAAATTCATACTGATTACCCTTATACAATAGATACATCTGATTCTATCTTACCGAGAGTTGATAATCAAGAAAGCATTCCAGTAATAACAGAGGAAGAACTTAAAAGAATAAAGGAAAATGATGGAATGGTATGTGAGTTTGAACAGATAGTTGGTGATCCTTCTGATCCAGATAATACACAGGTTTATGTTAGAAAATATAATAATATAAAGATAAATATAGTGAATGATAACTATTTTATTCCTGGTAAATAAATTAATATTTTTAAAAGGAGGATTAAAATATGAATAAAATAATGAGTATTTTTATACTAGTTATAATAATAGGAAATATTTATTCTCAGAATGTAATACCAGATACATATTTTTTAAAAGGTGTTGGAAATTATTTTGAATACTGGGAGAATGGTGTTAAAAAAGAGGTATATGAGGTAGGTAAAAGAGATTTAAATGTTCAATTAGAACATTTTTATAAGAAACATAAAGATAAGAATAATATGATATTGATTGGCCATAGTCTTGGTGGATTAAAAGCATTGGCATATGCAAGTTATGTAAGTCAATTAGGAGAACCAAATAGAGTAAAAGGCGTAATAACCATGGGTTCACCATTAAAAGGATTTACTGCTTTAGCAAGAGGAAGAGAGGGATTAAATAGACAAATGGATGATTGGGTAAAAAAAATTGCAGACGCAGTAGATGCAGCTTTTTTAAATCTTCGACCTCTTCTACCAGGAATAGCAGAGGGATTGGGTGGTATAGGAGGCGCAGTGGCTGGTTATAAATTTAACACTGAGTTTAGGGACAAAGTGAACGCAAAAATAGATTTATATGTTAACGATGCTACGATTCCTCAGTTAACACCTGGGAGTGAATTTTTAAAAAAGTATATAGAACCTAAAGTAGTTAAAACTTTATACGGTGATTGGTATCTTGTGCCAAGATGGATAGCATCAAGTATGGCTAACGACAAAACTCTTCAGGGAAAAATTTTAATAGATTGGAATTATCGTGATTATAAATGTTGTCAGGTATATATTCCCCCAGTCCAAGTAAGAGAACCAAGGATAAATAAAAATATCTATGTAGGCATGATAGTAGGTCAAAATAATGATTTATATCAGAGTATGAGTGATAGTGAAGCAGAAAAAACAGAAAAAGATATTCGAGATCTTGAAAATGGATTAAAAACAGCAAGAAATGCAGCCTCAGTTTTGAAATATGTTTTTTGTCTGGATCCTTGTTATTTTTCCTTATATCAGTGGATAGAAAATAAATGTTCTGAGGCGGTCTGGGTATTAGAGAACTTCAACACAGATACATGGGGCACACTTCTTGGGGGGAGAAAAAATGACTTTCTTATTACAGAGGACTCACAACAGAGGGACCTATCCCAGATTGGTGGTAAACCAATTAATTTTGATGATTTATCAATTTATAATCCAGCGGATAGAAATGGGATTAAAAGAGTGCAGACAGCGATACATCACACAGATAAGCCAAGGAATTTTTCAGAGTATAACCATCCAGAGATATGGGGGCAGGGTGGAGGAGCAGTATATTATAATAGTGCTGGTAATAAGATAGATAGGGTTGATGCAGTGAGTGATAGGTTAAAGAAAGGGGCGATAAAAAAAGATAGTGTATTAGGTAGGTGGTATGATTGTAGGAGATGGGTATATGAATAATAGAATCTTAAGTAAGAAGGCATTAGCCTTCTTACTTATACTAATGATATTTAGCTGCTCCTGTGATTTATTTAAAAATAATAGTATTATTAAAGAAATAGATGTAACAATAGCATACAAGACACCAATATATACAGGGACAAATGGTAGATTAGAAATAGAAAATAATATAGCCTACTTATATGAAGTAGAAAGCGATGGGATGTGTGCAATAAATCTAGATAATGGTAATGTTATATGGCGAAAAAAAAATTTTTTCCCTTGCTGGAGTAATCCAGTAGTAATTGGCGAAAAAGTATATTTTATGAAAGATGTTCCATTTGATTCGTCAGAACCTACAGAGATATTAGAATTGATAAAGGAAACAGGAGAATATGTAAATAAATATACTTTAGGAAGTAATAGTAGCTGGAGAGTTAGAATGTTTTCAATAGATGGGTATAAAGGCAAACTATACTGGGGAAATGATGGTGGAAGAAACCCTACAGACATAAGGGGACTTGTATACTTTGACACAGTAACAAAGGAGTATGGATTTTGTTATAGATGTGGGAGGCTGCAAATAATGAATAATATAATAGCAGAGGACAATGTAATATACCTTGTTAAAAGTTATAGCCGTGATGATTTTCCAGATTATGAACCGAGTAATCCAGAGTATTATCCAGTATTGGTAGCATTAAAGACAGATGAGACAGATGACAATGGAGAGTATAAAGTGAAATGGGAATTAAAGGATATAGCCTGTGGAATGTTTCCAAGGAATAATGCAATCATCGGGAACAAAATCTATGTGATTAGCGGTGGTATGATATGCATAGACAAAGAGACAGGTAAGATAATATGGAGGAATGAAGAATATAATGGACAGACAACATATTACAAGGGGAGATTTTATTCACAATCAGTTGATTATACTGGGTATAAGTTTTATTGTTTAGATGCGAATACAGGTGAGACTATATGGAAGATAAAGTTAGATGGGGAGTTATATAAGTATTCTGACTCATGTGATATAAACCCACAGGTAAATGAAGGGTATGTATATTATATAACAGATAACTATATGATAGTAGTAGATGATAGAAGAGGATGTGTTGTTAGTGTTGATCCCAAGGTAAGGGCTGGATTACTATCAACAGGAATAAGTGTAAGATACAAGGATTTGATGCTATTCAAGTCACTTGAAGGGTATTTATATGCAGTTAAGATGGATATGCATAGAAGGGGTTTGTGAGGTAAACATTAAAATCCATAGGATATCTGTATGAGTGAAATAAGTAAAGCCAGAAAGCATTTGGAAAAGCGAGTGGGAAAAGGAGGTCGACAAGCCTATCCGTGTTCATCTGTTTTAATCCGTGTTATCGGTGGGATAAGAAAGGGTGAGATTTTATTTCTATGCAAAAATTTTTAATTTTTTTCTAAAAGTTGTAAAGAATTTTCTTAAAAATTTTGTGATTAATATATAGAAAATAATTTTTATAATAGTTGAAGGGGGATTTTTTATGAATAACATTAATACTATCTTAAAAAATTATAAGTGCGATCACGAATTACACATGGTCATTAATTCGAAAATGAAAAAAAGAGTTGAAAATGTTGCAAGGGAATTCAATATTTCTATTTCTGGACTTGTGGTATATATCTTGCAACTATATACCAATCGAGTAAAAGAAATATATTGTTTTGGTCCAGAGGATGGAAATAGATATGAAAGAATAGACGGAGATACAAGAATTCATATATATCTTTCCAAACAGGACTATCGTTTTTTGAAGAAGATCCATGCTGATCTTAATTTTTTCAGCATGGGTTGTTTACTGAGGAGAATTATCCTACTTTTTTTGGGAGAATATGAGAAATTAGGGATTACCGGGGTTGAGATGAAATGTAGTATAGTAACATTAAAATTATTTTTGAGACTAACAAAGATTAAAAAATGGAATAAAAGCAGAGAATTATCCCACTTTTCCAACAACACTACCCCATTTTATAAGGCAATCTACAACGATTGTTACCAAGTAATAGGCTTTGAGACTTATTATTGAAAAAATTTATTTAAAATTCTACAAAAAAATAAATTAGCCTATTACAATAATTTCTCAAACAAAATTACCCCTTAGGATAATTCTATTTTTTTAACTGCCTAAAAATAAAATCGCACCCTTGACACACATAAAGAATAAAAAAATTGACATATTTAGTAAAATAATTTATAATATATCTAATTTTTTAATAAAAATAAAAGATAACAATAATTGAGGTGTGGTAATAAGATTTAATGAGGTATCAAATATTTAAAAAAGTCATTTCTATCATAATCCTTATTTTATTTACAAATAGTTGTCTTGTTTTAAAAGTAAATAAAGATTCTGCACCTCTTGTAGACTTTGGAACACCCTTAATAGGTCATTATAGAAATGGGGATATCCCAAAGGCTGTTCTTTATACTGTTTTATTTGTTACTGGCATTATTGGAATTGTTTTGTTTGCTCCTACTCCTACTGATAATGGTAATAATCCCGGAATTTTGCCAATCGACAGAACAATAGCTGATCCTATTTATTACTCAATATTAGGAGCAACCGCCTGTGTCCCTATAGCATCTTCAATTGATACTGCTGTTACCTATCATATAGTTAATAAAAAGATTATTGATTTAAATGGAATATACTGGGATCCAAAGGGTAAAATAACAAAGTATGATGCAATAATAGATTATAGAGAAAAAGAGGAGGAGAGACTTAATAAGGAGTATGAGGAACAGAGACTTGAAGCATATAAACAGGAGATAGAATATTACAGACAGAAATTACTTGATGGTACTATCACAGAGGATGAACTGGTTTTTATTGAAAAATCAGAAAAATTGAGTGAAATATTAAAGAATGAGTTGGACTATTATTATATTACACGAGAAAAGAATAAAACAAAACAGTGATTTTATAAGATATATAACTCGATTATTAGTATCCGTATGAATAAAAAAATTATAACTTTTAGAAATCTAGATAAATGTTCTTATTTTAGAAAATAGGAGAAGGGGGATATTACTATTCTAAAAAGTTATATATAACTTAAAATAATTTAAACTATTAAATAATAATTTGTGATAAAAATCCGAAAATTTTATTACTGGGTGGGGGAAATGTTCAAAAAAGTATTTTTATTTGTTACATTTTTAGTTAATCTTATCTTTATTCTTTTCTTAACCTCTTCAAAAGGGAATATTTTAGAAGAAAGAGAGAAAAGGTTAATCACATTTGAGCCAGAAGAGGGATATTATGGCTCAATTGTTAGTATCAGAGTGGATGATTCTATTAATATAGGCAATAATAGGGTAATATTTGGGGATACTGAGTGTAAAGATTATGATTTTGATTATATAAGTTATAGTAATAATGAGATAAAAGTAAAGGTGCCAACCGGAGCAAGAAGTGGTAAGATAAAACTAATTCTGGATAATGAAGTTATTGAGAGTGATAAAAATTTTAAAATTCTTAATGAAAATAGTAGGATTTATTATGATCCTATGGATCTTACAATAGATTATACTCTTATAATTAATATGCATCAAAACCTTGATACTCCTTTATATGTCTGGTTACCCTCTGCTGTCCCTTCTGATACTCAAAGGGATGTGAGTCTAATATCAAAGAGTGGCAACTATTTTGAGACTCAAAATAATATGCTTGACCTTTTTATTTTAGATAATGTTAAAGAGAATAGAGAATATTATGTTTCGAAAAAATTCTCATATACAAGTTATGCAGTAAGGACAATAGTGAATGAAGATGAGGTTTTTGATAGCGATTATGATAGAGAGTCAGAATTTTATAAATATTATACTTCTCCAGAATATGGTGTTGAGAGTGACTCTCCTCAAATAATTGAACTTGCAAAGACAATAGCAAAGGATGAGAAAAATCCATATAAAAAGGCAAGATTATTTTATGACTGGGTTATAAAATTTTTAGACTATCAATATCCACCTCCAAATAGAGATTGGAGAGCGATTAGTGCTTTAAAGACTGGAAGAGGTGATTGTGCTGTCTATTCTTTTTTATTTACTGCTTTATGTAGAGCATCTGGTATACCAGCCCGCCCAATTGCTGGTCATGTTTTATTCAAAAATAATATAGTGTCAATGCATTTCTGGGCAGAATTTTATATTCCAAAATATGGCTGGATTCCGGTTGATGCTAATTACGGAGATTGTGATGGCTATGGATTTGAACAGAAAAATTTCTATTTTGGCAATATGGATAATAGACACATTGGATTTTCAAAAGGGATTGTTAATATGAGATTGCCAGATTTTAATAAAAATTTTAATATAAGATATCTTCAGAAATTCCATATATACTCAAGAACAAAACTCTCTGAAAATAGTTATACTTTAAAAAGAGTAATTGTCAGGGTAATGGAGTAATTTTAAATACTAATTTATTAGAGTCATTCTTAACAAAATATTTCTCATTTACCCTGAATATATTGTTTATTAGAAAAGCAATTATCTCTTTATTTGAATTCTCAATCACAATTGTATAAGGTATAAGAATATCCGGAATACCAATCTCCTTTTTTAATAGTTTTTTTATACTTTTATCTTTTTTATTTATAAAAATAGTATCATTATCTTCAAGATTTCTTACTGTGAATGGAAAGATAACATTTTCCTTATTAAATACAATGTTCTTTTTATAATCGGCACTATTATCATCAAGAATTTCGAATATAAAATTAGTAGACTCAATTTTACCAGTAGTATTTATAGTAATTCTCTCAATATTTTTTAATTTTTTTAGGTTTATAAAATATAGAAACTTAAACTTTGAGGCAACGAATAAGTATGACTTTTTATAGACAACTCTTGTTTTTTTAATACTTTCAAAAAGATTTATATTTTGAAGTGCAGAGCAACCTATCTTTTTTAGAATATGTTTTATAATTCTTTTTTGAATAAATATATGTTTTTTCTTAAAAAGGTTATAATCTATTATAAAAATATCATTCGACTTAAAAATAAAAAGTTTTTTTAATATATTTCTAATATATTTTTTTAAAAAATCCTCTTCTTCTTTTATGAATTTAAAAATATAAGCAAAAGATTTTTCGTAAAATGGTTGAAGTTCACTTATAACAGGTAAAAGTTTATTTCTTACAATATTTCTCTTATAAATATTTTTTAGATTTGAAGAATCGATTATATGTTTTAGATTGTTATCTTTGGCATACTGATCTATATCTTTTTTGGAAATGTTTAATAAAGGTCTTATGATGTTTCTGTTTTTGAATGGAATTGAACTTAAAGATTGAAGGTCTGTCCCTCTGATAAGATTTAAAAAAAATGTCTCTATTTTATCCATAAAATGATGTGCGGTAACTATATAATCGATCTTGTTTTGTACTGCAATTTTTTTAAAAATTGAATATCTTATCTCTCTTGCAGCCATTTCAATTGATTTTGATTTTACATTATTCCAATAAGAAGGTGGCACAGATTCAATAAAAAAATTTACATTGAGTTTAGTAAGATGCTCTTTTACAAAATTTTCCTCTTTGCAAGACTCTTCTCCTCTGAGATTATGATTAACATAACAGACAAAAATTTCTATATTATAATTTTTTTTTAGTCTTAAAAAAAGATCGAGTAAAACAGTACTATCAACACCACCAGAATAGGCAATAAGAAATTTTTTATAATTAAGATCTTTTATCACTCTTTTAAGATTATTCTCAAAAATTTCATAAACTATTTTTTGCATTGTATAAATTCATTGCCTCTTTTGTTTTATCATTTACCATTAATTTTAAAGCATCTTCCACTCGCGGGAATATGATGGAGTTTAATTTTCCCAGTTCCTCTTTTGAAAAATCAGAAAGAACATAATCTCTCATCTTTCCTTGAAATTCAAGTGAAGGGACATTTATCCCTATTCTTATTCTCTTAAAAATATCTGTTCCTAAATGCTGAATAATATTTTTTATTCCATTATGGCCTGCTGGACTTCCTTTTTCTCTTATTCTTATGTTACCAAAAGAAATAGCAACTTCATCGTAGATCACTATAAGATTTTCAATTCCTATTTTAAAAAAAGATAGGGCATTTATAATTCCAGATCCACTTAAATTCATATAGGTAAGAGGTTTAATTAAAATAGTCTTTTGAGAATCAAAAAAAATATTTGTATAGCAGTAGTTGCCATTATTTTTAAAAGGATCAAGATTATACTTTTCTTGAATATAATCTAAAAAGAGAAAGCCAGCATTGTGTCGATTATATTGATACTCTTTCCCCGGGTTTCCAAGTCCAGCAACTAAATACATATCTACATTTTTTCAATCATTGGTATAAGGGCATTTTTATAAAGTTCTACTTTTTTGGTGGCTTCCTCTTTACTATTTCCTTTTGTTGAAAAGTATATCTTTATCTTTGGCTCTGTGCCAGATGGTCTTAATGTTATTTTTGAACCATCCTCCATGAAATACTGAATTACGTTTGATTTTGGTAATAGATACTTACTATCTTTTGCATCATACACATTATCAACATTGTAATCAACAATATTTTTCACCTTTATACCAGAAAGTTCTTTAAGTGGCTCTTTTCTGAAATTCTCCATTATTTCACCTATTTTTGCAATGCCTGCAAGTCCTTTTATTGTGATTGACTTTGTATATTCTTCATAATATCCATATTTTTTGAATATCTCTTCAAGATAATCAAGCATTGTTATATTCTGAGATTTTAAATAGGCATAACATTCTGCTATTAAAAGTGTTGCTGAAATAGCATCTTTATCCCTTGCGTGTGTTCCAACAAGATAACCATAGCTCTCTTCCCCACCAAAGATGTAATTATAGTCTTTATCCTCTTCAAAATTTCTTATTTTTTGAGCTATATATTTAAAACCAGTAAGCATATTAAACACTTTTAAACCAAAACTTTCTGCAATTTCATCCTGCAAATTTGTTGTAACAATTGTCTTAACAATTGCATCATTTGATTTTAATTCTCCTCTTCTTTTTTTCTCTGTAAGTATATAGTATTCTAAAATAGCGCCAATTCTATTTCCATTAATAATCACTGGATTTTTATCTTTATCAAGAAGAGCAATTCCAACTCTATCAGCATCCGGATCTGTTGCAATTAATATATCAGCATCCTTTTCTTTTAAAATCTCAATCCCCATTTTAAGTGCTACCTCTTCCTCTGGATTAGGGGATTCCACTGTAGAAAATTCTGGATCAGGGTTCATCTGTTTCTCAACAAAGTATATATTTTTATATCCCATTAATTTTAAGACCTCTGGCACAAGAGTTGCACCCGTTCCATGTAAAGGAGTATAAACAATTTTAACATCACTATTTTTACCAATATCCTTATTGATAGAAAGTTTTATTACTTCATTTATAAATGCCTTATCCACTTCATCTGAAATCCATTCTATCATGCCTTCTTTTTCTAATTCTTTTAGATTTTTTCTCTTTACATCATGTATTTTTGCTACTTTTCTTACCTCTTCTATGATTCCTTTATCATGAGGCGAAATAACCTGTCCCCCATCGTTCCAGTATACCTTATAGCCATTATACTCCTTTGGATTATGACTTGCTGTTATTACAATCCCGGTGGAACATTTTAAATATCTTACTGCAAAACTTAACTCAGGAGTTGGCCTTAATTCTTTAAAAATATAGGTTTTTATTCCATTTGAAGCAAGAACAATTGCCGCTTCAATTGCGAATTCCTTTGAGAATTTTCTTGAATCATATGCAATTACTGCCTTTGGATTATTCTCTATCATTTTATTAACATAATTTGCAAGTCCCTGGGTAGCCTTTGCAACAATATACTTATTCATGCCATTTGTCCCATATCTTATTATGCCACGCATTCCACCAGTTCCAAAATCAAGATCAGCCCCAAATCTCTCTGTTAATTCATCTATATTATTTTTTTCAAGTAGATCTTTTATCTCATTTATACAATCCTCTTCATAAGGTGGAAGAATCCATTCTTTTGCTCTTTTTATTATCTCTTCTTTTGTAAAAGCCATTTTTAAAAAAACTCCTTTACTATGATATTAATTATATTTTTGATAAATAATTATTCTTTTTATAATAAAAATTTTTTATTTTGTCAAAAGTTTTGAGACTTTTTAAAAATCACGGGTGTGATTTTATTTTTAGTCAGAGAAAAATATAGAATTATCCTAAGGCTAAGTTTTGAGTAAGAAAGATAGAGTGGTAAAATTTTAGATAGAGCACTAATTTTATAAGAATTTTATCTCTTTCAGGCAAAATTTGACGTTGAATTTGAGTAAAAAATAGTCATTGGGTTCGTCTGAGACTGGGATATCTGGGGCACCAATCTTCACCACCACAGCCTTAGTTTCCCTTAATCTTTCTATTTCCTTTTCCCATTCCTCTATTCTTTTTAAAAACTCCTCTTCCCCCTCTACTTCAATGCCAGCAAAATATATTTCCAAAAGTTCTCATATAAGAATGGCAATACTGAATGAATTAATATGGTCATGAACCAATTTTAACTCATTATACACCTCTTCTGGAATGTAGATTCTAATTCTGTGAGTTGCACCTATAAATCTATAATCTTTATTTCGCCTCTTCTCAAAAAGATGCTTTCTCTTTAATACTGGAAGCATAAAGATTATAATTTCCCTTATTAAAGTAGAAAGATCTTTATCTTTTCTATCTTTTAAATTGTTAATTTTTTCAAACAGATTTTGATTCAATACAAAATCAAACTCTTTCATGCTTACATCTCCTTTTTATAAAAAAATATTTCTATATATTAATCACAAAATTTTTGAGAAAATCCTTTACAAAATTTATGAAAAAAATTAAAAAAGTTGCCTAAAAATAAAATCGCACCCATCAAAGATTAATCTAAAAATATTTTTTGACAAAGACTACTATTTTCTGTATAATATATTATCAAATATTAGAGGATCGGTTTATGAATAAAAAAATATTTTTTTTGATTTTAATTATTTTGTCAATTATAGTAGGTGTAGTTATTGGCTTTATTTTGAGTCAATATTTTCCAATTTTTCATCAAACAAGTTGGGGGAAACCTTTTGATCAATTTCATATTAAGATTATGCCTTATTATATTGTCTTTTTCTCGATTTTCTTAGGCATATCTACATCAATTTTAATATACTTAGTGGAGATTATAAATAAAAAGATATATTTAAAAAAGGCTTTAAGTTTTTTAAAAAAAGAGGATAAAAAGAAAATATCAAATACAATAGCAAAAGCAGAAAAAGGAACATCTGGTGAAATAAGAGTTCATATTACTGGAGACAAAGATATAAAAGATTGTTTAAATGAAGCAAAAAAGTGGTTTTATAGATTAAAAATGTTTAAAACAAGGGATAGAAATGGGATTTTACTCTTTATTGCCCCTAATGCAAAAAAGTTTGCTATTTATGGAGATGAAGGAATAGATAAAGTAATAGAACCAGATTTCTGGCAAAAGGTGAAAGATGATATAGAAAATTCATTCAAACAGGAAAAATATGTTGATGGTATAATAAATGCAGTGAATTCAACTGGTGAGGTGTTAAAAAAGTTTTTCCCTATTAAACCGGATGATAAAAATGAGTTGTCAAATGATGTGACTGTCTCTTAATTTTTTAAAAACCTACTGGGGATATCTTATGAAAAAAATTAAATTTATGATGTTATTTTTATTAATAACTAATATTTTCTATTCTATTAATTATCCAGAATTGACTGGTAGAGTAGTTGATTTAGCAAATGTTCTTAGCAGTTCAGAATTTAATGATCTTGAGAAAAGATTGGAACAATATGATAATAATACTGGAAATCAGATGGCAATCTGTTTTATAGAGACCACTGATTCTTATTCAATAGAGGAATATTCCATAAGATTGGCTGAAAAATGGAAAATAGGATACAAAGGGAAGGATAATGGTATAATAATGCTATTTGCAATGAAAGATAGAAAGATGAGAATCGAGGTTGGTTATGGACTTGAAGCTGATTTAACAGATTTAGAGGCAAAATTGTTAATAGAAAAGGTCCTGGTGCCACATTTTAAAAATTCAAAATATTATGAAGGGATTAAAAAGGCAATTGATTATATTGAAAAAGAGACAAGTTTAATTTCTTCTGATACAGAAAAAAATATTATTACTAAAAAATTACAGCCAAAAGAGCATAAATTATGGGTAAAGGATAAAAACACAATTGATATTATACTTTTTGCTATTATAATTCTGGCTGCATTGCTTGCTTTTCTTTTTGATCTTTTTATCACTAATAAGATTCATTATATATTTCCACTTATTAATTTAATAATAGAAATTTTAATAATATTATTCTTTTCTTTTATATTTAAAATAGACGGATTTAGTTTCCCAGCCTTAGGTGGATTGGCTATTATTGGTTTTGTAGTTGGTTTTATAATACTAGCGTTCATTACCCCTTCTTCTGGCTCAACTTATGGTGGCAGCGGAAGTAGTTCATCTTATAGTGGGTATTCTGGTAGTAGCTCTTCATATTCAGGGAGTAGTTATTCTGGCGGTGGCGGTAGTTTTGGCGGTGGAGGTGCGAGTGGAAGCTGGTGATATTATTAAAAATAAAAATATTATACTCTGCGTAACTGGTGGCATAGCCGTATATAAAGCTGTTAATCTTGCCTCTTTTTTAAAAAAAAGAGCGGCAAATGTTTATACTGTTATGACAAAAAATGCCACTCATTTTGTTAATCCTCTTACATTTAAGACAATAACGAGAAATAAAGTTACCATAAAAATGTTTGATAAAAGTGATTTTATCCCTCATATATCACTTTCTGAACTTGCTGATCTTGTTATTGTTGCACCAGCCACTGCAAATATTATAGCAAAGGCTGCTAATGGAATAGTAGATGATATGGTTTCTACTTTATTATTATCTGTAAAATGCCCAAAAATAGTTGTTCCAGCAATGAATACAGAGATGTTTTTAAATCCTATTACTCAGGATAATCTTCAGAGACTAAAAAAATATGGTTTTATTATAGTAGAGCCAGAAAAAGGAATTCTTGCCTGTGGTAGTGAAGGAATTGGTAGATTTCCAGAAATAGAAAAAATTTATGGTTATATAATTAAGACTCTTGCATTTAAAAATTCTTACTTTACTAATAAAAATGTCTTAATAACCTTAGGTGGGACAATAGAGGATATAGATCCAGTTAGATGCATAACTAATAGATCTTCTGGCAAGATGGGATTTAGTTTTGCTTTCGAATTCATAAAAAGAGGGGCAAATGTTACAATAATTGCCGCAAATACCAAAGATTCTCTCATTAAAGAATTCGAAAAAACTTTTCCTTTTGTAACGATAAAAAGAGTAAGATCTGCAAAAGAGATGTATGAAGAGGTGTTACAATATAAAGATAATATGGATATCTATGTTATGTGTGCTGCTGTTAGCGATTATTATGTAGAATATAGTGATTCGAAAATAAAAAAAGAAGATAATGACGAATTGATATTAAAATTAAAGAAAAATATTGACATTATTGCAAGTTTGCAAAAGAGAAGAAATGCTATTTATATAGGATTTGCTGCTGAAAGTGAAAATTTAATCGAAAACGCAAAAGATAAGATGGCTAAAAAGGGGATGGATTTTATAATAGCAAATAAAATAACCGGTGAAAAATCAGCCATGGGTGGAGATAATGCCGAAGTTATTGTTCTTGATAAGAATGGCAATAATATAAAAATTGGATTTAAAGATAAGAATAGTATAGCATATGAGGTTTGTAATTTTTTAGAAGAAAGTATTAAAAAAAATATTGTTTAATCTATTTTTAAAAAAATCTTATTATTTCTGTTTTTTAGAAAATATAACTTTTTTCAGAGAATGAATTTATTTTATAAGCCAAAATTAATCTTATGCTTAGGCAATTTTACTTTTAACAAACATAATTTTTATAAATAATAAAATTGTCTTATAGATACTATATAGTAAAAATTTATTATAATTAGCCTTATATATAAAATGAAATGATAATGCCATTAGAGTACGACAATTCTTCTCAAAAAGACCTCCATTCTAAAAAGTCAGTCGGAAAAGTATAGATTTTCTTTAAAAATATACAATCATATTTCTCTAAATAAAACCGACTCCTTTAACTTATTTTTATAAAAAAATAAATTCTCAATTTTAAAAAATTATTACGAATCTTACTTTACTCAATGTATCTATAAGTTATAAATAAATTTGTTTTTAGTTAAGATAATTTCTCTTAATAACAAAAATAACCGCCAATTATAATTCGGCGGTTAAATAAGTAGATCCTTTAAACCATTGGCATTTGACTTAGCTTAAATTATATCTTAATAAAAATTATAATTTATTTATCTCTTCAACTGCTTTATCAAGAGCCTCTTTTGGTGAAATTTCTTCTTTTAAAGCAGAATAAATGTACTTTTGTAAAATAGCAGAAACCTCAGTATACTTAACTACTCTCGGTCTATGATGAACACTTGCTATTTGTTTTGATTTAATCTCCATTGTGCTATCCTTTTCTAAAACTTCCGGATCTCTTTGAACACTTGTCCACACAGGCATCTCTTCTAAATGTTTTTTCTGAATTTCTTTTGAAGTAATATGTTTAATATATTCCCATGCAGCATCTTTATTATTAGAATTGGAAAGTATTCCTAGCCCCTGAAAACCACTTACGCTTGCAGTATTATATTCATATTCTCCTAATACATCTTTTGAAACTGGAAGTAA
>Ga0209720_1002244_pt1 | contig 14709 bp, 17 predicted proteins | sample AD_JPNMR3_MetaG_FD_184426 | JGI IMG/M metagenome (GOLD analysis project Ga0209720, IMG submission 184426) | Active sludge microbial communities of municipal wastewater-treating anaerobic digesters from Japan - AD_JPNMR3_MetaG (SPAdes) (version 2) | ecosystem: Engineered > Bioreactor > Anaerobic...
TCCTCTTCTTCCTCCCAAGCGTACTTTTCCGGTTCTTTTTTAGGCGTAGGTACATATACTTTTTCAGGTAAAGCAGCACTATACGGCAATAATTCATCAACCGTTGCTGCATAGCCGCGCTTCCCCATGCATATTCCGGCTTATTCGGACGGCGAATCCGGAAGCATCCGGGCTCTTCCTCGATTTTGGTTGAATTAACCTCTAAAATATAGTATAATGTTACTTATAAAATAATAGTTTTAGGGGTGTAATAATGCCAAACAAAATATCCTTACAACAGTTCTTTAATTCAGATATGAGAGTAACAAGTTTCAAAGAGTTCAAAGATAAAATAGTTATAAAAATAAAATCTAAAACCAAAAAACAGTTTTGCCCACTTTGCAGAAGTGAGTCAAGATACCATCAAGCAACATATGAGCGTGTTATTGATGATTTACCGTTATTCGGTAAGTCAGTCCAACTAATTGTTACCGCATATAAATATAAATGCTTTAATCCCAAATGTGAACAAAAAGTCTTCTGTGAGGAATTGCACGGTTTTGCCGGGAAATATAGACGAAGAAGTCAAAGGTGTGAAGACCTGATAGCAGCAATAGGACTAAATACAAATTGTGAATCCGGGGCATTAATATGCAGGCTTATGGGGATAAACATAAGTGGAGATACAGTAATAAGAATTATACTTCGTAGGGCAGAGGAACGATCTGAGGAAAAATGCAGTGATATTATTGGGGTTGACGACTGGGCATATAAAAAAGGACATACATATGGAACAGTTATCTGCGATGGGGTGACTCATAACCCTATTACAATTTTAGATGGAAGAGACGGTACTGAATTAAAAAAATGGTTGGAAAATAACAAGCATATAAAAACTGTTACCCGTGACCGAGCTGGAGCATATGCCTCTGCTATTTCTCAAGTTATACCTGATGCTATTCAGGTTGCAGACAGATTCCATTTGTTTAATAATTTAATGCATGCAGTTAAACATGCTATTAACAGTCAGTTACCTGAAAAGATCAATATATCGGAAGAACAAGATACTGAAGAAAATGATATTTTTAAAGACAAGGTAAAAACGGAGAGTAAAAAAAAACCAGACAAATAATGAAAAAGAATTGACTGATTACCAAAAACGTCTACGGGAATTCATTGTTGAAGTACAGTCATTATATAAAGAAGGTTATAGCAAATCTCAGATTGTCAAAATGCTGAAAACAACATATAAGAGGATAAGAAAATATTTGTATGGTGACCCTGATCTTCTATGCAGATCAGATGGGAGGAATACATATAACAGAGAAAGTATATTAGAACCATATAAAACAAGAATCAAACAGTTGTTATCAGAAGGAAATAATTATAAGGAGATATTTAGAAAGATTAAATCAGGTGGTTATCCCGGCAAATATACTATTTTATGTGATTACTGTTCGTCTTTGGTTAGCTGCTCCCCCAAAGCCAAATCAAGGAAAATGAAACCTAAGCAATATGTAAATCGCTCAGATATTTTTAAATATCTTTGGTCAGATAATAAAGAAAAAGTCAATGATGACATATTTGAGAAGGTTGCATTGAAGTATCCTAAAGTTAAGGAAATACAGGATTGTATTAATGATTTCCGTGAGATATTTGATAGAAAAAGCATATCACTTCTTAATGAGTTTATAAATAAGTATAAAAAATCAAATATAAGATCCATATCAGGATTTACAGGTGGTTTAACAAAAGATAAGAAAGCTGTTGAAAATTCTGTAACATTAAAATACAGTAATGGCTTTGTTGAAGGAAATAATAACAGATTAAAGTTGATAAAGCGGCAGATGTACGGAAGAGCAAAGTTACCTTTGTTAAAAGCAAAGATAATAATGAAAAATGATATTTTTTTGCCTTGTGTCAACCAAAATTGAGGAAGAGCCACAACTTGGACACTATGCGCTATATTTTATTTAGAAGTACTATTAAAAGAAAAAGGTGGATACTTGTACTGCTTATAAATTGCTAAGTAATGTCTAACTTTCTGCTTGGCTTTAGTTGTGATTATTGTAACATAGAGATGCCAAGGTTTATAGAGTTTTTTTGGGTTGGACATAATGAATATATTGTCCAAGTTTAAGGAGGATGTTATGGATACCACAATAAAATATTTTACACAGGATGAATTAAGTAGGTTATTTAATGCAATAAAAAACTCTGGTGATAGGCATGCACTCCGTAATTTATGTATTTTTAGAGTAGCATATCGCTGCGGACTTAGAGCCTCGGAAATCAGGCTATTAAAATTGGAATACTACAATAAATCCAAAGGAGAGTTATACTGTAAGAGACTGAAAAGTAGTTGGAATAATACCATTGCCTTAGATAAACAAACTGTTAAAATTCTAAATCAATACATTAAAGAATATGGAGTTAAAGAAGAATCAGAGGTACTTTTTAAGAGCCAGGAGCAAAATCCAATCTCCAGGAAAATGCTGGATTATTTAATGAAGCGATACTGCCAAATGGCGAAAATCAAAGATGAAAACAAATGGCATTTTCACTGTTTGAAGCACTCTGCTGCAGTACATCTAGCAGAATCTGACTTAGATATAAAAGAAGTTCAATTTTGGCTAGGACATAAATCTGTTAACTCTACTTTGTGCTATTTTCAATTTACTACCAAACAGCAAAAAATTATGCTTGAGAAATTAGAAAAACACAGTATGCTTGTGTAGAAGGACATGCACAAATAGGCCATTGTGTATCTCATTTAAAAAAGATTCATAATGACCTTAACTTTATTCATATTAATTTAAGTTTAACACGTGTTAAAGGTTATTACATGGTTATTATATAACAGTTTATTATGGTTATTTTTAAATAGGGATTAATTTTACCTATGATATATATAAATAAAGCATTACCCGCCGCCGTCTTCATAATAATATGCTTCTGCCGTGAATACTGAGGTCAATGCTACAGGCTTTATATAATATTTTTTCTGTGGTATATTGCAAAATTTTAAAAGGGCTATTATCAATAATATTTTAAAAAGAGAAAATTGTAAAGTTGACTTAGTTGGTTCTTCAAAATTAGTAAAATCAATCTTTTTACTTACTTTATTAGGAAGGAAGACATAATTAATATTCTTTTCCTTTAATATTCTTAAATAATTGGTTTGTGTTTTTTTCGGATATTTTGCATTAATAAAATCTTCAGGTTTTTTGTTGAAATCGATGACGAATTCTATTAAGTTTCTAGCCTTTATTTTACTGAATTCCTTTTTAATCCTGTTGATGACTTCTTGTTTGTATAAAAAAGAATTATCAAGACCGATGTCTTCAATAACTGACAAGAGTATGTTTTGGCAGAAATCTTTTCTCAGGACATCTTTTACTTTTCTGTTATTTTTAAAGTGGTATTTTACTGAGTGTTTTTTGAGTTGATATTCAAATCTTATGACATTTTCAATATTGTTTATTGATAAATCCTGAAATGATATTGAAGAAGGCTTATTATCAGCCCTAAATTCTATTTCATCTGATTTACTATAAATATTTATTGAACGGCTTTTGTTTCTAGCCTGTATTCCCATTGCATACGTATGTTTTTTCAGTCTAGGATAGTATAATTTCTTGAGACATTCCAGGTAAGTTATTTTATCTTTTACATTATCTGCATGTAAATGAATAAAAGGATGAATCTCTGAACAAGTCCAATTTTCAAATGGAACTATGATACTGCTTGAGGGAAAAAGTCTTTTAATTCTATAGTTTACCAACTTAATAATTAGACTAGCATTGTTCAAATCAAATACTTTAGCGTTTGTGCCGTAATAAAATTTTGTAATACTGAATTTAATCAACAATATTCCCTGAGGGAAGTACCAAAATAGGAGATGCTTATCTTTTTTAAAATAAGAAACAGTACCATCCTTTCTATTTACCCATTTCCTCCAGCCATTCTTTATAAGATAATTTTTATTAATATAAGCAAATGTGTATGCTCTGATTGTGTCTACGGATACCATGTGCGCTCACCTCCTTTCCCTAAATCCTTTTAGAGATTTGGAGGTAATTTTACATATCATCTTCCGAGATTCAAATTTTTAGGTGAAATATTTTATAGATATTAATAGATATTAATTGCATTCAATATCCAAGGGCATCTAGAGATTAAATAGAATAGAGTTAAAAATTGTATTATAATGGAATTAAGTAAAATTAAATATAACATGAGTAAAGATGAAAAATAAAAATTTCTATAAAAATAATGATTTTGTTGAGGTGATATTATTTGGATTTAATAAATTACTATAAGTCTATAGGTGAAGAGATTTGTTCGTCAAAAAATAGAATAAGATTTTTGATGAATGACCCTCATTATCTAACAGATGGTGAATTAAAAGAGTCGGTATTACGTCATGTTATAAGAAGATATATGCCTGAACATATTAAAATTGCTAGAGGTTTTATTCATAATGGTGAAGTATGTTCTAGTCAGGTAGATATTTTAGTGTATGATAGTAGATATCCTGTTTTATTTAAGGATGGCGACTTAGTATTTGTTACACCTGATTCAGTTAGAGCAGTAATAGAAGTGAAATCTAAGCAGAATATAACTGATTTGAGAGTAACATTATTAAAATTAAATCAAATTGCTGAATTGGTAACAGATATAAACTGTTTTATTGGGTTATTTTCATATGACTATGAAAGAGAATATTGTAGAGATTTGATAGAACGAGTTAGTAAAATTACTAATGTAGGCGGCAAGTCTTATATTAATCATTTAGTGCTAGGCAAAAATTATTTTATGAAATATTGGACAAACGACCCAGTTACGAATGAAGAATGCTCAAAATGGCATTTCTATAAACTTAAAGATTTATCCTACGCCTATTTTATTAATAATTTACTAGATTACATTTCTAATGGCACTGTGAGTATTAATCATAGAGCATGGTTTCCTTTAGATTCAAAAGAGCGTTTTAAATTGGATGAGATAAGCCTTGAAGATGAGCATAGATTATAGATTAATTTATAAAATTATTAACTTTTAATCAGTAGGGAGGTAAGTGGGTTGGATAATAGAAATAGATTAAATAATAAATTGATATACGTTCAATTATTATTTTCTCTGACACCTAAAGAATATGGGGGAATTGCCAATAGTGAAGTCAAAGAGATGATACAAGGATTACATAATTGGATTATAAATTCGACAGATGAAGAATTATCAAAAAAAGAGAATGAAGTAAACCAGTTTTTAGACAGTATTATAGAAAAGTATAAAGATAAATTTGAAAATATTAAGGATATAGATGTTATTGCAACCGAATTTAATAATTTTTTTAGGGGTAATAATAATGTTTATTCAAAGGGTGTAGAATACGGCTGGTTAATTGAGATATTTAATTACTTAAAATTGCCTTATCCTAATTATTTACCATACCAAACAAAAATTGGACTAGGAATTCACGCAGGGAATATTAGTGTAGAAGAGGAGTTTTTATTAAGAGATGCTTTCTATCTTTTGGTAAAAGCAGAAGATACCTTTAATAAAATGCATGAATATAGTAATTTTGTAAAACAAAATGAAAAAAATAAAGAAAATCAGTATATTTTTAGAGCACTATCAAATACTAATCAAACTGTGGCAACTTATAGTAGGTTATCGATAATAAGTTTTTATTCATTTTTTGAAGCATTTATTAATAGTATTGGTTATGATTACTATTGCAGAAATATAGATAGGTTAACAAATATTCAAAAAAATAATTTATTAGGAAGAGAAAGCAACAAGCCTAACGATTTTCTTTCCATTGAGGAGAAAATTGAAAGGCTACAGCAAATAATAAGAGAGGATAAAACAGTTGTACTAAAAATAAATAAAAAGAAAAGAACATCAAATGATTATAGATTATTTTTTGATGAAATAAAAAAATTAAGGAATTCTTCCGTCCATTTTTCGCCTAGTAAAGAGAGCATTTGGAGAAAACCAGACGAGTGGATAGAAAAAGCCCATAAAACATCAATATTAACATTGCAAATTAGCAGAGAAATCTGGAAAGCCATTTTCCCAACGAAGAATTTACCGGAGTATTTAAATGAATTGAGATTTGAACTGAATTATAATTTGGCTAAACAGAGGCTGCAAGATGTGGTCAAGATTGAGAATAAGGAAATAATATCAGATTAATAAACATTATATTAGAAACTCCGTTATATTATTTAAGATAATGGAGTTTTTATATGTTCTATATATTAAGAAAAACGAAAATAATGTTATTAGGTGTTATTGTAAGAAAAATTGAGAATAACACAGAATAACACAGATATATTAAAATATTGGATGATTTTCGTTGTAATTGTGTAATTTTAATGGTATTCTCTTATTAAATAGTTTAATAAGAGAAAGGAATTTTTATTAAAGGTATATGGATGAATATATGAAAAATATAAAAATATATACAGATGGTTCTTTTAAGAAAAACAAAGCAGGAATTAGTTTTTTAATAATTAATCCTGGTAAAAATAAAATACTTGGATATACAAATCTAAAGTGTAAAAAAAATATACAAGCAGAATTACAGGCTATAATACATGCACTGCAATATTTATTGAATATTGATATGAGTCTTGAAAATAAAAAAATAGAGGTTGTAACAGATGAAATTTCCATAGTAGAAGTTTTTAGCAGTCAAAAATATAAGATATGGGATTCTTGTCAGTGGAAAAAGGAAAATGGCGGGGCTGTAATAAAATGTGCCAGGGAATGGTTTATATTATCCTGTCTTGTAAAAAAAATTGGAGATATGTTGATACGCTTTAGTAAAACGTCTAAAGATGATAGTCAAAATAAAGTAGTTCATGGCTTTGCAAACTATGCTAGGAAACTGCAATTCTGCAAGAAGAACAGTATACATATAATGGAGGCAAAAAATGATGAAGATTTTGTATTCAAAGAAATAGTTAACATTTCTGGAAATAGAGAAGTGAACGAAATACTTAATATGAAAAGACCGTGGAAAAGTAATAAGAATAATGCAGATTTTAAGTGGTACATAGAAGGACAGCATGAGATAGTATATATCGATACGCACGACATAATTATTACGGAAGAAATTCATTTAAATTGCAACAGTTTAAATTTTGGTACATTATTTCGCACTGCAGCAGAGTCTCAAGAGATTTCATATCCTATTGCAGTAAAGCCATTGGGAAATGGTAAATATGCTCTGGTAGTAGGGATTACACGGTTAATTACAGCAAAGTTATTTAATATTCAAATGGTACCTTGTGTTATCACACATTTTACCAACGAGGAATTTCTTAAGCAGAACTTAGTAAATGCAGGGGAAAATAATTGATAGATAAAGAAGGATATTTTAATAAAACAAGCCGATTTTAGAAATGCTTCTCTTAATAGAAAAATAGAAAAGAAAAATAAATTAGAAACAAATTTAATCTATATAATTTATATAGAGAAACCATTTTAAAACACTACACATGAAGGAGAAACAATTTTAATTAATATAATTCTATTTAGAAACAATTTTTCTAATAATAATTCTTTTCAAGGCAGTATCTATTAAAATTACTGTAGGGAAGAAGAGAAAATATAAGATAATTGAACTATTACCTTTTGTTAAAGATTATATCATAAAAATTGTAAATGCATATAAGATGTAATATAATAACAGATAACAATAGAAAAATGGAGGATGTAATTTTGAAAGGTAAAAGGAATTTGAAAAAACTGACTGAAGAAAATAAAAAAGAAGCAAAAGGTTCAATTAAAAGTACAAAAACAAAAGAACAGGATGAAATAGAAAGCCTCATGGATAGTGTCATATGTGAAAACAAAGAGGCTCTTAACGAGTTAGCAAAATAAAATTTTGGATTGAGTCTTTATTTTTTGTTTTTATTTTGAGAATGGGTAAGACAAATTCTATCTTTTCATAAATTTTTTGAAAATTACTGAAAAATTCTAAAATGTTTGAGGTTCTCTTACCCATTGTTATTCTGATATCTATTGGTAAGGATGAGAATATGAAAATTAGAATTATTAGCACAGAAAAGATAAAAGAAAAATATGTTAAAGATGCTATACAGGAATATACTAAGCGTTTAAGTGCATACTGCAAAGTAGAATACGTAGAAGCGAAAAATTCAGCCAAAGAAATAGCCGATAAATCATATGTAATTAAAATTGATAAAGATGGTGAGCAACTGTCGTCAGAACAATTAGCGGGGAAAATTGCGCAGTTGGGTGTAAGTGGTAATAGTAATATTACTATATTTATAGGTGTGGATAATATCGAAGCAGACTATGTATTATCTATTTCTCGGATGGATATTGATATTAATATATTGTTGATTATTATTTATGAACAAATTTACAGGTCCTACCGCATTATACATAATGCTCCTTATCACAAATAGAGCAGTTTGTTAAAATAAAATCATTATGTAGTTAAAATATACAGTAAATAACTACCATAAGAAGATTATATAGTGATTAAAATATTATACTATGATGTATAAATTTTGATATAATGATTTTATAGGGAGATAAGATATAAATTAATATATTAAAAAAGGTTTATTGTGGGGGACAAGTATGGATATTGATAAAAAGATGGGTGAGATAATAAGTATATTAAAAGGAATAAGTAATTATGATGTTGATGGTTTTGTAAATCAGTTATATTATTGGGTTAAAGAGTTAGAGTTTTTTTATAATAATGTAGTACCAAAGCAAGGTGGAGACCCAGCAAGGGCTTTTTATAAAGTAAAACCTTCACAGCGCCCTAAAGAAGGACAAGTTGCATATTTTAATTTGCGTAGAGGATATCCTAAAGAGACTTATGATGGACATTATTGTTATATTTTAAAAGACTATGGCTTTAAATATTTAGTTATTCCAACAACTTCTGTAAAAGAAGATTCTTCAAGCATGGACGAAAGATTTGAAATTGATATAAAATTAAAAGGATTTGAAAACGATAGATATACTAGATTACATATTGATGATATGAGAGTTGTAGACATACAAAGGTTAAACGAAAAAAAGAAAATATATGAACTTCAGGAGGATATTAATAAAGTTAGCGAAGTTAATGAAAAAATTAAAAAATAAATCGGTGTAGATTTAATTGACCAGCAGCATGAGGAACTTTTCAGACGTGTCTCAGAGTTTACCAAGATTATTCGAAGCGAGGAAGATTGGAATACCAGGGTTGATAAAGTAAAGGAAACAATGGCCTTTATGAAAGACTATGTAATCGTTCATTTCAATGAAGAAGAGGCTTATCAAGCCGAGATAAATTATCCGGAACTTGAAGCTCATAAAAAAGCCCACGAAGATTTTAAAGAAGGTATTAACAAGTATGTAAAGATTTTTGAAGAAGAGGGATTTAATGAAGATAGAATCCAAGAATTCGGCGGTAAACTTATGACCTGGCTTATTATGCATGTCGGCAATATGGACCAGAAGATTGGTGAATATGTGAAAAGCAAAGGAGGGCAAATCCAATGAAAGCAGAATACGTAAACTCCTTTTACAAAGCGGCAAAAGACGTGCTTCAGTTAATGGTTGATATAGAGCCTCAAAGAGGAGATTTGAAATTGGTAGAAGATTTGGCCAACAACAAGGATGCCAATGTTGAACTTGGCGTAATAGGAGATTTAAAAGGAAAAATCCTCTTTAGCTTTCCAAAAAACATGACTCTGGAAATGGTCAAAATTTTGTCCGGCATGGAAATGGATAAGATAGACAACTTCGCATCTTCAGCTCTGGGAGAAATGGCAAATATTATCGGAGGAAATGCATTGACACTTTTGGCGCAGTACAACTACACCTGCGACATTGTTCCTCCACAGATTTACATAGGTGAATATAAATCATATCCTATCGACGACAACAAGGCTTTGCTGCTACCTTTGTCAACCCCCATCGGGGAATTTGATATCACCATTCTCTTAAAAGAAAATAAATAAAAAGTCAATTTGCTTATCATTCACCCCCTTTTAATTTAGGGGGTGAAATTATTTGTTTCTCCATCTTCACTTGTGACCTGTCATTTAAAACAAAGTTTTATAAAACTCTGTCCGCCTGTCTGTACGTACTGGAAAGCCCTCTCTAATTTCCCTCACATTCTGCTCAATATCTGCATATATTACTCCTTCTTTATCTTCGATTATTTCAATTATTTCTCCGTTCGGGTTAATCACACAGCTGTCCCCCGAATACTCAAGTCCGCCCATATTTCCAACACAATTTATGCCCAGGACATAAACCTGGTTTTCAATTGCACGTGCCTTTAGCAAGCACTTCCAATGCTCCCTTCGTTTTTTGGGCCAGTTTGCCGCAACAATAACAATTTCGGTTTCATCACCAAGCGCCTGAAAAATAGCCGGAAAGCGCAAATCATAACAAATAAAAGCGGCAATTCCCCGATTCCTCAACTTACAAGTTGACAGCCTACTTCCCTTTACGAAATACTTCTCCTCATTGGCTATACTAAACGGATGAATCTTCACATAATCCGAAACTTCTTCGCCTTTTTCATCAATTATTGTGTAATGGTTTTCCGCTTTTTCCCCGGAAGCTTTTACCCAACCGAATCCAATGCCGATTTGATGGCTTTTGCAAATCTTTCTTACTCTGTCTTTGCTCTCCTCATTGTGTTCCTTTGTAAGCTCCGTCCTCATTGAAAAACCAGTAAAACTCATCTCCGGTAGCAGAATAAGGTCAGCACCATGCTTTTTTACTTCTTCCAGCACGCCCTCCAGCTTTTTATAGTTCTTTTCCTTGTCTTCCCATGCTATCTCCATTTGGTATAATGCAACTCTCATAAATTCTCCTTTCGACTTTAAGCATATATGGCTTATTTGGATGTAATCTTATTATATAGCCAGAACTTATGTATCAAGTTTATTATTAAGATATATCGCAATATCTAATCATTGATAACGTTACTATAAAAGACTCATACAAAAAGCTCTTCTATATTGTATATTTACGAACACATAGATAATAAGTCTGAAAATGGGTTTAGTTTGAAAACAAACTTTGCAAAGATAGATATCAAAATAGATAATAAAGTCATTTTACAACCAAAAAAGAAAAACGTGAAAAGTCACAAAAATATCACACTTTTCACGTTCTCCTCTTGCATAAAATCCTTCTAATGGCGGAGAGAGAGGGATTCGAACCCTCGGTACGCTCATCACGTACACACGATTTCCAGTCGTGCGCCTTAGACCAACTCAGCCATCTCTCCATCTATACAACTTTTATATCTATTCAATTTTGCAAACTAGTTACTTAACGCTTAAATAGTATACCACGGATTTACTTAAAAAGCAAGAGGTAAAATTGCGCAAAAATTAATCGGTATTGCCTCTCTTAAAACCCGAAAAACTCTTTATGGACAAACCAACTGGCAAAATTTATAATAAAAGTATGAGGTGATATAGAATTGAAAAAACTAATTACTGTTTTTTATTTTTTATGGATAATTGCATCAATAGTCGTTTTCGGTAAACTTCTTTTTGATTTCTATCCCGACTATTCGAATGAAGAATTCCTAATGGCTGTTGATTTCGGAACACTCATTTTCATACCTTCATATTTTATTCTGTCGTGGCTGGGCGTTCACTTGGTAGACATTTTTATCAAGAAAACTTCCATCAAACTATTAATATGTTTTATATTATTGACAACTGCTTTCATTTGCTCATTTAAAATAATGGACTCTAACCTCCTTTTTGAAAGCATTGTTTCGCTTACCGGAATTATAATTGGATTTGTTCATTATTTTGTTACCATGGTCTTATTCAAAAAAAGTTGCTTCTCACGGTGAGCTTACAAAAACATCCTAAAATTAAGCATCGTCTCTTCAAAATACGCAAAGCCTTCGCAGTTTGGCGCACCATAAATATGATGACCACCCGTTATAAACAAGTGGTCATCATTATAACTTATTATTGTTTCTCAATTAATTTAGCGGAGCTTTGAGTATGTCGCTCAAATCCGAGAAAGGTATCTCAAACTCGAGGGGCTCGTCATCAGTATACACCAGTGACTGATAGAATATTACCAACTTGTCGTCTTTCAAATAGTAGTCTTGATCATCCTCCAAGCCGGCAAATTCTTTATTGGTTTGAACATCCAACTCATTGAACATTGTCTGTATTTTTGCATTTAACTTATCCTTATATGTTTTTACCTTAAACAGATCTTCCAACGGAATGTCTTCACCGCTGTTAAGGTCAAAGTTAAAGGTGTCGATAGTAATATCTGTATAATCTTCTGCTTTTAAATAAGACTGAAGATAGAATTTTATGCTAAGTATCTCTTTTGTTCTATATGGAACTTCATACCATACTGTCATAGTTTCTTCCACTCCAAGCTCTTCACTAACACTGACTACGCTTCTGTAATCCTCAATTCTTGCTGCAAGAGTGTTGTTAATTTTTTCTTCGATTCTCTTGTCAATCAAGTCCTTTACTACCGGATAAGTAAATACTGTAAGCACGTCTCCATAGACTTTTTCTTCAGATACGCTTTCTATCTTATACTGGTCGGTCAATTCCGTAGCCTGAAGCTTGTCCTTGTCTTTACCGCTCGAGCACCCCACAATAAGAAAAGTAAACAAAAGAACTAAAGCCAATAACTTTTTCACTAAATCCCCCTCCACTTAATTTAAAAAATAAATATTATCATTTAACAATAATATATCATATTATTATCTAAACATAAATACAAACTTTTCGACGACTACAAAATTCAACACGTCGTTTCTTTATTTTTCAGCATCCTTCAAGGCTTTCTGTGCGAGGTCGAAAAACTCTTTTACTTTAATTGTTGCTCCGGATATTGCGTCAGTATGCCCGTCTTCATCTTTATACTTTATATCTGTGGGATCCTGTTTCTCTACAAGGTATGCTTCAACCTTTTCAGCCTGCTCATGCCATTCTGCCTTAGCACCGCCATACTCCACCATTTTGTATCCGCCGTTTTTAGACAGTGTATCTTTGTCGTCGCCGCCATCCTTGTTAATTGCATTCCAGTCCGCCGATACAATTTTTCCGTCCTTTACTTCGATAGTTACAGTACCTTTCCATCCTGATTGGTCAAAATCGTCTGCTTCGGCATAATATGTGCCGTCTTTATATTGTTTTGAAGTTTTATTTGGAGTGCTTTGCTGAGTATTATTGCACCCTACCAAAAATCCTGCCACAATCATTACCAAACCTACTGCTAAAATTCTGCGTTTCAACATAACAAATCCTCCTTTTGCTTTTTAAATTTAAATAATAACGAATTAATACCCATAATTATTATCAGCAATATTTATCGTCATTATTTAATATTGCTTTAATAACCCTATCTATATTATTAATACCACCTTGAAGCTATTATTCCCACATATTCTTTAATAGAAAAATAAAATTTTTGCAAAGCTTCCGCCGACGGAATAAAGTCCATAAAAGTAATTCTTCTTATGCTGTTTGTTTGATAATCGGTAGGATACGGAATTACATTTACTTCATTTTTTCCAAACTGTCTTACCGCTCTTTCCATGTGAAATGCCGACGTTACAAGGATTGGCCGGCTAAAACCATGTTCTTCCAACAGCTCCCTCGTATAAATTGCGTTTTGCGTGGTATTTAAGCTTCTATTCTCAACAATTATTTTTTCTTCGGGTATATCCAAGCCCAGCAAAATATTTTTCGCAATTTCAGCCTCAGAAGTTGCGTATCCGGGAATCTGTCCCCCCGAAATAATTATGGGAACATCCAGCTTGTAATAAAGCTGTATACAGGTCAATAGTCGATTTGATGCTATGCTCGAAAGATGCCCCTTACCATTTACATTTGGAGTATCTGCAAAGGCTCCTCCTCCAAGCATGATAATAACATCTCCGTTTAATTGGGAAGGCGGTTCGTATTTTCTCTCTAAAGACCGGATTAAGCTATCGCATATTACAGGTGCGGAAACCATGTAAAGTATTGCGGTTATAATAACAAAAAACTTCGTATACTTTGGGTTTTTCTTCTTGTACTGCCAAAGTGAAGCTGCCACCAGCAATAAAATTATACACCCCGGAGGGAGTATAAAAGTCTGATAGAAAAATTTAACCAGATACAACATTATATTCTCACCCTCTCATGCCTCTGGGTCTTTCTATTTGTGATATACCTCACCGTTGTTTACCGAATACATGACTATTCATTATATGATAAGAATAAAGTAATTTCACTTTTCATTTTTTAACCTAAGCCAATTACTTCTGCTAGTTGTATTACACTTTTATAGCAGAAGCCATTAAAGACTCTGTATACATCTTGTTAAATAGTTTCTGATAAAATATCATTATGTATACAAAAAAGAAAAGACCAACTGGTCCTTTCTTTCTTTTAAATATATAAAATTTGCCCATTTAAGGGTTCTTTGAAATTACAAGTTAAATTTACCCATTCAAGGGTTCTACGAAATTTGCTCACTTAAGAGTTCATTTATATTTTCTACTATAATTATATGCAATATACTAGAAAAAGTCAACTAGAATAATAATTTTTTAATTTTTGGTAAGTTGTAAAATTAATTGCCCAAACATGATAAAAAAGAAGTGACTCAAATCAGAACCTCTGATAATGTTTTAAGTGACAAAACCAAAACATATTGGAGGGTCCGAAATGAGTCACCTTAATA
>Ga0209720_1002257_pt1 | contig 14643 bp, 16 predicted proteins | sample AD_JPNMR3_MetaG_FD_184426 | JGI IMG/M metagenome (GOLD analysis project Ga0209720, IMG submission 184426) | Active sludge microbial communities of municipal wastewater-treating anaerobic digesters from Japan - AD_JPNMR3_MetaG (SPAdes) (version 2) | ecosystem: Engineered > Bioreactor > Anaerobic...
TCCATATGGCACCTTATCATTATATTACAGGATTTAGCCGCTACTGGTATGAGTATCATCTACCAAGTCGTGGTTTTGAGATTATAGAACTTACACCTAACGGTGATTGGTTTGATTACGTAAGGCAAGAAATTTTACGCTTAGGGATCATGGAGCATGACCGAAAAAACTGGGTATGGCCAATTGCGGTTATATATTCTTTGATTGGTGGTCTTTACTTTAAGCTCCGTCCCCCAAAAAAAGCTGACGATGTCGCCTGCTTTGGCTGGCATTGTGTGGCCGTTAAAAAGAACGAACTATGAAGAGATTTTAAAAAAAACCAATACGTATAATTTTGGGGCAATTTCCCAAGCTGGCCCATACAGTGCTTACTATAAGCGACGCGATCGATAGATTTGAAAGACCCATCGTCACTCCCTGGGGTTTTTCGCTTGCAGGTCACAAAGCCATGGCAAAAGGCGCCTTTGAGCCAGAAGAAACCAACATGATGAGAAATTTGACCCATGAAATTGATATTTTCATAAACGTGGGAGCCAATGTGGGGTACTATTGCTGCCATGCATTAAGCTTAGGCAAACCGGTAATAGCTATCGAGCCAAACGTTCGCAATCTCTGGTATCTCATGAAAAATATGAAAAACAACGGGTGGGCACAAAAGGTAGAGATTTTCCCCCTTGCCGTGGGGGAAGGGCCAGACATTCTGGAGATATATGGATGGGAAACAGGCGCATCACTCATCAAAGGCTGGCAGAAGATGCCTGAAAGCTTTGCCAGCTTGACGCCTACCCTCTCACTGGACCGCATCTTGTCGAAGGAATTAGAAGGTAAAAGATCCCTCATCATGGTAGACATTGAAGGTGCTGAATTCATGATGTTAAAAGGTGCTTCGGAAACTCTCTCCAATCACCCACCACCCATTTGGATGATTGAAATACACCTTGTGGAGCATCAACCCAGAGGCGTAAAGACTAACCCCCACTTCAGAGAAACCTTCGAGATTTTTTTTCAACATGGTTACCAATGTACTACAATCGAAAAAAACCAATAGAAATTACACCACTTGACATTTCTTCCATTGAGCAAGGAAAAATAAAACTAAATACCCATAACTTCCTTTTCAAAAAAAATTAACTTCCTGCATCATGGCACTTCTCCAAAATCGGCCAAAAGTCATCGTTGTGATGAAGGGAGGAATCGGAAACCAGTTTTTTTGCTACGCTGCGGCCAGACGTTTGACTCTCGTCAATGCAGCAGATCTCGTAATTGATGACGTTTCTGGATTTGCAGTCGATAAGTTATATCAAAGAAAATATTACCTCGATCATTTCAATATTGCCGGTCGTCCTGCAACGGTGAAAGAGAGATTAAAAAGACCAATAATAATACACAGAAACTGGATGAGGATTATAAATCGCTGGAGGCCATTTTTTAAAAGAACTTATTTGGAGGATAGGCACCTTTCTTTCGACAGTCGCTTGCTCGATTTCCAAGTCAAAGGTACCCTATATCTCGACGGTTACTGGCAAAGCGAAAACTATTTCAAAGATATTGAAAACGTGATCAAAAAAGACCTTGCCTTCAAGCCTTCATTCGATCCTTATACCGAAGAACTCGCTTGCAAAATTGAAGGTTGCACGGCAATTGCCATTCATAGGCGTTGGTTCGACCCATCAGGAGAAAATTACACCCATAATCTGCCATTTAATTACTACGTACAAGCCATAGAAAAAATTGAGAGACAGGTACCCAATGGGATTTTTTTTCTATTCTCCGACCAGCCCACGCTCGCCGCCCAAGAGTTGTCCTATCTCGGTAAACGCCTGGTAGTGGTGGAACGTAACAATAACAGAGACTACACCTGCGACGATCTATGGCTCATGTCCAAATGCCAACATTTCATAATAGCCAACAGCACCTTTAGTTGGTGGGGAGCATGGCTGGGAGAGAAAGAAGGCTCTATTGTTATTGCACCAGATGTTAAAATCACAGGCATCACCGCCTGGGGATTTCCTGGATTAATACCCGAAAGATGGCAAAAATTGAGCGTCAGTTAAAGGTAAACGTAAAACATGCCTAAGGTAAGCGTTATCATGGGGGCGTATAACTGCGCCGATACTTTAAGATTAGCCGTATACTCTATAAAATCACAATCTTTCTCTGACTGGGAATTCATTATCTGCAATGACGCCTCCACAGACAACACGTGGGAGGTACTTAGCGAAATTGCACAAGACGACCATCGTTTAATCCTTATCAACAACAACAAAAATCTCGCCTTAGGTGGCACTTTAAATCGATGCGTCGAAAAAGCATCAGGAGAATACCTTGCCCGTCAGGACGCTGATGACTACTCTCTTCCTGAAAGGCTTCAAGAGCAGGTAAAATTTCTTGACGAGCATCCACAGATTTCCGTAGCCGGGAGCTATGCAGAACTTTTCGATAGCAGCGGCAAGGTTTGGGGGGTTAACAAACCTCCTCTTTACCCTGAGATGAAGGACTGGCTTAAGGGTTCTTGCTTGATTCACCCCTCTGTTATGATGAGGCGAAAGGATATTGAAAAGGTCGGTTACTACGATCCTACCGCCATCCGGGTAGAGGATTATGAGCTATGGTTGAGAATGGCATTGGCTGGATACCGCATGGTAACCATACCGAAGATCCTCTATCGATTCCATATGGATCTTTCTGACTACAAAAGAAAACGATTTTCACATCGATTACATGAAGTAAAAATCAAGTATCGGATAATGAAAAAACTATCCTTGTCACCGCTATACTATGGCTTCTTGTTGAAGCCTCTTATAACCGGCTTCATCCCTCGAAATCTCCTCTATACTTATCACTACAGGAAGTTCAGGTTATCCTGAGAATTGCTCAGCTATGAACTTTTCGAAGAAAGTCTGCTTTGTTACTGCTATCCCTATGACCATCGAGGCTTTTCTATTGGACATATTGAAAGCCGCATCCGAAAATTATAACACCACCGTTATTACGGGCACGGAAGATCCCAATTTTCTCAACCAACATGGCCTGCCGAACATTAGGGTGATACCTGTTGCGATTGAGCGCAAGATTTCACTCCAGAAGGATGCAAGGGCCCTGAGAAAACTGTACAAGATTTTTAAAGGGTCCTCATTCGACCTCGTCCATTCTTTCACACCTAAGGCTGGCCTCTTAACCATGCTCGCTTCTCGTCTGGCAAATATTCCCGTAAGAATCCATACCTTTACGGGACAAGTCTGGGCCACAAAAAAAGGGCCGTCAAGATGGATCCTAAAACAAATGGACCGGTTGATAAAAACGTGCGCCACCCATATCATGACGGATGGTCGTTCCCAGGCTGAATTTTTAGTAAAAGAAGGCATTGTAAAAAGGGGGGAGATTATCATTCTGAAAAATGGCTCCCTTTGCGGTGTGGATCCTACACGTTTTTCCTTTAGGATCGAGGATAGAAATTTTGTCCGGAAAAGATTTGGGATAAACGAGAAGGATTTGGTCCTTTTATTCTTAGGGCGGCTTAATCGAGAAAAAGGGGTTCTCGACTTAGCTTACGCTTTTAAAAAAATTGCTCCCAAGCATGAAAATACGTATCTACTCGTAGTGGGTCCCGATGAAGAAAACATGGTTTCAAAGATGCGCCAGATATGCCAGCCTTACGAAGACAAACTTCTCTTCACGGGATTGACCAATACCCCGGAAAAATTCCTAAGTGCTGCCGATATATTGATTTTACCCAGTTACAGGGAGGGATTTAATAACGTTATCTTGGAAGCCGCTTCCGTGGGAATTCCCGTAATCGGAAGCCGTATTTACGGCATAAAAGACGGCGTTTTCGATGGAGAAACAGGCCTTCTCTTTGAGCCCGGCCACATTGATAACCTGGCAAAATGTATAGAAGAGCTACTTAAGAATCCGGACAAAAGGTTGTTTATGGGTCAAGCGGCGCGACAAATGGTGCAATCTTATTTTTCCCGAAACGATATGATTCAGGCGTATCTTGAATTTTATCATCGCGTACTTTATGCCTAAATTATGCATTTCAAAAGGGCTTTTGATTTTTTCCTATCGTTAATCATGCTGATAATAACGTTCCCTCTTATGGGTTTAACGGCGCTCCTTATTCTAATCACTATGGGCAAACCTGTGTTATTCAAACAACAGCGACCCGGCTTATATGGTCGTCCTTTCACAATCTACAAGTTCAGAACAATGAATAACCTAAGGGACAGAAATGGAAAGTTGCTCCCAGATGAAAAAAGACTCACTAAAGTGGGGCGCTGGATAAGGAAGCTGAGCCTGGATGAGCTTCCCCAGCTTTTCAACGTATTAAAAGGAGATATGAGCTTCGTCGGACCCCGCCCTCTCCTCATGGAGTATATTCCTCGGTACACCCAAGAGCAGGCTCGCCGGCATGAAGTAAAACCCGGTATAACTGGTTGGGCTCAGGTAAATGGCAGAAATGCCACGACCTGGGAAGAGCGCTTTCGTTTAGATGTGTGGTACGTGGATAACAGGAGCTTCTGGTTAGACATGAAGATTATTCTGTTAACCATCAGGGAAGTGTTGAAAAGAAGAGGTATCAGCGCCCCCGGCTTTGAGACAATGCCTGAATTTCTTGGTATTGAGGAAAAAGGAGATTAAACAGGTGAAGGAAGGCATTGTAGTAATCGGAGCAGGTGGGCATGCTAAGGTTGTAATTAGTACTTTAATGGCAGCAGGTTATTCGGTTGACTCGGTCCTGGACGACAATCCTACCAAATGGGGATCGGAAATAATGGGCTATAAAATTCAAGGGCCCATATCCAGACTGGAAGAATATAAGCCCGCCGTGATAGCAATAGGGGACAATAAGACCCGCCAGGCAATTGCCCTAAAGATGTCCCATTTATCTTGGGTAACAGTAGTTCATCCTCATTCTTACGTCCATCCATCCGTCAAGATAGGATTGGGAACCGTTGTTTTTGCGGGAGCCGTAATACAGCCGGATACGATCATCGGTAGGCATAGCATAATCAATACCGGGGTGACCATCGACCACGATTGCCATATCGGAGACTTCGTTCACCTCGCCCCGGGTGTTAATTTGGCCGGTGATGTATCCATTGGAGAAGGATCCTTTTTAGGCCTTGGTTCGGGGGTAATTATGGGCAAGTCGGTCGGCGCGTGGTCCATCATCGGAGCCGGAGGTATGGTAATAAGTCACATCCCCCCCCACTCGAAAGCCACAGGTGTTCCGGCGAAAGTTAAAATCGAGGGAGAAATTGAAATTTGATGAAGATCCCCCTTGCCAGACCCGAGATTGACGAAACGGATCGAGAAGCTGTTTTGGAAGTGCTTTCAACACCTTTTTTGAGTCTTGGCCCCAAGATCAACGAGTTCGAAGAAGCTGTCTCCCGTTATGTAGGTACAAAATATGCTGTGGCCGTAAACAGCGGCACCAGCGGTCTACATCTTAGCGTAAGAGCTTCCGGTATAGGTAAGGGCGATGAAGTAATCACTACTCCTTTCAGTTTCATTGCCTCGGCCAACTGTATCATTTACGAACAGGCCAAGCCCGTGTTCGTCGATATCGATCCTCAGACGCTGAACATAGACGAAGGGCTTATCGAAGAAAAAATTACTGAGAGAACAAAGGCCATTCTCCCCGTGCATGTCTTTGGTATTCCCTGTCGAATGGACGCAATTCAGCATATTGCAAAAAGGCATAACTTGATCGTCATCGAAGATGCCTGCGAGGCTATAGGAGCAGCGTATAAGAATAAAAAAGTGGGGACATTTGGACTGGCAGGGGTATTTGCCTTCTACCCCAACAAACAGATTACCACGGGTGAGGGAGGAATCGTGGTTACAAACAATCAAAAGATGGCCGATCTCATGAAAAGTTTGAGAAACCAAGGCCGGTCCCCCGCTGGGAAATGGCTGGCCCACGAAAGGATCGGCTTTAATTACCGCTTGAGTGACATTCATGCTGCCTTGGGCGTATCCCAGATGAGCAGAATAGAAAAAATTTTAGAAAAAAGGAAAAGGGTGGCTTCCTATTACATGAGGCATCTTGCCAATATAGAAGAAATAGAATTGCCCCCCACCCCACCGGAAACAGAAGTCTCGTGGTTTGTCTTTGTCATCAGACTAAGGCCAAGGTTAAAAAAATCCCATCGTGACCGAATTATGCATCTTTTGCAGAAGAAGGGTATCGAGTGCGGCAATTACTTCCCTCCCATCCACCTTCAGCCCTTTTATCGAAAAATGTACGGTTTCAGAAAAGGTTCTTTTCCCGTGGCGGAATCAGTTGCCGAAAGAACCATCGCTTTACCCTTCTACAATTATCTTTCAGAAGAAGACATCCGGTATGTATGCGATAGTCTAAAGGAAGCCCTGGTATCCATAAATTCGTAGGCTCTCGTGGATAAACCTTGGATAACCCAAAAATGAATAAGAAACTTAAACGCACGGTGACACTCGCGATTACCGTTATCCTGGATGCGGTACTCCTGGTGGGAGCCCATATGGGGGCCTATCTCATTCGCTTTGAAGGCCAAATAAGCCCATTCTACCTTACTTTCATTCAAGAAACCTTGCCCTGGATTGTGGTAATAAAGATCATATTTCTCGCCTGGACCGGCCTATACCGAGGCATTTGGCGATACACAGGGGTCGTGGACCTGCAAAACATAGTGAAGGGAACTACCCTCGCGTCGGTGGGCATGGTCATCATTCTCATCCTTGCCTATCGTTTTGCCTCTTTTCCACGGTCCGTTCTTATCCTTGATTGGATACTTTCCGTATTCTTCATCGGCGGCATTCGTTTTGCTTACCGTATCTATGTGAACAAAGAGCTGAATATCGCCTTTCCTTGGCAAGCGGTGAAAAATCCTTCGCCCAAAAGGCTTTTGATTATAGGCGCCGGAGCGGCGGGAGAAAAAGTTATTCGAGAATTGAAAGAAAACCCCAGTTTGGATCTTGAGCCCATTGGGTTTTTAGATGACTCCTCGGAAAAACATGGGAAAACAATACACGGCGTTAGGGTCCTTGGTGGTATCGATGAAATACAGGAATTTACTTCTTTTTTTGATGAAATCTTGATCGCCATCCCTTCGGCCAAAGGCGCCCAAATGAGGCGCATCGTAGAAATATGCGAAAGCACGGGGAAGAAGTTCCGCACGCTTCCCAGTATTGGCGAGCTTATCAACGGGAGAATATCAGTAAACGCCATCAGAGAGGTAAGTCTTGTTGACCTTCTCGGGCGAGAAGAGATTGTTCTGGATCAAAAACGCATAAGGCAATTCATAGAAGGAAAACGGGTCCTCATCACAGGTGCCGGTGGATCCATCGGCAGCGACCTGGTGCACCAGGTAATGAACTTTAAACCGGCCGCTATGGGTCTTCTCGATTTCAGCGAATACAACCTCTACCGGATCGACCTGGAATGCCGCCGAGAAAATACGGGGATAGAAATTCACCCCTTTCTTTCCGATATCCGCCAAGCCGAGACAGTCGAACGAATTTTCTACATATTCAAGCCCCACATCGTTTTTCACGCCGCGGCCTATAAGCATGTACCCATTCAGGAGATGCACCCCCGTGAGGCGATCTACACAAATGTCCTGGGTACTATGAACGTCGCAGATGCCGCTGCCCAACATGGGACAGATAGCTTTATTCTCGTTTCTACCGACAAGGCCGTCCGTCCTACCAACGTGATGGGCGCCACCAAACGCATCGCCGAAATGATCATTCAATCTATGAACGGCAAAAACGGTACGCGTTTTATGGCCGTACGTTTCGGTAACGTTATCGGCAGCTCCGGCTCCGTTATTCCCCTTTTTCAAGAACAGATTGCCCGAGGTGGCCCAGTAACGGTGACCCATCCGGAAATTACGCGCTTCTTCATGTCCATTCCTGAAGCGACCCAACTCATCCTTCAGGCCGGTTCGATGGGAGAGGGGGGAGAGATTTTCATTCTGGATATGGGAAGACCGGTTCGGATTTTAGACATAGCGCGCGACCTAATTCGCCTCAACGGACTCGTACCCGATAAGGATATTGCCATTCAATTCATCGGCCTGCGCCCGGGAGAGAAACTCTATGAAGAGCTCATTACGGAGGGAGAAGGCATTTCTCCCACCTCACATCCCAAGGTTTTTGTTTTGAGAGGGCCGGCACCCGATTATGCAACCCTTTCTTCCCTCATTTCCGACCTCTTAAATACCGCCCGGACCTTCGATGATGACCTTCTGCGCACCCAAATTGCCACCCTCGTTCCGGAATATGAGATAACTAACCATCAGCCGGGGAAAAGGATTTACGGATAAAAAAGGTAAATGACAAGGTTCTACGACATTCATTTCCACGCCATGAACTTAAGCCACCCGAATATTCTCGCCTTCCTTGCGAGATTCAACCTCCGACTTCTTCTCCTTGCCGGTTCCGTCATCGGCCCCATCGTGACATTCCTCGCCGGCGGCAGAATTAAGCGCACCCTGAACCTCCTTTCCGTGATGGAAAACGATATCGCCAATTTCTTCCTCCTCCTCGAGTATTCTCTCAAGTATTGGCCCTCTGCAGCTGGCGACCCACCGCCTGCGGACGGGGGCAAGATAATTGCCGGTAATATGGCCTATGACCGCCTCGTTCTTACCCCTCTTATGATGGATTTCGGGGCCAAGAACATAACCACCGCTTCTTACTACCGCTTTCCACCCCAGAAGCCCATCGCGGAGCAGGTCATCGACCTCTTTAATGGTATCGCCCGTTACACGAAATACGAACTCAGGGCATCATCCACCGGGGAAGTGCGGGTACTCGAACGCCTCTTCCCTCCCCTCTTCGAAATTTACCCTTTTCTCGGCCTGAATCCACGAAATTACACCCTCTCCGAGATCGAAACCCTGCTCAAAAAGTATTTCGACGACTATACGCCGGACTGGGAAAAATTCCGAGCCCACATGGGCACCTTCGACGGCGATATTGGCCGGATGGGGAGTTTCAACTTCATGGGCATCAAGGTTTACCCTCCCCTCGGCTTCGACCCCTGGCCGGAAAAGGAACCGGAGGAATTAGAGAAAGTAAATTACCTCTATAACTTGGCCAGTGAGAAAGGCCTCCCCATCACCAGTCACTCAAGCGATGGAGGCTTTGTAACGGTCAAGGACAGCGCTTATCGCACGGACCCCGCCCGATGGGAAGAAGTGCTCAAGCGCTACCCGGAGCTCAAGTTAAACCTGGCCCATATGGGTCATGAGGGGAAAAGGAGGTGGGGAATTTTCCCGCGGAAGGCCTGGCGAAAAAAGGTCTTGAACCTGGTGGATAAATACGAAAACGTCTACACCGATTTTTCTTGCCTGGCCTTCGATGACTCGTTTTACGAGGACTTGCGCAAAACGTTGGATCAGGCCCCGAAAAAGCTCCGCCAGCGCATCCTCTTTGGCAGTGATTTTATGATCAATCTCCTGTGGATCGACTCTTACAACGACTACCTCGCCCGCTTCCTCAAGACCCGGTATCTTACCACAGAAGAGCGCCACCTGTTTTGCTCCGTCAACCCCTGCCGCTTCCTAAAAATAGGGACAGACCCCATTTTTCTCCAAAAATAGGGACAGACCCCATTTTTCTCCCCGGAGGTAATTCTTTCCCATTGACATCCTGATAAAAGTTTTATATGGATGAACCAATTGCGTACATGAGTGATACCTTTTTTATTTCAAGTATTTATGCCTCGATGGGAATCGAGGAAGCGGAGCTGTACTTTGCTTCATTACCCCACGAATTTCCCAATCAATCAGTAGCATAACGTCGAAGAGAAATTCGAACAATTCCATAAAACTTCCCAATGTCCTCCTTGTCTTTCTCTTTGGTTCTGCCGTAAGAGAGCAAATGAGACCCGAAAGCGATATCGACATAGGAATTCTCTTCGAAAAAGAGCCTGACATCTTCGAAACAAACCGCTTAGCCGGCGATTTGGGACATCTGCTGAAAAGGGAAGTAGATATTGCCAACTTGAACTTTTCCTCCCCCATCTTAAAAATGCAGGTCCTGAAAAACGGGATACTCATCCAGGCCAAGGATGACAAATACTACCATAGATTCTTCGTCGAAACTTTAAGGCAATACTTCGATTTAAAACAGGTAAGAAAGATTTGTGGAGAAAACATTCTGAAGGGAAGGATTTATGTCCAATAAGGACGTAATTTGTGCTGCAGAAAGCAAATAAACGTAAGGGCCCCCCTATCATAAAAGGGTGCCACCCTATCCCTTAGGAGATAAACATGAAACGCGCATTGATCACCGGCATTACGGGACAGGACGGGTCGTATCTGGCCGAGTTCCTCCTCTCCAAAGGCTACGAGGTGCATGGCCTCATCCGTCGGGCAAGCACCTTTAACACGGGGCGAATAGACCATATCTACACCGATCCCCATAACCCCCAGGCAAGACTTTTTCTGCACTACGGGGACCTTTCGGATTCAGGCCAGCTCGTAAATCTCATCTACAATATCCGACCCGACGAAATCTATCACCTCGGCGCCCAAAGCCATGTCCGGGTAAGTTTCGACATGCCCGAGTACACGGGAGATATAACTGCCTTAGGCACAACGAGGCTACTCGATGCCATCCTGAGAAGCGGCATTAAGACCAGATTTTACCAGGCCTCTTCTTCCGAGATGTTTGGGGCCTCTCCCCCGCCTCAGAACGAAAAGACCCCCTTCTATCCCCGCAGCCCCTACGGCGCGGCCAAAGTCTATGCCTACTGGATGACGGTGAATTACCGGGAAGCTTACGGGCTTTTTGCCTGCAACGGCATCCTCTTCAACCACGAATCCCCCCGACGGGGCGAAACGTTTGTCACCCGCAAGATCACCCGTGCCCTGGCCAACATGATGAAAGGCAATCAAAAAAAGCTCTACCTGGGCAACCTCGAGGCAAAGAGGGACTGGGGATTTGCACCGGAATACGTGGAAATGATGTGGCTCATGCTCAACCAGGATAAGCCAGATGACTACGTGGTTGGCACGGGGGAGAGCCATTCGGTCCGCGAATTCGTGGAGGCCGCCTTCTCCTACGCCGGCATAGAAATCGAGTGGGTGGGTTCAGGCCTAAACGAAAAAGGGCTCGTCAAATCCATTCACCCCCACTCTCGATTGGCGATGCCTCATCTCCGAACCGGTGACGCTATCATTGAAGTCGACCCCCGCTACTTCCGGCCCACGGAGGTGGACTATCTCATGGCAGATATCACCAAGGCCCGCACCAAACTCGGCTGGGAACCCCGGATTACGTTCCAGGAACTCGCCCGCGTTATGGTGGACTACGACTTTAAGCTCGCCGGTCTCGAACCTCCCGGTGAAGGCATCAAAACCTGCGAAGAGAAAGGCTTCTGTTATACGAATCATCACCTTTCACTGACCTCCCGGGAGGAGAGAAGTTAAGGCTTTATGGCCTCCTCACGAAATCGGATTAAAAACCGAGGCAGGCGACCGCAAACTTGACTTAAAATCCTCTTACGGATGGAGAAAAAGAATTGAAAATCCTCGTTTTGGGTGGAACCGGCCTGGTAGGAAGCGCTATCCTAAGGAAGCTCCTCGAGAAGGGCTACAGGGATATCTACGCCACCTACCACGGAAGGGAACCTTTCCTCTCATCCTGGATAAAATGGATCCCGGCGGACCTCACGAGACAAAAGGAGACGGAAGAGCTATTTTTCAATCTCAAGCCGGACCATGTCTACCTTGCCGCCGCTAAAGTTGGGGGCATCCTGGCCAACGATACGTACAAGGCCGAATTTATCTACGACAACACGGCCATCGCCTTAAACGCAGTTTACGCCGCCCATAAATGCGGTACAAAAAAGCTTTTGAACTTGGGCTCCTCTTGCATCTATCCTAAATTCGCCCCGCAACCTATGAAAGAGGAACATCTCTTAACTGGCCCCTTAGAACCCACCAATGAACCATACGCCATAGCCAAGATTGCCGCCATCAAGCTCTGTCGCTACTTCAACGAACAATACGGGACCAACTTCCTCTCCGTTATGCCGACCAATCTCTACGGCCCCAATGATAACTTTAACCTCGAGACCGCCCATGTACTCCCCGCCTTCATCAGGAAATTCTATTTAGCGAAACTTTTAGAGGAAGGCGACTTTAAGTCCGCAAAGAAAGATCTTCAAGCCCACCCCTTAGGTTTTGGTTTCGACGATAAGATAGATTTCACAGATAACCCATCGGTCCTGCACACCTTGGCTAAGGTAGGTATTAAAGGGCCAAGCCACTCTACCCCACCCCCCGATGCGCGAACTTCGATCCCCGTTTCCCCCATCACCGTAACTATTTGGGGCTCCGGCGAAGTCTATCGGGAATTTCTATACGTGGACGACCTGGCCGATGCTTGCGTTTATTTAATGGAAAAAATCGACGCCCCGCACCTGCGCTTCCACTGCCCCGATTACTTCGTAAATGTTGGTACAGGGGAGGACATAAAAATAAAAGACCTGGCACTGTTGATTAAAGAAATTGTAGGCTTCAAAGGCGAAATAGTTCACGACCTTTCCAAACCCGATGGCACCCCGAAGAAGCTTTTAGACGTCTCGAAGCTCTTTGGACTTGGCTGGAAACCAAAGGTAACCCTGAAAGAGGGCATAAGAAAAACGTATGAATGGTATGCGGGAACGTTTTGATATTAGGGATGAATATAAAACGGCCTCTGAAATTGAAAGTAAAACCCATGACAAAAGAAATGATATCACCCAGTGAGACCCCATTTTCGACCTTTGATATCTGCGTACTGCCTCTTAAATTGCCTATGTTGCGATAAACCTTTCTCGCCCGAAGCCCCCGCACCAGACGAACCAACGAGATAGACGAGCTCGACGAGACAACGAAATTGTGCCTAAGAAAAGAAAAACTAAGGGCCATTTCCAAGATCGCTGAAGAATTTTCTTTGGCCGATATATATGCCTTTGGAAGTAATGCCAAGGATGTTTTGTTCTTTATCCAGGGTGAAACGGAAGCTCTTAACGTTCCCCCATCTTCGGATGTAGATATAGGAGTAAGACCTGAACATAGAAAATACTTAAGTGCCAAACAGAAAGTAGAGCTAATGATATTCTTAGAAGACCTCCTGGATGTAAGCAGGGTGGATCTGGTCAACCTCCATGAGGCAGATCCCTTTCTCGCCCTTGAAATCATACGTGGAGAGCTCTTATACACAAAAGATGCAGATGATCAGGCAGAATATGAGATCTTTGTCTTAAGAAGGGCAGCGGACCTTATACCATACAAAAAAGAAAGGGAACGGATGGCCTTCGAAGGAGATCTATGACACCATCATTAATCCGTCATGCCGTTGTGACTGAGCGTATTTTGTGGATCAAGGAGATGATGAATAACATCAGATCCCTGCCACTTCGAAGCTTTGAGCAATTTATCTCTGATGCAAGAAATCCCGCTGCCGCTGAATCCTATCTACGACGCGCCTTAGAAGCAGTGCATGACCTTGGTCGCCATATTTTGAGTAAGGCATTTGCCTTAACTCCATCAGAGTATAAAGATGTTGCAAATCAGCTTGTTAAGGTGGGGATCTTGACCGCTGAAGAGGGGAAGCTATTAAGGCAACTTGCGGGATACAGAAACAGGATGGTTCATTTTTATAATGAAATAACTCATCGAGAACTCTATGAGATCTGCACCTTACAGTTGAGTGATATTGAGCTCATCCTCGACCTAATCATAACCTGGTTAAAATTGCATCCGGAGAAACTTGACCACAGCATTTAAGGCGAAAAAACCCCATTTCCCATGCCCCCTCTCTTCCCCTCACGAATCAACGCCTCAACGAGATGACGAAGTCAACGAACCAACGAGATCGATGAAACGACGAGATAGAAGTAATGTTGGTCTATATAGTTGAGGGGAAAACAGTAAAACTTCCGACGATTCATCCTCTTAAGGAAGGCCAAAAAGAGAATCGTATAAAAAAGGCAGATAAAGGGAAATATGATGGAAGGTTTTAAACTTTACTATGATGAAGAGGGTGACATTCTTTATCTTGCACGAGAGGGAAAGGAAGAAGAGGTGGCTGAAATAACACCTGGTATAAATGTTGAACTTGATAAATCTGGAATGCTTATAGGAGTTGAAGTCTTTAAAGCGTCATACATGTTCAAAGATATCATTAAAGCAATGGAAAAGAGATTCCAGGTTGCATGACTTTAGTGCGGCAGTGACAGTGATAGTGAAAGAGGATTAAGATTGAAGATATTTCCCAACTTTAAATCTTTAAAATGGAGAAAAATCGATTCCCGACCCTCGATTCCCGATTCCCGAATCTCGATTCCCGATCATCGATTCCCGACCCTCGATTCCCGATTCCCGAATCTCGATTCCCGATTCCCGATTCCCGAATCTCGATTCCCGATTCCCGATTTCCGATTCCCGAGAATCGATTCCCGAATCTCGATTCCCGACCCTCGATTCCCGATTCCCGAGTATCGATTCCCGAAACTCGATTCCCGATTTCCGATTCCCGAATCTCGATTCCCGATTTCCGATTCCCGATTTCCGATTTCCGAGTATCGATTCCCGATTCCCGATTCCCGATTCCCGAATCTCGATTCCCGAAACTCGATTTCCGATTCCCGATTCCCGA
>Ga0209720_1002266_pt1 | contig 14610 bp, 15 predicted proteins | sample AD_JPNMR3_MetaG_FD_184426 | JGI IMG/M metagenome (GOLD analysis project Ga0209720, IMG submission 184426) | Active sludge microbial communities of municipal wastewater-treating anaerobic digesters from Japan - AD_JPNMR3_MetaG (SPAdes) (version 2) | ecosystem: Engineered > Bioreactor > Anaerobic...
TATGTACCACAATCAATAACATTAAAATTTAACTACTGGAGACAGCAATGAAGCTACTCATTGAGATTTGGGGAAATTATCACACCTGGAAAGAAGTTACTTACACGTATAATGATTCAACAATAACTTCAACTACCACAATCCCTCTGCTTTTACAAACCATTAAACCTGATAAAAGTCTTATTATAGTTGCTGATACCTTGCTTGAATACGAAATAGCCAATAACACTTTAGCTACAGAACTAAATAACACCACAAACTGGTATCGTGATGCTATCAAAGCAGTAGAACATTCAACAAAGCAATTTATAATCAATGCATTGGATAATACGAAAACAAAAGCTTCAACGGATACTATATCAGTGCTGGTTACTCCTGCCGTTGGTACATTTAATAAAACGAAGTTTATTGGGAACCCAAATAATTTCTTTTCTTACTTATATTACATCATGGCAAAGGCTGCAGTTACTATTGCCCACAATTCTAACGATAAAGAATTAGAAATTTACGTAGATATTACCCATGGAATGAATTACATGACAATGATAACATACCGTACTATAAAAGACATTTGTTCAATACTGGCATATTTTTTTGATATTACTTTTGTTGTATTGAACAGTGATCCCTTTGTTGGTTCTGACAATATTCATTTAAATATTAATCAAATTGAAAAAGTTAAAATTAAACCACAGTTTAACTTTTTTAGATATCCGCAATTTGATACAGGACAATACCTAAGAGTTTCACAAAAAATTGACAATGATAAAAAGGCATTAATTAACAAAAAACTTCAGAATATCATAAAAGAACAGCTTGAAGGCTACAAACCATTTATTGAAGACTATTACTGCTTTGCAAGTTCAGTGTATCATGCACTACCACTTTACCTTGTATATTTTTACCCAGATATCACTAAACTAAAAACAATAATAGACATTATAGTTGAAATATTCTTTAATCATTTTATGTACATAACTGATTCCAAATTTATCATTCAGCAGCAGGTTGATTTTACACCTTCTTTTCTATCGCTATTACAATTAGCTATCTTTGCACAATGCTTACAGTCTAAATATAACATCACCCGCCAGGCTGAATGTCCGCTACCATTGTTAAATGATATTTTACAAATATATATAGCCAACCCAACTATTACTTCACGCATCTATAGGGAACTTGATAAATTACAATTAGTAGTACATGAACTGCAAGTTATTCCAGAAAACTATGTGGATTATGGCTTACTGCTTAAGAAAAGTGATTATATCCCATCAACTAATGTTGATAATCGTAATTTCTTTGCTCACTCTGGTTTTGGGTACAATAACACACTGATTAAGAATGTAAACAAAACAATCTATATTAAACCAAAAGAAGAATCGCTACAAGAAATCAAAAAAGTACTTATAGACAATCTACCATTAGGTGTGATGTGATTACTATAAAATTAATCATGTTGTTTTTTTATTTAGAACACCTAATTTACATATAATTTTACTATGCTTTTGTTAATGTCATTAATCCCCAGCCAGCTCCTATGGTGCCTTTTACATAAGCACGCGTTTTTCCCCCTTCAAAATTCATTCGTCTAGAATCACCACGTTCCCATGTACGTTCAACTTTAAAAGTTTTTGATTCCACCTGGCTAAAACGCCCTAAACGTATAGGAACTGCTGTGTTAGATTTATTTTTATTCTGCATTAAATTCTTAATTTCGCTATCAACAGGATGTTTTTTATTATTAAGCAAAGGTTCATAAAAATTTTTCAAAGCACCCAAAATAAACTCTGCTCTGAATACTTGTGGTAGTATGTGTAAAGCACTTTTATCGTATTGGTTTAACGTTGCCAAATATTTTTTTAATTCATCATCATATATTGTAATTGTACCTTTTGCTAAATATTCCTGATTATTTAATAACTCACATCCTGTCATTTCAGTATATGTTGGTATTTTCCCCCTTGCTGATGTTACCCTGACCGTTCCAAATATTGTATCAGTTTTTTCTATAATAAAATCCGAAACATGTAAAAATTTAAATGGATCATCATAAACCTTTCTTCTATTAGCACCAAGCAATATTCTATCTTCAAATGAATGTACTGCTTTAATACTTACTTTACCTCGTCTGACATCATGATCTCTATCTATGTTGGGTATTAATTGTTTATTTTTTCTAATGGCTTCTAATACTGCAGTTCGTATCATCCCCTTAATTGAGGAACCTGGTATATAGGGTCGGTTTGTTAATGATTCTTTATAAATTTTTCTTATTTCCGCGTTTGGATTTCTGGTTAATTCTTCTTTAAAGTTATCAAGCCCTTGAGCCTTTTGCATAATAACAGACGGATTACTGATTACTGCACCATGCAACATATCACGCAATGCTGTCATTTTTTGTTTAACAGCATCTCCTTTCAGTTTTGAAAGCTCATCAATTAACAAGTCAAATTTTTTTTGCATTTCCTGACTTAATGAAGCATATGCCAATGATGGATTAATAATCCAAATTTCTTTTGGATTTTTTGGATTTGGCATTAAATCCCATAAATCATACTGTTGTCCAGTTTGTATGATAATTGGTGTAATTATCCGTATTATGGCATTATATTGCAACATTGTAATTCTCCCTTAACTGGTAAAATATACTGGGAATGCATACCCATATTGTACTATGCTGGAATTACTATGAATATTGCTAATTATACTACCAGCTATACCATTACCATTGAAAACTGAACCTTCACCATAAAACACTACAGGTTTCTTACAAAACAAAAGCTTACCATCTATCCCATTCTGGCTATATGCCCCACCAAGTTTTCCATAGCGGGTGAAAGTTGTATACATCAATGGATTGCAGTTAGAACCTGCACAAACACTTAATGTACAGAAAGTATTGCTGGTATACGTAAAAATACTTTCTTCTTCCTTTGTCAAATTATCAAAACTCATTGCAAATATACCTTTGCCAACACTGCAATCCTTACCAAGTCCATTTTTTCCAATTAGTTCCACTACTTTTTCAAACCATTCTTTTGAATATGAAGAATCCAATACCTTTATATAAAACACTAAAGGTTTTTGACTGTACATATACAATTCAGTGAATAATACTCCCTCACGGGCATGCATTGATATTCTATCAATAGCATTTCTTGTTATTTCATGACTACCCAGCCCTGCTTCAAATAATGAGGTTTTTAAAAGCTCAGGGTCTTGATATATATCTTTAAAATTCTTTTGATATTTTTGAAATAGCGTTAATGGAATTATTGTAATTCGCTTTTTCCTTTTTTCCTGTTCAATCTTTTGTTTTAATTGTTTTTTAGATTGCTTTGTACCATTGTGTTGGTTTACTGTGTCATCAATTTTTTCAGGATGAAGTAAAGGTTTATATAAATATCCCATTGGCATCATGGATGAAAGCAAAAATGGTGGCAATTGTTTAAACTGCTCCAGCATATCAACTAACTTTTGCTCACCATAAATATAACGTACGGCCCAGCACAATGCACCAAATATGGTGTCAGCCTTATAAACCATTTCAAAGTGCGAGTGTGGCTTGCACACTATTTTATAAATTGCAGCCATATATTACTCCAATGTAAATTCTTGATTGTCCAACCGCAAATTTTCAAAACGTACTTTACCATATCCCCTGCTTATACTACCACCAAGAGCATCTTTTTGTAAACGTTTTAGTCCTTCTTTCAAAAGTTTTGTAGATAAATCATTGTCACCGTCAAAAACTCTAATAGCTACTTCAAAATCAAATTTTAAGCCAGGAATAACTCGCTCAGTTGTACGAGGACTTTCTGCATAACCACCTAATCTGTTAATCATATTTTCTGTTTTTTCTTCAGTTGGCAGTAAATTTTTTTCATGTAATTCTTTTTTTGATTCTTCAGACAAAAAGGCATCTCTGAATAACACTCGCGTTATACCAGCCTTACTTGAAGCTGCTGTAGTTCCAAAAACTTTACATACATCGCAATTACCGCATTCACACGGTTTTTCTTTATTACTTGAATTAATACCGTATTTAAGTTCCAGCAATGAACGTATCTTACCTTTTAATGAAGACCCTGGTATATAGGGATATCCTGTTCGTGGATCTTTAATGACTGGATTGTCAATTTCGCCAATACCAACACCTTTTGTGCTAGCTCCAATATGAAGACCAGTTTCAAGAACTATTTTACCAGTTAAAATTTTAGTATCAATTAGTTTATTCATCGTCTACCTCCGTCCTGTTGTCTTTCTTTATAATATGTAAAATAACATATTATAGCCTGGAAATGTAATAAGAAATTTCTAAGATCCTCAAAACTTTCAATTCTATTTATTTGGGCATCCATATGTTGTTTAAACTCTTCAGGTACCAATTTCTTACCACTTACAGTACGACCAACACCGTACGCAATTTTAGCTTTTACAAATTTTACAAATGGCAACACTTTGGTTTTAAATTCATCATTTTTGGATGCAATTTCATAAGCTCGTTTTTCCTGCAGCTTCAATTCATCGTAATATTTTCGCATTTGCGATGATTCAAGCCCTCTTTCCTTAAATAATTTAGCTTTTTCTTCAGCTTGAGTTGTTAAATATTCGGGAGTTATTTGTATCATGCGCTCATTACCTCCTTGCTTTTATCTTGATATTTACGCATAGAGTAAATAGCAGTAATAAGCACTGCCTCTACCCATGCTGAATTTTTTGCTACATTATTTTCAAAGAAGTTCTCAATCCATGTGATCTCTTCTGGATTTAAAATTTTACCATTTTCTTTTTTGACTATATTACGTGCTACATCATATTTAAATTTGGGAATATATAAATATTTTTCAAAAGTATTAGAATGTGACTGGCGTGTATACATCAATAGCCTGTAAATAAACGCCTGACTAACAGGTGAATCCTTTTGCAAAATTTTTTGTTCAAACCATTTTACATGTTCTGTTATTAAAAATAGTTGTTTATCATAATCCATTACGGTAAAATAGGCTACTTTGTTTTTAAATTCACTGCTGCTCTTTGCCTTTTCTAATTCTTCCTGGGCCATTTCCGCTGCTTTACTCATTGGATAATTATCATGACACACAAATACACCTGTGGAAAAGTGTATATCAGCATTAGTACAGGTAAAATTTTTAAATTGATTATATATTTCTTTAATTAATGGAATAGTATCTCTGAATGGCGCTACTAAAAACAAATCATCGCCACCAGATAACACTGTATAAACATTTGGGAATTTTTTATGCAATATTGAATATACTACTGAGTTAAAATAATAATTTATCATCCTTGATACAGTTACATACCGTGCAATGCTCAAATTGTGTATTCCATGTGAAAATATAAAACCCAGATTATCAACATCCAACTTTATGAATGATAATAATGGCACACCGCGCTTTGTATCGGGATCATCATCCTTATAATGAATTATTGAAGATTGTGCAATATCCTCAAACGTCTTTATTTCATCATTTGCTATAGGAACATAATTATTAAACTCCCATGCCATACAGGTATCAGCTTTAATCGTGTCAAGAGTATATAACGCCAATGCATCAGTATAAGGCAGTGCATCATTAGCAAAGGTAATACTTATATTATTGCTAAAAAAGTTAACATCACCATGATTGTTATTTTGAATAACAATGTATAATGGATTTCGTACAATCTTGGCACCTATCTCAAACATAGTATTGCAAAATTCACATCGTTCACCTTCTTCATCCTTGTATTGCTTTTCTTTTGTGTATTTACCACATGAAGGGCATATTTCATCTTCCGTATAGTTGACATCTATAACACATTCACCTTGTTTTAATATATTTCTAAATTTATTAAACTTTGATACTGAAAGGTTGTAATTAATAGTCCCAATTAAATCAGCAAATGAATTGCTTAAATCATTAATTGAGGCATTAATTGAATAATCAGTAACTATCGCAAAATCCCCATGAAATTCTTTAAAAAGCCACCTGTCAACCTGCTCAACTACTTCACTAATTGTTTCTTGTACTTTTTGCGTATTGGGCAGAAGTAAATAAAATTTACCACTGGATGATAATAATTGCGTAAAAGGAATTATGCCTAATTTTTGATACAAAAGGTATTGATATGCCAGACCAATAGATGATACAAAGAATGACCTACCTCTAATAATTTTGGAACTACCTTTAAATATTTGATGATGACGCTGAAAAATAAATTGCTGAATTCCTGAAATATCGGCTGCAAATAATAAAAATGCTTTTTCATTATCGGAAGGCATCTTTTTATCTTTACAATACTGTAATAGAGATAATGCAATAGAAGCAGTACTAACGGAATGATCATAGAGTGAACTGTCACACAGCTTGTCATTGGTTGCTGCAGGAATGCACCAGGTAAATTTTTTCAATAAATGTGCAGTTGAATGGACAAAATGATGTATTGTATTGTTTTTGCCCCACTGCAGGCACATCTTTTTATACAAAGTAATAAAATCATTCCATAGTTTATTATAGTTATCTTCCAATGACTCAGTTTCTTGCTTTATTATTAATGGGAATGAGTTATCTATTTCTAATGTAGCAATATTATAGCCATATACATCTTTTGTTGGCTCGTTATCTACTGATATCTGAGTAAATATTGACCGTAAATGCTTTTTTAAATAATCACCACTTGTAAAATGTTCATCATTTTCTGTACGGTCAATACTTGAAGACAGTCTATCAGCTTTTTGCAATATTTCTTCTTCAAACGTTGAAGGCTTATGGTGTTTTGCAGCTAAATCACGGATTGAATTCCAGTCAAGATCATTTGGTAATTGTAAAGTTTTTAAGTCACTTTCAAAAAAATCAAAAGTCCATAATGCATGCATATATCCATAACCACTTTGTGTAGATGGCAAAATAAAAGAATCCATTGATTGTGGGAATTGAGAGTGAGGCTTTCCTCCATATGCTCGTTGTTTAAATTTTCCAATATCATGGAATAATGCTCCCAATAACATGTGATACTGATTTTTCAATGAATTATCCATGGACTATTACTCCAATTAAAAAGTTAATTTAATGAATTTACCTTCATCAAACCACATCCAAACGATGTGTGTTTCCCCAAATGTATAGCTTCCCCAATTTTTAGTATATTATATAAAGCACTAATATCACCCTGCACATTCATACTTCCAGTAAAACCTTCTATTTTCATAATTCTGTTCTGGCGTTTTGACAATCTGTCGGTAGAATACCATTCAGTATGTACATCCACAACCTTAATTGAATCATAATTAATATCATCCTCAGTATATATGACTGAAGAATCCCCATAAATATTGGAAATTATTTTATATCTACGTAAAATATTTTTTATTATTACATTTAATGTGGGCTCTGTAATTATTGCGCCATTATATTTTATATGGCAGGGTGTTAAAAAGTTTATTTGAAGTCCCGTTACCACATCATGGTTTATATATAAACCTTCAATATTTTCCCCAACATACCCTTCATTAGCCGTATATAGTTTATCCCCATTATGGTAATTAGTAATTTCTGTTACAACAAATTTTGATTTTTCTTTACCTAACCCTCGTTGGCCCAATGCTTTCAATGCTTTGACGAAAAAGTGAAAATACTTTATTGCCTCACCAAAAATTGAAAGATATACAGTAAATGACTCGCCTGGCTTAATGGTACTTGGCCACTGTACTAAAGGTGACATGACAAATGGATGAGGGAAGTTTGTTGCTTCTTTCATTACTTCTATATCACCCACATTATGCGATTCAAATATAGATGCATACGGGCAATGAAGAATAAACTGACATCCCTTGCAACTAGTGCGATCTTTTTCAAGGCAGGTTTGGAGCTTCAACATCCAGCCAAATCCGCCTCTTAAAGCTATACCAGGAAAGTTATAAAAGCTGATTGGCGACGTAGCCTGTATATGTATTGTAAACTTATATAATGGTAATGTAGATTGGATTATCTGCATTAAACCACCTTATCTATAACAAAACAAGCGAATTTTATTATAAATAACAATAAACGTCAAGCACTTTTCATTATTATATGTTTTGTTATTGAATTTTTTTATATTCAATATAGATTCTTTTATAATAATATTCACTATAATATACATTCAAATACTACATTTCCTTTCTTCCTTAAATAAGCAGCAATAATTGCAATGATCACAAAGTAAAGATTCATATATTTCAAACCAACCCATTTCATTTACTTTTTCCTTTACATAATAATCAAACACTTTCAATGCATGCTGCTCAGCGGTACATCATTTTCTACCATCATCACAATGATGCTATACAGTACATTGCATGTAGCCATATATGTGCATGAATTACATTAACGTTTTATAGGAACTTTTGTCTTGGTATGATTCTTTGAACCAGGTATTGCATACTTGCTAAATGTATTCTTTTTCTTGTTATTCAGATGTTTGTTGTACTGCAACTGCATATCAGCAAGAGTATCATAGATTTCAGTATAATCAAATAATGTTTCTAAAGGAAAGTTATAATCAATCCCTTTTGTCATGTAAAAACCTCCTTATGTTAAAGGGTTATGTTTATTTGAATTGAAAAGCTTTGAAAATATTGGAATTTTTTTTATTTATGAAAAATTTTTAATAAAGCAAGGTTGTTAGCCACATATGAAAGCGTTAGGACTTTTTATTGTTTATTTATTTTTATTCAGAAATTAAACTTTTACAATGCTAAAACGACAAAAATTACCTCAGGCATAACAAAAAATCCCAATAATTTTTTATCGTAATCCTTCTAATAAATAGTACACGCATAACACTATATCAATCCAAAAAGCCACACCATTAAGCATGTATCAGATTAATCCAATACACCTGGAGGTAAATAAACATCATGAAAACCACAATGGTATGCTTAGCATTATCACGAAAACACAGCAATATATATATACCACTATGAAAGGTTCTGTATATACAGGTATATCGCTTGGTGAAGATTTTTATGGCTATAGATATAAATTACTGGCATCAATTATACAAGCAAACTAACATGTAATCCGGGGAATTACAATGAATAATAGTATATATACAATAGGCCATTCCAATCTTGAGGTTGAAGATTTTATACAACGTTTAAAACGTTATTCCATACAAATTGTTTGTGACGTACGTTCAAATCCACATAGTGCATACGTTTCTCATTTTAACGCACTGGAGTTACGCAATAAACTTACTGAATATAACATTAAATACCTGTACCTGGGAAAAGAACTTGGTCCACGATCTGACAATCCTCAACACTACATAAATGGAAAAGTGCAGTACCATCTTTTAGAGCAAAGCCAACACTTTAAAAGCGGCATACAAAGACTTGTATCTGGAATTCAACATTTTACCATTGCCATAATGTGTGCGGAAATGGATCCCATTAATTGTCATAGGTCAATCCTTATTTGTAAACATTTACCAAAAGAAATTAATATATTTCATATTTTGGGCGATAGTTCATTGGAAGCACACTCAGATCTTGAAAAGCGCCTGGTAATAACACATTTTGGCGATACCGCAACACCCTTCAACACGTATGATGAATTACTCAAGCAGGCATATCTATTACAGGCACAAAAGATAGCATATACTAAAGAAGAGGAAAAGTAAAATGGCAACATTATACACAATAGGATTTACAAAACGAAATGCCCGTGATTTTTTTACCACATTACAAAACAATGGCATAACAACAGTCATTGACATTAGAATTAACAATACATCACAACTAAGTGGATACACAAAGAAAGAAGATCTGGAATATTTTTTATGGGAAATAGCACACATCAAATATATTCACGATGTGCGCCTGGCGCCAACAAAAGAAATGCTTGATGCAATACACAAAAAAAACAATAAGCTGGGAACAGTATCAGGAAAAATTTGTACAACTTCTTACACAGCGGAATGTTGAGCACTACTATAACGAACACAATTTGCATACCGCCTGCCTTTTATGCAGTGAATATGAGCCAACCAACTGTCACAGGCGGCTGGTTGCTGAATACTTTGCAAGATTTTATAATCTGGATATTGTACATTTGTAAGCAATCACGAAAAAAGCAACATTAATAAAAATAAATGTTTTTTAATGCAACTACATATTATTTTTTAATATAAACAATGTTGATCACAATCATCACAATCTATACAGCCATTAAATTCATACCAACCCATTTCACTTAATTTTTCCTTTTCATACTCATCAATTGCTTTCCATACACGTTCCTCATAAGTACAACATTCCCTTCCTTCATCACAATCATGGTATACAATACATCCGCAATTATGCATATATGAGCAGGTATTACATTGACTTTTGGCATCAGTAACGGTTAGCTTTTTGGTATCTTTTGAAAAAATTAATTCATAAAATTCATCCCCATCATACATTGAGTACACATGTTTATTTTTCTGTAAATGCATATCAGTAAGGCTATCATATGTTGCATCGTAATCAAATAATGTTTCTAAAGGATAATTATAATCAATTCCATTTGTCATAATGTAACCTCCCTGTTAATAAGCCCTATATACAGGCTTGTGTTCATCAATTATTTAGCAAATTCTGAATGCACCTGCCTTACAAAATGTAATAAGTTCTTCTATTGATTCCAGTACTTCATTATAGTCATAATCACTATCAGGATAATAATCAAAAAAAGCAATGACATCGGCAACATCATAATCTTCCAGCTTAGAATACATAAAGCCAAATATTGCGCCAACTGCATTTTTAAATGTATTGAGATTGCCTTCTACTTCGGGATTTTCCTGTAGCAATTCGTCTTCACCTTCAATTTTGATATCATCCACATTAATGTGTTGCTGTTTTTGTTGTTCAGGCTTTACAGCTATATATTCACTGTAATACATGTGTGATGTTGCCTGCATATTCAAATTTCTTGCCTCTCTCAAAAACGTAACAGCTTTTTCCAGCGCCTGTGCAATTGCCATAGCATCATCTTCTTCAACAATCTGTGCTTCATTTAAAAAATAATTACCATCCCATTGGCAAACCTCCTCTAAAGAGCGCTCTTCAGGGTCAAGTTTTGTGCCTTTAGGTTTCCAGCCAAATACATGAGCAAGCCGTAATAAATACACAAATGAACGTGTAGAACGAACAAACATCAAATCTCTGTTTTCAAGATTAAAACAATGGTTTGACATAATTAAAACCTCCAGGTAAATAATTATTATATAGTCAAAGTAATTTGAATCTGTTTAGAAGGTCTGCTATACACTTTAGTGCCATTTATTGTTGCGTATGCCACCACCACTACGCTGTAAGTAACCTGCCTTTTGTAATTGCTATTTTCATCTTTTTTTAGTTTAATCATAATAGTTGCCTGTGTGGGAGCCCTATCGCCCCCCTGATAAGGAACATCTACGTAATTGCTTTTATTAATATCTACTGCATACCCTTCCGCATAATACACACAATAACCACCACCAAAACTATTAACACCATCCTCATCATTAGCATCCCAGGATATTTCATACTGGTATGTCAAATAATCATCGTTTTTATTAGCGCTTTCTTCTTCGTATTCACTACAGGCTATAAAAAACATAATGACAAATAATGGTATTATAATTTTTTTCATGAAACCACCTCGTTAATTTATTTTTTTATATTGTACATTTGCAGGCGGCTTAATATACGTCACTGCACCCCATACATTAAGTTTATTTATGGTATAACTGAAACTACCAGAATACAATAATAACTTTTGAGCACCATTTATTAACCTTTCCTTTATGGCTTTATAATTGCTGTCAGGGAACATTGCCCATACCAGTGCCGCTGCTCCACTTACCATTGGTGTTGCCATTGAAGTGCCCATTAACACTGCATACCTGTCATCCACTGGCTTAAGATTATACAAACCTGCACTTTTAATTGCCACACCTTTGTAATTAACCACACTATCGCTACTTAGGTTATAGACAACTGTGCATAATGCATTTCGGCAATTGGGAAGATTATGCATATATGTTTTAAATCCATCACTTTTACCAGCAATGGTTGCCAGCAAAGTAAAAATACTGGTATTCATATATAATGGGTTTTGCTGTCCTTTTGCATAATACACTCTAAATGCATCATAATAATTTTCAACATCATAGTACATTTCGTATATCATTGAAACTTTCTTGTACCCGGTACAATCCACTACTCTATAAAGATAGCTGTTTTGATTTGGCTTATAGGTAACAGTAAAATCAAAATTTGCTGGATTGCTTGCAACGGTATACCCCAGGGTATTATGTATTGCCCAGTTACTATCGTTCATTTGCCAGCCGCTTTGATTAATCATATTACCTGTTATTTGTTCAGCCACTGTGGATGTAAATGAACTTACAATATTAACACCAGGTGCATATATATGAACAACAGTATCTTTGTATGAATAATTTGAAAATGTTGCCTTTATATCATTCTGATCCAGTGCACCAACACACAGAATATTGTCTGATTTAAACATACAGGGATATATGGGGTTTAACATACTTTCATACAATCCCATCCCATTATTACCCGCTGCAGCAACAACCAGCACACCTTTACTGGCAGCATAGTTTATGGCAAAATGAAATGCAGTATCATACACACTTCCACCCAAACTCATATTGATAATCTTTGCACCGTTATCCACTGCAAAATATATTCCCCGTGCAATAGTTGAAGTGGAACCATACCCTTCATCAGTGAGCACTTTCACTGCCATGATTTTTGCCTTCCAGCACACACCACTTATACCTACATTATTATTCCCTTTTGCCCCTATTATTCCTGCAACATGTGTACCATGACCATGATAATCCATTGGATCATTGTCATCATAAACAAAATTATATCCATGATATGGATAACCGTATGGTGAACCGTCCCACATATTGTCTTTTAAATCCTGATGTATGTAATTAACACCACTATCTAACACAGCCACTATAATATTGCTGCAGTCAGAATGCATATCCCACACTTTTTCAACATTTGCATCACATCCCAATGTTCCTGGATTATTTATTGTGTAACCTCCTTCTACTTTCTGGCCTGTATTTTTTAATGCCCACTGCATATAAAATGCGGGATCATTGGGAACAGCAAGCATGTGATATATATAATTGGGTTGTACATATTCAACATCAGGATCTTTACTTAATTCACGAATGGCATCTTCAACTCTCATGTCTTTCAGAATTACATTAAATAATGGCTTGCGGTGTAATGCAGATACGTGCTTTGCTTTTTTTGCAAGTTTTTGTAAAGCTTTTGAAGTGGCGATAGTATCTTTATATTTAACTATAACCTGACCATCAATCCATTTAGCTTTATTTGCAACAGTATCCAGTGTATATAAATCTTTATGTTTGATACCTAAAATATCTTCAAGCAACTGTTCATTATTATTGCTGAATACATTAAACAAAGGAAACACAGCAACAACTAATGAAACTACTACCATAAGAGTAATATTAAAAATCACTTTTTTGTTCATAATTTTTAACCTTCCTTCATAGGTGTAATATCTTTTTACTCAACAAGTCAATCCACCATAACATTACCTAATTTATTTGATAGTATTGTGGTTATTTTTATTGGAATTTTTTTTGCAAAATGTGTTATTTTTTTTCTTTAGTAAATGTAGCCTTCAATTGGTGTTAACTCAATGATCAAGGAAATATACTATAGTTAAAGTGATACAAATAAAAAAGGCGGTATATGTCATACCGCCTTTAAGTTATGTAAACAAACAATATTGTCACTGTGAACTTCAATAATTACATTACACCATCTATACCATCACCCTGAGGAGTTCAGGCCTTTTTGAAACTACGAAGGATCTTGGTATTCCTCGTGTATACTTTCCGCTTTACTCTCTGTGATGTGAAATCAACGTTATTACAGATCACAACGTAATACCCACACTGTCATCCTGAGGAGTCCCTGTCTTTTTGGGATGACGAAGGATCTGGCCATTCCAATCATTAAGCAACATTTATCAACTCTGTATTTTATTACAACACCGCAGGTGCTCAAGCGCCTGCGATTGGTATATCATTCCACATTAAGACAAAAAAAAATCCCCTATTAGCGGGGTTTTACACCATTTATGTGTAGGGGCGGGTTTCATATCCGCCCCAATCCCCTATTAGCGGGGTGCTTCGACAAGCGCTATGTGTATCACCTAAACGTGCTCAGCAACCTGTCTTCAGTGATAATTTTTCTTTACCAGCAACCGGTGTCCGAGGGCACGCAGTGCATCGAGGACCAATCCCCTATTAGCGGGGCATCCTTTCGGACTGCACATAGTGTTCTGGAAACCCTGAAGAGATTACTTTCTCGTCGCAATCCCCTATTAGCGGGGCATCCTTTCGGACAGGTTGAAAGACGGGTAAAGAAAGCAGTGTTAAAGCTGCTCAGGGGTCGCAATCCCCTATTAGCGGGGTGCTTCGACAAGCGCTATGTGTATCACCTAAACGTGCTCAGCAACCTGTCTTCAGTGATAATTTTTCTTTACCAGCAACCGGTGTCCGAGG
>Ga0209720_1002268_pt1 | contig 14606 bp, 17 predicted proteins | sample AD_JPNMR3_MetaG_FD_184426 | JGI IMG/M metagenome (GOLD analysis project Ga0209720, IMG submission 184426) | Active sludge microbial communities of municipal wastewater-treating anaerobic digesters from Japan - AD_JPNMR3_MetaG (SPAdes) (version 2) | ecosystem: Engineered > Bioreactor > Anaerobic...
ATAGCGAGTGGGATACAGGAATAAATGCTTGGATATTTTCTTCTAAAAGAGAATATACATATGATGCTAATAATAATATGACATCTTCAATATATAGCGAGTGGGATACAGGAATAAATGATTGGATATTTTCTTCTAAAAGAGAATATACATATGATGCTAATAATAATCTGACATCTTATATATATAGCTGGTGGGATACAGGAATAAATGATTGGATATTTGATGATAAATATGAATATACATATGATGCTAATAATAATATGACTTCTGCAATATATAGCGAGTGGGATACAGGAATAAATGATTGGATATTTAATTATAAATATGAATATACATATGATGCTAATAATAATATGACTTCTGCAATATATAGCGAGTGGGATACAGGAATAAATGCTTGGATATTTTCTTCTAAAGGAGAATATACATATGATGCTAATAATAATATGACTTCTGCAATATATAGCGAGTGGGATACAGGAATAAATGCTTGGATATTTTCTTCTAAAGGAGAATATACATATGATGCTAATAATAATCTGACATCTTATATATATAGCTTGTGGTATACAGGAATAAATGATTGGATATTTAATTATAAAGATGAATATACATATGATGCTAATAATAATATGACATCTGAAATATATAGCTGGTGGTATACAGGAATAAATGATTGGATATTTGCTTATAAAGATGAATATACATATGATGCTAATAATAATCTTACTTCTTATATAAATAGCTGGTGGGATACAGGAATAAATGATTGGATATTTGCTTATAAAGATGAATATACATATGATGCTAATAATAATCTTACTTCTTATATAAATAGCTGGTGGGATACAGGAATAAATGATTGGATATTTAATTATAAATATGAATATACTTTTAATTTAGCAGTAAATGTGAGTGAAATTATTGCACCTGAATGGTATAATAACTATCTTTATCCACCATTTTATAATGAATTATTAACTGAAATTTATTACTCTTGGGATGGTACTGATTTCACAATAAATAGTAAGGGGACATTTTATTACTCTGATATTGTAGGTATTAATGAAGTAATAGATAACTCTATTTTCATCATATATCCTAATCCAGCAAATGATTATATTATGATTAATGCTGGATCAACTAATACTAATGAAATTCAAATATTCAATGTTTATGGTCAATGCGTGATGTCAGTTGATACACAAAACAATATTTCTGAATACCGCGTAGATATTTCTAATCTACCAGCTGGTATGTATTTCATAAGAATAGCTAATGATAAAAATAATGTAGTAAAAAGATTTGTGAAACAGTAAAATTTTTGTATTAACCCTAAAATCAAAATATTATGAAAAAACAATTTATTTTATCAGTAATAATGAGCATTATTATGCTATTTACTGTAAACGGACAGAGCTTAGTAAATCAGCAAAGCAGATTTACTAAAAGAATAAATAATAATGAAAAAGTGGAGTTAAAAGAGCCAGAGTTGAAACCTTTGGATACTCCTATTCCAAAACCTGTTTTTATGCTGTTTTTAGAAAAAATTTGTTCCTGCCCATAAAGAGTTTCAAGATTAATAATTATTGAAATCAGAACTAATGCAATCTTAATCGATTTATTCATGATTATTTTAATTATATAAATAATAGATATAATAATAGCATTTGCAAAATTTAAATCATTATACTAAATTAATGTTTACTTTTCTTTATATTTAATAGCAGTTCCTGAAACAATAGGATACCAGGCCTGAAAGTCATACTTTATATTAATTACAGCATCAGCTTGTAATTCGATGGCTTTTTTTTTCATTTGATTAAGTAATTGTTGTGGAGTGTGAAAAATTCCTCCATCCGTCTGAATGTAGCAGATTTCTACGTAGTTTCTGTCTGGAATTTTTGTTGTAAATAATTCTATTGTTTCATTTTCAGATTTTGTTAAAGTTGCTACTCTTGTTGTTGTACAACTAATAAAGGTAAAAACTAAGATAAAATAAATAATGCCAGTTTTTAATTCTAAATTTTTCATATTACGTTGTTTTTTTTAGTAACGTAATTTGTTTTCTTTTAGTATTTATGTGATTATAATTTTAAGATTTTAAAATATTAAATGATATTAAAAACAAAATTATCAGAATTAAATTAAAAAAAAGTATTTTTATGTTTAATATAATATTATTATATATAAATTTAATTTATAATTTAAAAAAATATATTAAATTTTAAAAACAAATTTTAAATATATTATTTTAAACAAAGAATTTATAATTTCAAAATTATAATCATATTTTGTTTGCTAAAAACTGATTAAATGTGGAAAAAATATTAAAAATTTATTTTTGGGGATTATTTATTATATTGTAATGTAAAAAGGCATTGAAAACTTAGCATAAAAGCATTTTTCGCGGGAGATTCATTTATTGGCATTACGTCTTCAGGGATAAAATACCCAAAGAACAACAAATTGCAAATGTTTAAATGCTTGATATCGTGTAAAAATATTAAACTCATTTCCAAGGACTTTTCCTTCCGGTTTCATTTTTAATGTATTTAAAATTGTTAAAGATTTTGGATATGGAATGTAAAATCGGTTATATTTTATTTCTACCCACATTTTTTCTGTCGGGAAGAGTTCAAGAACGATTTCTCTGTCATCTATATTCGACCAGGTCACGATATTCATCCTTCCATAGTATTTATCAGAGGCACCAAAAACTGGGTCAAAATTTTGTATTACGTCATCAGTTTTGTCTCCACCAGAGGCATAACTTTCTTGTAAACTAATTATAGGTTTTAATGGAATTGAATGAAATTGATAACCGAGTTTTGCAAAAAAAGCATAAGCCTTTATTCTTTTTGAATTTTCGTTACCAAATTCGTAAACTGCATTTATATCATAAATATAATTATTGTGATCTTTATTAAAAAAACGACTTCCCATCCATTTACGATTTATTTTATTATCTCTGATATAATCAGCAGTGCCTTGAATCTTTGAAGCGAAGAATGGTTCAATGGTAATTTGATTTCTTAAATTGTAATGCCCATAAAATCCGGCGCCAAAAAACTCAGTTTTAATGAAAGGAATAGAAATTTTCTGAGGGTCGTGTATTTTAGTTCCCCCTGCAAAAAAATCCAGCGATAAATTGTTTTTATTATATGAAAATTTTAATGCATCCCATGTCCATCTTCCGGTATTACCCCATTCTCCGGAGCCAAAAATGTGATTGTCGCCATAAAATATTTTTTGACGACCTAATTTTGCGGTAATGTTTTTGAATAATTTATCATATTGAATATAAGCATCATATATCTCAAAAAATTCTTCGTTCGGATTCATTTTATAATATGGAGCCTCAGTACCTGTTTTTTTAATTTTAAATAAATCGGGATATTTAGAATTACTTAATGACCAACCAAAAGCACGTGAGTCCTGAATATGAGCAGCTACTTCTATGTTTTTTTGTGGATGCCAGGTTGTTCCGGCTATTACGCGTTGAAGTATTATTTTATCATTTAACGAACCTATGGAAACAAAACTCTGATCACCATAGTTTTTAGCATTCATACCATTCCAAAACTCAAAGCGATATCTCAATATAAAGTCAATTTTGAATTTGCTGCTGTCTGTTTGATTAAAAGAATTAATTACTATTCCATTAATAAGGATGATTGTAAGTAAAAATCGATTCATGGTTAGGATTTCATTTTATCTCCTTCTGTCAAAATTTTAAAATGATTACTAATCAATTTAATTATGCTCAAAATTGCTATGATTAAAACAGATAAATCAAAAATAGTATAAGCAATTTTGACTATTGATTCTATGGCTTCAAATTTTATCATCATGAAAAATCCGGAAATTGCTGCAATAACTAAAAAAATAGCAATAAGTTTTATTACAACTGACCAATTCGTATCTCTCTTTATATGGCTAAGCAGCAAGAGAAATTCCGGTTAAAAATGGGATTAGGCTTAATATAAAATGGTTTTTGTCAAGCCATATTCTTTCTGGTAATATGTAGGAATTTAAATCTGGCTTTAAGTAAATGAATAATAAACCAGCAGCTGTTATTACATAGATAATTGCTACATAACTAGAGTTTTCGGGTATAAATCCATATTTTTGATTTAAGTAAAATAATAAATTAAAGGCAATTAATATTAAAAGAAATAGGACTAGAGCGTATTCCATAGTTTTAATATATTCTTCGCGAAATCCGGATAGCCAAACCATAAAACCGTTCATACCTAATCTTACATACTGTGGTTCGAAAACAGGTTTTCCATCTTCACCGAATGGATATTTTACAATCTTACGGTTAAACATGTTTTCAGAAGATAACGAATGGCATTCAGTACAGCCTTTTGATCCTAATGCAGCTTTAGCCGGGAATACATCATGATTGTATTTATATACCGATGCATAAGGAGAAGATTCATATATTTCTTTTTCTAAATTTTCGTATTCTGTGCCATTAAAATACATGCGGTCATTAAATACCCATACAACCTGCCTGTTTTTCATATCATAACCAAGATTATTCAATAATTCAGTAACTGAATTAATAAAAGCCTCAATCTCTTCAGGTCTATTTATTTCTGGTATGCTATCGTTGTTATCATCTATTATTTTTGAAAGTTCCGGATATTTTTTATTATCTTTTTTATGTAACATCCACATATCATACACATCTTTCATTCTTGGCTGATGTAGTCCTTTTTCCCCTTTTGTATAAATAGCCGGCCATGCACTATGAACAGGATTAACTGGAAAAATTTTTCCTTTATATTTGGCATATTGTGTAATAAATCGGTCGGTAGGTTGATCTTTTGCAGTGTACTGAGATAATTCTCCATAATGATTCCAATAATTCATGTTTTGGTCATAAAAAGTCCAAATATATTTTGAAGGAGGAGATATTTTTGTACCAGGGTTAAAAACATCACTTACTTGAACCAATGCAGATTTAACCTTACGTTCTGGAATATGACATGCCTGACATGAAAGTTCTTCAAGATGAAACGATGGAAGCCATTCATGTTTTGCTATCGGAGCATTTAGATAACCTTTTAAATGGCAGTCATTACATGTTCTAATGGTGTTATCTAAATCGTTACGAACATAACCTGATGGGTCATCACCTTTTCCAAATTGGTGTACTTCTTTTCCACGAATTCTTTCATCAGTAGCCATAGAGCCGGCAACATGGCAATCGACACATATCAATCCTTTTGCAATGTGAACATCAGTAAAAGCGATAAAAGAAGCACCTCTTTTTTTCCACATGGGCTTTGAATGACAATTTAAGCAGGTTTCATTTCGTGGTTCTCTTACCAAATGTAATGAAACTTTTCCATCTTTATCGAATTTAGAAAGATCATAATGAACAGTAACTTCGATACTATCTTTTACAGATCCGTCAACTTTTGCAAGTCCTGAACCTGCAGTAGCCATCCATTTAAAATTCCATAAAAGTAGGTGTTTGTTTCTTGTTTTATAATCATATTCAGGAAAATGACAAAGCATACAATCTCCTTCGGCAACCCCCGAAAGGTTCCAATATGCTTTGTAATAATCTCCATCATAATTGTTTATACCTCCGGCGTAAATCCTACAGAATCCATATATTTATCGTAGCGAAAACCTTTACGGTCATATTCAAACGGACCACCACCCGGATGACAGGTACCACAACCATTAGTAATAAATGTAAAGGATGTCATGTCCATTTCTGTGGCAGAATTATTTTCTTTTTTTGAGAGATAATTGTACAATGGAGCAGGAGAGCACCAGTTACCTCCATAGTTACCCGGATTTGTTGCCCATTGGTATCTTTCAGCATATTTTCCGGTAGCTTGTTCATCTTTGCCTTGTTGAAAATGGTATCCTTGGGTTATTTTATCATAATCGTGGCATTTTCCACAGGTTTGTTTTGGGGAATAAGGTTTATCAATATTCTTACCTTTTACAGGATTTATTGTATCTCCATCTTCTGTAAACAAATAAAATGGTGGACATACACCCGACTTAGTTATTAATTCCCTATTTAAAACTGTTGTACGATTGTCAAGATTGTTAATAAAAACCTCGATAAATAAAAACACAAATAAAATAATTGTTAAAATTGTTAATGTGTATTTAGTTATCCTTTTCATAATATTTTTTTAAATAATTTATTTTTAATTCATTAACACTTAAAATGATATACATTTAAACAATTTATTTTATCATTTTTATATTGGCTTGAAAAGGTATTAAAATATTTTTAAATTTCTATAAAAAAATAATTATACATTATGTTTATATTTATATTTATATTTATATTTTATATATAGTTTTTAGTTAATTATTGTAATATTTAATATGTTTAAGTACATTATAATATTTATTCTTGTTTTGGAGATTGGATTTATTAAAAAAATTTTGTAAATTTTACAGTTTGTTTCTTAACGAAAATTAGTTTAATCAAATATTTTGATAGGAGATTTATCAGCTTATTTAAGATTTAAATTTCTTGTAGTAATATAAATTTAGATAAAAATTCTTCTTTATTTATTTTCGTTTTTGGAAAAAATGTATATTTGCATCATTGTTGCATTTGAAATATTTTTGCATTTATGAAGGCCGTTGAAGTTTTAAATCATCATCATCTTAAACGAACAAGTTGTCGCGAGGGAATTATTGAAGTTGTAATGAATGCCAAACAAGCCTTATCTGAAAATGAAATCAGGGAAAGGCTTTCTGGAAAATATGACCGTACCACTTTTTACCGTTCCTTTAAAACACTTGAGGAGCATAAAATAATTCATAAAATAGTTGTAGATAATCAATTGGTTAAGTATGCTTTGGATAACTCGGTAACACATAAAGATGAGCATGTACACTTCTATTGCATAAAGTGTAATTCGGTAAAATGCATGGATAATATTCCTATCAAAAAATATCAACTTCCCCATGGCTATTCAGAAATTGGGATAGAGGTGTTAATCAAGGGCATATGTGAAAATTGTAAAAAATAAGAAAAGAATTGATTAGACTGAAAGAACATATTGCTTTTTTACTATTTGGAATTTTCTTTTTTCCATTTCTGTTTCAATCTTTACATATCCTTTGGCATCATTCACATGTAAATAAATCTGAACATAATCAGTACTTTCAAACAATAACTAAAACTGATTTTCATTCAAATGGTGAAAACGTATCAGAGAAAAAGTACAAATGCCCAATTTGTGCATATAAGTTTTCGATAAACGATTTACCAAAAATTTATTTTTATTATTCAATAATTTCTGTAATTGCTTGTATTTACATTGAATTAGTACAACAGTATAAATACATGCAAGTTTTTTTAGTTAAAACCACCAGGGCTCCACCTGTTAATGTTTTTTAAAATCATTCTCTTCATATTTTCAGGTGTTTTAAAGTCAAATTTTCAATATGAGTAAATTTTTCATGCTTTTAATGGTCATGAGTATCTTAGGAAATTTTTCAGATGCTCAAACGCATTATGAAATAAGAGGTAGTGTTGTTGATGAAAACAACAAACCACTATCAGGAGCCAACGTATTCCTGTTTCCTATAAAAAAGGTACAATAACCAATACCAGTGGTGATTTTAGTTTTGATAATTTACCTAAAGGCAAATATACACTAAAGATATCCTTTGTTGGTTATAAAACACTTATTGATACTCTTGTCCTTGATGGGAACAAAAAATACAAGTTTCAATTAGATGTTTCAGCACTTAGTCTGCAAGAAATTGTAATTACTGATAACTATGCAGAAACACGAAAAAAAGAAGAATCGCTCAGTATTGAAATTGTAAATGATGAATACCTGAAACAAAACCTCGGAGGAAGCCTTATGAGTTCTCTTGAAAGGTTGCCCGGGGTATCTACAATGGATATAGGTTCAGGGCAATCAAAGCCTGTTATCAGGGGACTTGGTTTTAATCGAGTTGTGGTGGTTGAAAACAACATTAAACATGAGGCCCAGCAATGGGGTGCTGACCACGGACTTGAAATCGACCAATATGCTGTTAACAATGTCGAAGTAATAAAAGGACCTGCGTCGCTTATTTATGGTTCCGATGCAATGGGCGGAATAATTGATATGAAAAACAGAAAAGTCCCTGTTGAAAATTCGTTTGGGGGAACAATCGACCCTGATTGCTAAAACAAATAATGACTTTTTGGGTACTTCTTTTTCTCTATTTGGTAGAAAAAAAGGTTTTTTGCCGATGCTAGGGCAACATTGTTAGATTATGGCGATTATAAAGTGCCAACTGATAGTGTTGATATTTACTAGTATCGAGCAGCATTGTATAAAAACCATCTACGCAATACCGCAGGTAGAGAACAAAACTTACATTTCTCGTTTGGAATAATACAAAAGCGTTTTCAGAGTAAGTTATACATAAGTAATATGGACAGTAAAAGCGGTTTTTTTGCTAACGCACATGGTTTAGAACCTCGTCAGGTAGATACCGGTTTGCACGATACATCAAATAGAGATATTCAATACCCGTATCAAACAGTCAACCATTTTAAAATAATTAATAACAGTTTCTATCATCTTAATAAATTAAAACTTGAATTATATTTGGGTTATCAGCATAATTTTAGGCAGGAATGGAGCCAATATGTACAACATGGATATATGCCAGCCACGTTTCCCGAATCATTGAATTTTAACCCCGACTTAGAACGTCAATTTGATAAACAGGTGTATTCAGGAAATTTTAAGTCATTTTATCAATTATCAAATAAAACGCAAGTGAATTTAGGACTAAACAGTGAATTTCAGGTAAATCAAATTGATGGCAGGGGATTTATTATACCAGCATACAAACAGTTTGTTTTGGGCGGTTTTATTTTTGGTAAACATAACATTGCTGATAAAAGCCTGATTCAGGTAGGCATAAGGTATGATTATGGAAACATTATTACGTCAAAATACTACGATTGGTTTCAATCGCCAATTATTGGAAATGGTGATACAACGATGCAATACTTGCAAAGAGCTGAGTATATTAACCGAAATTTTTCAAATTTTACATGGTCATTAGGGTATAATTTTAATCCGGGGAAATGGTCATATAAATTCAATATGGGGAAAAGCTTCCGGATGCCCATTGCTAAGGAATTAGCGGCAAATGGTGTTAACTACCATCATTTTAGTTACGAAGTTGGCAAGGCTGATTTATCTCCCGAAATATCTTATCAACTTGATGCAGGAATAGAATACATGACCCAAAAGATTGCGATTGGAACTACGCCATTTCTGAATTACTTTTCAAATTATATCTATTTGAATCCAACTTTTGAGCATGATAGGCTTTATGGTAATGGCAATCAAGTGTTTTATTATACCCAAAGTCAGGTTTTAAGATACGGGATAGAGTTGCACATACATTATGAACTTTTAAAATCGCTGCAATTGGGCATTATTGGCGAATATGTTTATTCCGAACAGCTTTCAGGCGAAAAAAAAGGGTTTACCTTACCTTTTTCGCCACCACCTTCAGGTATTTTAAATTTAAAATATAAGAAGAAAAAAATTAAGTTTGTTGAGAATGCCTATTTGTCTATTGATTACAGAATTACAGCTGCTCAGAATAATGTTGTTCCGCCTGAAGAACCAACCCCCGGATATAATATTTTTAATTTAGGCTTAGGTGGGGATCTTGTTTTTTTTAATAACCAAATTAATTTTACAATTCAGGTACAAAATCTTTTTAATACTAAATATTTTAATCATACCAGCTATTATAGGTTAATAAACGTACCTGAACCGGGTAGAAATTTTATTGTAAATGTTTCTATTCCATTATCAAAAAAATTAAAGCAATAAATAAATTAATTTTTAACGTTAAAATTTTTAAAATTATGAATACAAAAATTAGATTTTTAGCAGTATTTTTTACAATGGCACTAATTTCAGTATTTACATCGTGTAATAAAGATGCCAAACCTGTTATTAGTAACCTTATAGTCGGACTCAATAATAGTCATGTGGCTTATGCAGGGTCTGATTTACACATTGAGGCAGAAATTGTTGCCGAAGGGAAAATTAACAAAATAACAGTTGAAATACATAAGGAGGAAGGCAGTAGTGATGAAATCGCAGTTGAATACGATGAGTTTAAAGGTCTTAAAAATACAAACTTTCACAAGCACATTTATATTCCTGAAACAACCCCTCTTGGTAGTTATCATTTGCATTTTACTGTTAGCGATATGGAAGGAAACACAACAACTGTAGAAGAAGAAATAACTATACAGGAATTGATTGATAATGAAGCTCCATCATTAACCATTTCATCGGCTCCAACAAGCGGACAAGCCTTTGCAAATGGTGGAACTATCTCAATTTCAGGGCATGTAGAAGATAATGTTAGATTGGGAGGGATATTAGTAGCTTTGGTTTATGAATCAGATAATATTCCAGATGCTAATGTAACCGCGGATAATTCTCACGTAATAGTAATGCTCCATATGCACAATTTTGGAGATGACCCTGATGAATATGACTTCACGGCTTATATTACTGTTGGAGCTGCCAATGACAACAATATCACACCTGCTCCTATTCAGGGCGATAATGCATGGAAAACCGGAAATTACTATATACTTGTAAGGGTAAAGGATGCAAAAGGGAACTGGACATTTTCAAATCATTATCCAGTCGTGATTAGCCTTTGATTAAAATTTGGGCAGGCGTTCTCTTTTTGCCTGCCCTTTAATATCGTTTAAAATCAGAATAATATTTTTTAAAATGAAAACATTTAATTTATTATCAGTAATTATTGCTTTATCTTTTTTTCTTGGTTCTTGCGAAAAAAAAGAAAAAATTGATAAGGAAAAGCCGGTAATTGATTTGAGCATCCAGGGTGCCTTTCCCAATAATTGCGACACCCTGTATTTTGGCGAATCTTTTATTCTAAAAGTGAAATTTATTGATAATGTTCAACTTGAATCATATAGTATTGATATACATAATAATTTTGATCATCATTCCCATAGTACCGAAATAACGGAATGTAGTCTTGACCCAATTAAAAGTCCGGTAAATCCATTTTTATTTATAGAGGATTATGATATTCCTGTTGGTCAAACTGAATATCAAACAAATATATTAATTTCAATTCCCTCTGGAAATGGAAATGGAAATTTTGATGAAGGAGACTATCATTTTTTTATAAGCCTTACCGATAAAGAAGGATGGTCGTCTCAAAAAGGACTAAATATTAAACTGTTATATCGTTAAGTTTTACATTTGATTGTAAAATTGTTTTATTTATTTTGAATAATTGCTGTAATTTCTTTTTAGTAAAAGGAGTTTATAGTATTAGCAATTAAAAAGTTGTTTTTTTTGATTGATTCAATAATTTTGAATGGATTAATTTATATATCTTTTAATTAGTTTTTATAAATTTGCTTTGAAAGATGTTTTTATTTGTAGCAACAGAAATATAATAAAATCCTGATTCAAAATTGCTCACATCAATTTGATTTTCTCCTATAATTGTTTGTAATAGATCTCCCAAAGAATTATATATGTTAATTATTAAAAGCTCTGTGTCATTTTTACAATATATATTTAATAAATTATTAGTTGGATTTGGAAAAATTTGGATTGTATTATTTGAGTTTGATCCTTGGGCATTATTAGTACTACAATTTAATGTTTTAAATTTAAAAAAATCCCATATAATATCTGTAGCATCAATTTGACCTGAAACGGGATCTCCATTCGAAGTTTGATTTCCCCCTGGCCAAGAATGCCCTCCATCTGATGTAATGTAAAGAATAACATCGTAACAGTATTCGCAGTTGTTAAATTTTAATCCAATAGCGCCATTATTGTTAAAGAAAGTGTCTATAGAAATAGCACAGTTATTTATATGAGCCCAAACATTTAATACGGAATCTATAGGTGGCATGTAAACACCGGCATATCCTGTTCCGTATCCTCCATAAAATGGAACTTTTGTATCTGGCAATGAGTGAATTTGAAGTAATGGGACTTTTGTATTAGGAGCACAAGATGATGTTGTTTGTAATGTAGCGGCAACTGGGACCACAGCGGCAAATAAATCCGGCCTTTCGCAAGCTAATCTATAAGCCATCATGCCACCATTTGATGCTCCCGTTAAATAAATTCTTGTTGTATCTATATTATAGTCAGTTTTTAATTTATTTATCATTTTTACAATAAACCCAACATCATCTACATTAAATGAAACAGAATTACCACAACAATTTCCGGCATTCCAAGTTCTGATTAAAAATTTTTTGCCGTTTGGATATACAACAATAAAATTTTCAATATCCGCTTTTATACTTAATTTGCTTATGAACTCCATTGTATCTGCATCGTGTCCTCCACCATGCAATGCAATAATCAAGGGAAAAGGCGAATTTGTATTATATCCGGTTGGTAAATGAATTTTGAATGTTCTCCATTGAAGTTGATGTTGAATTGAGTCATAAAATGACGTTTGAGCTGATATGACTTTAAGGATAAAACACGCTAAAAGTAAGTAAAAATATCGCATAATTTTTAATATTTAATTTTATTAAATTTTGATTTTAAAAGTTTATCTTTTATTTTAACAGTTACATAATATATGCCATTACTTAAATTTGAAACGTCAATTTGGGTTGTATTTTTCACTACGATAATTTTTTCCCCTAACGTATTGTATATTGTAATTTCAAAATTATCGATAGTTAAGCCAATAATATCTATCCTTATATACTCGCTACATGGATTGGGATATATGTTGATAACTGAATTGGTTGTTTGTATATCAGATAGATTAGATATGTTATTTAAAGGAGTATCGCATCTTTTTAATTGAAATTGTCTTTTTAAATATGGTTTAGTAGTATCTATTTTTACAGCAGAGTAGTAAACCCATACTTTGTTGTTTCCAATATAAGGTTAAGGTTCTGACACATTCAAGGTGCTGTCGTAATTGCTTAATAACCACATTGTCTGTTGAGGGGCATCAATGGTAGTCATCCATATTTCTCCTGGTTGGTTAAAAGTTGTTTCAAAAAAATTACCGCCATTATTGTTTATTTGAAAGGTAGAATAGAGTTGCCCGTTGAAAAAGAACGGTTCGTGTGATTGATTCAATGCTGGAAAAGATAAATTTTCGCTTTGTGGGACTACAACTTCGTTTTGAATGAAAAAACTTCCAAATGAAGTTCTCTTGAAAAAGTATGCTGTATCGGTTGTATTAATACCACTCATAAAATATTGTTCGTAAGTGTTTGGGTTTAATACAGGGTATCCGTCCACTTTGTTAGATAAGTAATTTGTTACTGGAATGGCAGGAGATAAAGTGGCATATGCATTAAACTCTTTGGCTTGAATTTTATTATTAGAGTCTTTATATCCAAAGGTAAGATAATGATTTCCTTTTATCCATCTGGGCACGATAACATCCATAGGAATAGTTCCGGGGAAATTACTGGGCTGTTGCTCAATTAAATAATCATTTGAAGGATTATCTAAGTCCACTAAGCGAAGTTGATAATAGGAGTTTAAAGGAGAGTTGGATGAAAACCCGTTTACACTGTCGTTTAAAATATAACTAAGAAATCTTTTATTAATGTTTGGTAGTTGCGAAGGATAGAAAACCCTACGCTTATTTACTAACGGTAAATTAATATTGATTACCGTTGCAGATGTTGGACTAGTAGGACGAACAAATTTAATTTGACCTGTAAGGGTTGCCCCAACGTAGTACACTCCTAAACTATCAACTCCCCAATCCGCTGGTCTGGAGTAAACATTAGAGTAAAAGGGGCTATACCCTTATCCATCGGGAGGAATTAAATCACCTGTATTAGGATCTATTCCACATTGCCATACTTTTCCTGCTAAACCATTGGCTGTATCCACTTCTATCCATATCATATAATTATCAAAAGGAGATATTTCTGGATTGACATGATTCACACTTGTATCTCCTATTCTTAGATCAATCCTGACAAAATCCTGTGCAAAAGTGCTTTTAATTATAAATAACAATATTATTAAGAAAAGTTTTTTGTAATACATATTAAATATTTTTGCTAAATAATAATATGACTAATTATTAATAAAAAGGTTTATAATTGCTTTTAAAATTATTGTAAATATTAATTTTTCTTACAAATATCAATATTTTATAATTTTTATTATTGCATTCTTGTTTTGTGAGTTAATATTTAAGAAATAAATACCATTTGGTAAGGATAAATTTAATTCAAAAGTTTTAGTGTTGTCAAGATTAAACTTATTAATCACGTTACCATTTAAATCATAAATACTAACAATAATACCAAACATTGTTTCTCCTAAATCAATTTTAACTATATTTTTGAACGGGTTAGGATATATTTTTATGTTTTTACTTAAATTATTTTCAAAAATTTCAACATTTGTAATAGGATAACAGGCTGATGTATCTTTATAATGGTCCCCTTTTTTAGGACAACAAAATTAAAAATTTAACGTATAAATAATTAAAAGTTGTCTTATGGAAAGAAGTTCAAGAAAAAAGTTTAGCTCCTCTTTTAAATCAAAAGTGGCATTAGA
>Ga0209720_1002269_pt1 | contig 14606 bp, 8 predicted proteins | sample AD_JPNMR3_MetaG_FD_184426 | JGI IMG/M metagenome (GOLD analysis project Ga0209720, IMG submission 184426) | Active sludge microbial communities of municipal wastewater-treating anaerobic digesters from Japan - AD_JPNMR3_MetaG (SPAdes) (version 2) | ecosystem: Engineered > Bioreactor > Anaerobic >...
GAATCTATAAGCTCGGTGTCAATCGATGTTATGTTTTCTGGAAGATAACGCATGGATCACCTCAGATTACAGTGTGTCTACCAGCACGTCATACCACTGAAGGGATGGCGATTCTGATTCACGCTGTGGGTTAGTGTGAAAGAACATAAATCCTCCCGAAAGCACTACAGGAGTAGAGTAGTAGTCGATTTTAACAGACCCGGTAATAGGACGATCAAAGATAATCCTGCTACGGTTTGTCGGATCAACCATGAACGAAGGTACCGTAGGTGAGGAGGAAGACTCTTTCTGACCGCTTCCTGTATAGTCGCTAGCATCACGGCACTTGATCCCGTTAGCGTAAACGATAACTGGCTCATAGGTGACCGAAAAATCGCGCTTGAGGAAGAACACGTTCGCTGACGTCACACTAAACTCCTTTCCCTCACTGGTTCCTGTTGCGATGTCTGGGTCAACGTAGACAGGAAGCCGGAGTGTGACACTGTTTTCTGAAGATAGTGTGAACTCATCATGCGTGTTGTGAGGCCGTATCGTCGATAGTGCAGGAGCATTGTCGGGGATAGGTATGTACGTTGCTGTAGCTGTTGTAATGCTTCCATTGGCTGTTAGGTACGCTGTCTCGACCATGACGGTGAATTCTTTCCTCTCATCGTCGGTTACCAGCTCTCCCGAGGCATCTGCGGCATACTCAGAAACGGTGGCTGGAATGCCATTGATGTGCACCTGGAGCGAGTCTCGCACATAGGGGTACTCGGTTGCTCCGGTATAGAGAGCGTATTGATTATCATATCCCCCAAACGATAGCGAGATTGCTTCCCCGACGATCGCTCGGTAGCAACCGAAGAATGGCCCAACTGTCCCGCTTTCGGGAACAAACACACTCTCGCCAATAACCTGAGCATTAGGAAACGTACAGCCTTTTGTGTCTACTACAAGATACCCATTGACACTATCGAGGGTAGCATATCGATATGAATCTTCCTCAATCCTAACAACGCTGACATCACCAGAGTTAATCGGGATATAGATCGAATGATCGCTGATGTAGCTCTTACACTTGTCGTCAATGGTTATGTTTCCTATAACGCGCTCGATATCCAGGATCTCTGGGTTATACAGCTTGCCGCCTGGCGTCATGTTGGGGATAGTGTATCGAAACGCTATGGGGACACCTTCAACGACATCAACACTCCCGTCAACTACTGACCGGGGGATGTAGAGGATACTGTTCCGCTCGGTGTTGTAGTAGTAGTCAAGGAGCTCAGGTGGAGAGATTGTTTTCTCCCTTCCGCTATAGCGGATTGTTAATGGGTAGTTAGGATCGATAAAGAAGTTGAGTGGAAAAGTGTAGTAGGTTTCACTTTCCTGGTAGGGGACAATGATAGCATCCCTGATCTGGGTTCCCGTACCAAGGGGCACGATAGGATAGGTAGTACCCCCATACTTGATGTACCCCAGGGTCACGAAATCGTTGTCAGAAAGTGTGTCATTGTTATCGAAAAGCATGGCTGCTCGGACCGGGGTCTCATCAGTAACTTCTGAGACACTCTCGTGAAGCCCGTACACGTTGTAGCTGGCGTCCTCAGCTATGATTGATGATACGCCGATTGTGTAGAGCCTGCTTCCGGCTCTAACTGGCAAGCTTGGCCTCGTGAACACGTTCGAAATTTCGTTCCTGAATTCCTGGATCTTCCAGGCGTCAGTCCGTGCAGTAAACCCCCTCTGGAGGATGCGGGTCAATCCCATGACTGCGTACGTGAGGTAGTCTTCCAGTTTCAAGCCATGAACATCAATGTTCTCGGGGACAGTCATGAACCGCTGCTGCCTGATAACAACATGAAACTCAGAGGAGTAGGTCCGGGAAAACGTGAGCTCTACCTCACGTGACGACTGGGTAGCCCTCCCACACACCTTGGTCATGACATCGGTTTCCCAATCAGCACCGGGCGAGTTGGGGACATATACACCGAGGACCTCAACCCGCGAGTTTGAAAACGGCTGTATACGGATTCGCGTGAGGGGAACAACATTGCTGAACCGCAGAACGAGAGAGATAATGACCCCAAGCTCTCCTGAGAAATCGTCCGTGTAGAAGTAGCGATTGCTAGGTTCGTCCTCACTGTTAATAACAACATAGTAGGGGTCGAGCATTGTCGCTGCAAATGCTTTCTCCTTCTCCCCTTCCATAATGATCCGTGCCTGCTCGGAAAGGAGTCTGACCTCAAGGGTCGTTGAGCCAGCACTCGCGTAGTTTCTGGAAACCGACGCGAGACGGTACTTTCTTGCTGCACTGTTGATTGCTACTCCATAGAAGCCATTAGTTGTCCCTTCAGCAACAGGAGTACGGTGGAACGTCTTGGTAAACGATATGCCGAGTTCCTGGTGACGTTTGATAGCAACTGCTTCTGTAGCGATTGTCTCGACGTTCATCATGAGTGTGCCAACATGACTGTCAAAAATCCGCTGGATGTTTTCAATCTCATCCTGGATGCGGAACGCGTCAGAGTAGAGGACAGCATGGTCCAGGAATATCATGTCGAGCAGGCTGTTGATGAGGCTTCCTCTGAGAATGGGGAAGTCAGGGAGCTCTGTTGGAACAGCCGATGTAGAGAGATCAATGCTTGAGAGCGCCTGCAAGAGTGTACTCAACGAGTCGCCACGGAGGTTTGCTCGCTTCTCGATAAGCGGCTTCACAACTTTCTTGATGATCTCACTCGATTGCCGTTTAAATTCTATTGACTTTTCCATCACTCTTCCTCGATCATGAGTTCTGTCCCTGGCAGTGAGAACTTTCTAATGACTTCGCGGAGCCTTTCTCTCGCTATTGTTGGAGCATTTGCTTCAGGGTCTCCTGTCATCGCAATATCAGGATCATATGTTGCTACACGTACTGCATACTCGTTGACGAACGCCTGGTCGACAGTAACACGGATAATCCTCGAGAGATCGGTTCCTTCACCGTCGTAGCGACTGTAGTCGAACGAGAACGGCGTAAAGGTGTTGCGACCTCCCCCTGCTGATCGCGCGTCTTCCACGCTTACATCTCCAACACCAAGTGGGTTTATAGTATAGAAGGCAGCCAGGGGAAGTAATTCCGCTTCTGGGTGTTCTGACAGTTCAACGGGCAGTAGCGGGATATACGCACTGCGGTTTATATTCCTGGTGGCTCCTCCAGCATTGAAGATCCCGAAAATCGTGCTATAGGCGTAGGTGATAAGCACGCCCTGGTCTGTATACATAGGAAGAACTCCAACCACGGGCCGTGTACAGCCACTCTCTGCCGGAGGAACGAGGATGACGATAACGTTATCGCGTGCAGTACACTTTCCGAGGTGTGATGGCAGTACAGGGTTGAGGGTCATGTCAACTACCCTTGGAACTGCTCTGCTGATATAGGCGCTTGTGGTATGGTGCTGTTGAGTCAACACACGATCAAGGATAATTGTGTTGGCATCGCGATCGAATGCAAGGACGCTAGCGTGTTCTAGGTTATTAACAGTAACGTCGATACCGCCAATGTAACCATTGTGTCGCCGGTATGTCACCGGGATAGCTTGCGCTATCTGGATGATGTTCGTGTTGTTGCCACTGCTCTCTTCGTTGTGATATTCATACCCTGAGATACTTCCTACGCCATAGGTAGAACTTCCTACCGTTATGCGGGCTTCACTGAGTGAAGGGAACCAGTCATGCTCCATGCTGTATCCCCTTGGGGCTTGCACGTTGAGCTTTGTATCACTACTCATGTCATACGAGCGGATGTAATATGTTGTTGGCAACCCCCTCACAACTATTTCGTTGGTGTCGGTTACTGTGTACACTCTGTCCCGTGGATACTGCGAGCTGTAGGAGGCGTCCTGACCGGTAAACCGCTCAAACGGTATAAGTGAAAAGACGGGGGCTGGCGTTGTCACTTCAGTTACAGCTTGTGATTCACCCGTTGTCATGTCGTATGACATAAACGATACGGTCATTGGTTTGTTCGATGTCGAGAGAATGGTAACGAAGAAAAGGTACGGGATACTGCTACTGATGATTTCAGGTCTCCAGACTGACAAACGTTCTGATGTAGTGGAGAGATCTATTGGGATCGACGTATATCGGACAATAACGCGGTCGCAGCTTGGAATGCTTCCGGAAGCGATAACTCGTAAACGTGAGCTATCAAAGTAGAATGTTGTGTACTCGGTAAGCGCCCCGCCAGTATCTGTCAGCACGGTCAGCGAGTCTTTGACAATTGTCGTTCCCGTTTCGCTGGTAAGAGTAATACCTGTCTCAAGCCTCTCGGGTGTATCGATAGCTTCGTTCGCAACACGCCGGTGAGTATAGTATGGGTTGGTCAGCTGGTGCTGGTAGAACAGGGGGGTTTCTTCTCCCGTCTCGGGAACATAGAACACCTCATTTGTTACCGATGGGATACCGAAGAGGTTCTTTTTCGAGAGTGTCCCGTCCTCTCGTACGTAAGCACTCAGTGAGAGCCACAGTGGTTTCCTGTTCTCACTCGTAAGGTGGCTGAGTGTTGACGTGCTGATAACACTATCTGAGGTGATAAGCGGGAACTTCACGTTGCAGATAGGAATGTCGTGGTCTGTCGGGTTTGTCAGAAACGTGAACCTCATCCAATAACACCTCCGCCTTCAACATAGAGTCTTTCTATTGCACCGGTTAGCTCCCTGATGTGATCAATCGTTATAACACCTGTATCATCCAGCTGCGAGAAGACTGTTCTCGTATAAGGAAACTGTGTAAGCCGCCTATCAACGACCTCTTCTATCCTGCTTATCGCATCCTGGATCCCGCGGATGTGTTCTGCAAGGATTGGTGTTATCCCGTTGTAGAGGGTATCAGCTTCTCCAAGGAGCATATTATCTACTCCCCCTACCCACCGAGTCGGAAGCAACCCAAGTTCCTCTTCGATCTCGTTCACAGCGTTCCTGATGACAAGAAGCGTTGAACTATCGACGCGAGGGGTAGCAAGCTCAAACAGTACACCAACAGTGGCTGGTGGTAGCGTTCTCGTTGCTGCGTAACTGACACTATAGATCTGATAGACAACCCACAGATAGTCGTTACTCAAGCTTCCTGAGAGGGTGAATCGACATGTTGGTGGATTCCAGCTGATGGACTCCGGAGACACCAGCGTACCACCAAGGTAGACTTTCAGTGACCCTGGCGTCCATGAGTAGATTGTCTGAAACGTCCTGGCTGTTGTGAGGGAGGTTTTCATACCGTTGGCAACCCAGTAGTCATTGTACGAGTAGCCGACAGCTATTGGTACTTCGAATGCGACGACATAGTGGTCGGGCTCAATGTCAGTCGACCATGAGTTTATGGCTCGTATGCCGGGTATATACCACTTCATGCTTCAACCTCAGTATCACTATAGTAGCATACCTGCCCATCTCCAACTGCCACGAGGCCGAAATTGGGGTAGCACACGATAATGTCAACACTGTCTGCCAGCTCCTCACAGGAGAAAAACAGCGTCCCGCTCTCTGCAAAAAAGTTCGACGCCCGGTATAGAGTACGCTCGGTCGACTCAACCACCTCCTGCAAGAACGCTGCTGCAGGAGCGTACTGGATCTCGCTTGCAACCACAACACCAGATGGCACCGGTGACCACAGCGTTTCATTGCAACTGACAAGCTTGTCGGCCCGAATGAGCTCCCACCGTGACCTGGGGAGGTATTGGGAACCGTAACAGATCTCCTTTCCTGACTGAGGCACGTACCTGAATCGTCGTGTCTGGGTATACTCTCCAGCACTGACAGTGATCGTTCGGTCGTGGAGTATGTCAATCTGGGAGGGTGTGATGATAAATGACGCTATGCCGTTTTCATTTGACAGGTCAACTGCGGCGGTCAGTGTTGGCGTTTCACCGCTTACAATCTCCGGAAGCTCGCTGAGGTTAGCAAGTGTGCCAGCAGAGAGCATGACGATACCGGAACCGATACCTTCAACGTATGCCACATAGCCAGTACTGATTGGTAGACCTGCCATTGATACCGTAGACGCTGGGATGATGTCATAGACTGCGTACTTGGTACCGGGGATGTTGGTGTATGCAACATCGACTTCTCCGCTTCCGTATACAAGGGGGACTGACAGCGAACCACTTACTAGCACATCCTCAATTGCTGATCCTCGGTCTGAGCGGACAAACACTCTGACAAAAGCGATAGTGTCTGATGTATGGGGCGAGACACTCATCCTGACCTCGGCAACAATGTCATCGTTGTTCTCCGCCGATATGCAGATGATGCCATCATGGGGAATGAAGACCTTGGGACTAATGTTAATGGGGACAAGAAACGGCTCGTTTGCTGCCTCGAACATAATAGCAAGCTCATCAGTGTCCGATACAGCACCATCCTCGAAGATGATACTGTTAGTCTCAAAGTCATAGTAGTAGTGAATGGGATCCATGGTTGCAGTATCGTTTCTCCACCTGCTGTAGGCTACAGCGAACCTTGTCAGCGGTGAGAGAACCCAGGGGGCGTCAGCCCACTCACCCTCTATCATCCTCTCGAATGTTACGATCTCACCGCTCACTTCTTCGGCAACAGTTTCAGTCCGGTATCCAGCAATGTCACCATATCCTGTCAGGGAAGATATCGCATCCCCAAAGATAACACCAGCTGAGGAAACTTCACCCGAGGCATACTTCTCAATGATAATAGGTGAACCAATGCCGGCTGGTATCAGGTTATTGATAAAGTTGATGTAGTACCCCCCGTCAGGATACTCGGGCAGTCGTACGCCAGTTACAACTGTATCCTTGCCCAGTACTATCTGCTCGGGGTTCGAAAAGAGTGTCACCTTCTCATTGAAGACAACAAAGCGACGGTCACCAATGTAGAACTCGCCAGGGTACATGGCAACAGTGAGAACTTCAGAGTACTGGCCGTACGTCTCTCCACTGACATACTCTTCGTGTTGTCCACCACGACTTTTGTCAAGGAGCTCCGCTTGTGAGTACTCGCTCGACCCCTGGGTTAGGGTAAACATATCAACTGAGACAACATCATGGACAAGACACGAACGTTCTCCTGTCCCAACACCGCTGATAAAGTCTGATGATGAGCGAATAGACCTCATACTATAACCTCCCCACTGTCAGCAGCGAGCAATCGTGATATATATTCGTCGCCGAAGGTGGTTGACATGACCGGGTCGACACTAACCCGGAGAGCTGCGACTGGTGTCACGCTCGTTGTTGCATTCGCCCAGATGGTCGGCTCTGTTTGCTCATAGTTCACAACAGCATCGATAAGTGCATCAGTAGGAACGTTGCCACTGATAAGGGCATGTTCCTCAAGGTACGGCCAATCATCAAACTGTGCTATACGGACAGGAGCGTCGGTGTATGGAATCCCTGACGGCAGTGTGAGTATCGCTACGTCGCTGATAAGATCACCATTGCCATCATAGACACTCCCCGAGACCAATAGGGAACCACTCCCGCTGTAGATCACATAGACCTGCCCGTCTGGAGTTTCCATTTGGATAGATGATGTTGTAATAATCCATACTGTCTCTCCACTAGTGACGGTTGCGATTTCCCCGTTGATGGTTAGCATTCTATCCAGGTTGTATCGGTTTGGGGTACGTCGCACGACTGGTAGTGAGTAGTACGATGCAGGGATAACACCCGTTTCGCGCATGATGCCATAGGTCATACCGATTGCTGTGTTTCCCTGACGGTGACGGAAGAAGTCATAGATAGCATCACGCATCCAGAAGTTGTCCCTCCCCGGTGGGCGCAGGATACCGAGCGAGTAGGCAAACGAGTCGAAATTGTTAAAGATGTAGTGCGGGATAGCGGTTAGTGACGCTCCGTTGGTATCAGTGTACACGGAACCACTGCACTCGTTCAGGTAAACTCTTCCGTCAACTTCTATTGACCGTTGGAGAGTCGGGAGCAGGATAGCTAATGTACTTCCGTTGCTGGCCACGATGACACCGTCACTACCGGCACCGATCATCGAAAGGTTACTGACTGACGTTTCGACAGGGGCAGTGTCAGTAAGCTCCTCAACATACTCCCCACGAACGTTCGTTGAAGCGATAAAAAAGTCATTACCATCTTTGATAAGTGCGTACAGCGTGCCGTCACAGAGATCGATGTCCATGATCGAGCCACTTGCTGTAAGAGGAACATGAATGAGCTGGTCACTCACTACACTCTTTAACACAGGGTGGGTTCGAACTGCGCGGAGCTGAGTCTCAGTATCGACGACGTAGTAGAGATCGGTAACCCGGTCGTATGTCACCGCGAGACAGCTCGAGAGCTCATCAGGAACATCGTACTCGGGTCTGTCCCCAAGCACGTCTGCGAACACTCGCAAGGGCTGTCCAGCTGAAAGCTTGTATGATAGCGTTGCCAGTCCCCGGTATGCACCAATGACAGTTACTGCAGCTGTTGCTGTTGGATCGAATGAGTTGAGGTAGCTTGTAACGTGCGCTATATCAGCCTCGCTGATGAATCCGTCCTCGTCAATATCGCACCAGCCAATCTTGTTCCAGACATCAAGCGGTGTCGCCTCTGCTCGCATCCCGTATGCTTGTTGGATAAGCTGGCGTTCATACTCACCGATGACTCCGTCACCGTCAGGGTCAAAGTCGGGGTTATAATTCCCGCGGTCGGTAAGAATGGTAATCGGAAGCTCTGTTCCGTTTTCAGCCTCGACCGTAATATCAGTCGGGTTCTCGTCGTAGATGAGGAACGTCCTGCTTGTACTGCTAATGATGATCTCCCGGTCTACCCGTGTTGCTGCTGATGGTTCTCTGATTGTGCTGAGGCTGTTGTCAATGAGGCTGTAAGAGTAAACTGCACCGCTTTCTGCGAGAAGGTAGATACTGCTCGTATGGGTCATGGAAAGTGACTGATGTACCGGAACAGAAACTGTGGACCGTTCTCGGTACACTGATGGTGTTCCTGCGAGGAACTCATCAATTGATGCTGCTTCCGGGTAGCGTTCAGTAAGAGGCACTCCATCAATGAGTACCTCGCTTGCTTTACGGGGCGGGTGAAACGTTACCGCCTTATAGGGTTCCGACAGGTCACAGCTATCGGGAAAGAACATGGATTCTACATACCTGGCTTCCTCATCAAGGTCCTGGGCAAGGCTTACGATGCGATTGAGTAACCGATGAAAGCCCTCACGAGGGTCTCTGACGATGAGCTGCCATGGCTGGAAGATACGCTTGACAAGCGCTCCAGTCTGTTCGCGGTAGTAGAGGTCTGGAGTGCGTTTCCTCATCGACCACCTCTACGCGAACGTTACGAATGTTGGGTCAAGGTAGAGTTTCTGGTTAAGCCGCTGGGGGACTGCGTACTGAAGGAGCGTTCTTCCGTCAACGGTCGCGTTCTGTATGCTATAGCTCTCGAGATCATTTATGGTACCGGCTGCTGTAGCGACAGCTTCTTGCAAGTCAATTGCCTCTCCAGCATATCGCGCGTTTATCTGCTCGCCGATGGCATTTGCAAACTGACTCTTGAGGCTGGCGAGCTGGCTCACATCACCTGTTGAGAACGTTGCGGTAAGCCACAGTCTCAGGTATCGGTAGATAACAGGACTTACGGTAAGTGAAAGTCCACATGGCTTTTCGCTTGAGAGATGGGTTTTCGCGATGGCAGCTACCTGCTCGGAGACACTGGGTTCTGTTGTTTCAATATACACGACGACCCCACCTCGGTACTCGTCGATAATGACTTGGCGTACCTGCAGGATGTCGAGAAGCTTGCGTATCCGCGCATCATTAAAAAGCCAGACCGACTGGGTTGATTCCTTCAGGATATAGCGGTAGAGCTCGTCGTCGGCAATACCACGCCCGCCAGTTATCGGAAGCTGGTTGAAGGCAGCGAGCTTGTAGAGCTTTGACGCATTAGCTACCACATTGGGTATCTGTGCGAATGAGAGCTGAACGATGCTGAGCACGCCAGCAGGTATCTCTGTGACAGACGTATCGGTAGCGATAACCTTGACAAACGTGCGGTCTCTGTCAGGGAGGATTTGACTATCTCCTATCGTGACAACGTTGTAAGTACCATCTGCTGATGAGAGAACTGTTCCGCCAGGGATAAGTATTCCCCCATTGTCAACCGTAAGCTGTGATGCATGAACTGATGGAACGATAGAGATGAAGGTGTTGGTCAACGAAAGGTCAGTAGCGTAGCCAACCGTCGTGCGTGGCTCGCCGAGAAGGTTACCCCATCGGTCCAGGTAACCTCCAGAAGCTCTTCCAATATCAACGTTCTTCGCGATATCGTAAAGCTCTGCGTATCCTTCGTTCAGGGCATCGCTTACCGCCCTGATAATCGCCCCGAGTATCGGTGCATCAGAGATGCTGATAAACCCATTATCTGTCGCTATCTGACCAAGGGTTGATGATACAAGTGTATCGCGTCTATACGTTACCAGTGCCACTGCGTACCTCCCGTAGTTCATTATATTGTACCACATATCTGCCGGGAGCGATTGTGCGTTCGAACTCCACTGTAACCGGGCTATGAAGTGGGGAAAGAGGGAAGACTCCATCCCCGACATCTTTCGGCACTGTGATTGTTCTGCTTGCTTGGATTGCAGATGCAGTTGTTACCATGGCAGTCGCTGAACTGCTCTCGCTTCCGCTATAGAAGAGTGCTGTCTCGCCGTTTATGGTGACGATAGCCGCTGTTGTCGGCCCACTGGTTATGGTAGCACTCATGATAATGCCGTCGACGAAGCGTGATAGTACGTACGTCCGTACATTTCCGTACAGATTAATGCTGACGGTAGTTTCATTGAACGAGATGTCAGAACCGTTTGTCAGAAAGACGTACTCCTCAGGAGGGGTTTCACTCCCAAGTACCGCACAGGTTGGGAGACCTGGGATCCTGACACTCTTTGTCTGCTCGTCAATCGACACGTGAAACTTCACTGGGACAGCCTCTGAGAGCGTAGCAGTTGTCAGGTATGGGGGGCGCAGCTCTACGGACTTGTAGGCTCCTCCTTCAATAGTAATGTCGAGTGGTGACGTGTAGTCAATCATGGTAAGACCTTCAGGTGAGTAGCCGCGGTACCGGACCCGCAGTGATGCTGATCCTACCGATGCGTCTTCAACAAACACCTCGATGTTGTTCGGCTCGATACTCCCGTAGCTGTAGAGATATGAAATCAACTTCCTGCGGAGCTCCTCAATTGCAATGGAGAGGTCGCCGATCCGCTTCCCGGTTGATAGCTCGAGCGCCAGCTGCATCGAAGCACTGTAGATAAGCTGTCCAACATACTCATGATAGGTCGCAGGAGTTATGTCGCCTGACGTGAGGTCAATGCTCCCGTTCTTGTTGATCTTAATGTCGTACGCCATAGTTGCCTCCTATCCTTCTTCCTCAACTTCCTCGACCGTTGGAACAAACTCTTCTTCACCAATATCAGGCGGCTGGTATGGTGCTTCGGGAACGTTTTTGGTCCCCCCGTAGTATGCTACCTCGGTTGAGGAGTAGCGGGCTTTCTGTACTGTCTGCTCTAGGCTTCCCTGTTTGTAGCCGAGTATGGTTTTAGCTGCGCTGTAGCAGAGGGAACCGAGGCGCACGAGGTCCATAACTGACGTGATAAGACTGATGGCCTCAAGGAAGTTGATGATGAGCTTTGGCTGTGGAGTAAGAACTGTCCCATTGGGCACGATATCGAGCACCTTGTTCTCCATCATTGGGACCGGGAAGAGCGGGGTGTTCCGCCCAATGTCAGCAGCTCCGAGCTTAAACAGCGGTGTCTGTACCTTGATAGCACTATCGCCCATGACAATGTGCTGCTGACCACTATTGTCAAACAGGTACAGCTTGCCGTCAGCTTGCTGAATGAGAACACCCGGTGAGCGACCGTTATCCTTACCCTGAATTACGGTAATATCACTTCGATCAGCAATAAATCCCATGTATGATTTTGCTTCCTGCTCGGTCTTGGCGTAAGCTTTACACTGCGCCATGGGTTTGCCACCAAACCCACCCATGGGGTCAGGAATCTTGACCGGCGTTGGGATGCTTTGATTCTGCACGGTTGGAGTTTCGGGAGCAGGGACAGCCGTCATAGCACGTACGTTACGCTTGACAAACTCTTCATATGATGCGATGTGGAGCGTGAACCGCTGTCCTTTTCGCAATCCATTCATAATCGACGGGTCACTCATTTCAACCCGAACCCCCTTCAGGGTTGTCGGTGCTCCGGTCCTGGGGTCAAGGGCAACTAGATCAACAGTCACGTAGCCATCTATAGTTTTCGACTCAATAACATCGTTGATTGTAACGCCGCTGAGTTCAGCGCTGATGCTGGTGTCATCGACTAACACTGCTGTTGTCGTCATGGCTGAGGCTTTCTGGGTTTCTGGAGCTAGAACACGCTTTTTTGATTCATCTTGCATAGGTGGTTACCTTACTCAGAGTTTATCATAGATAGAGATTGATTGAGTTTCCGTTGCTCGTTTGCTACCTTGAGGAGCGCCTCGGTAATAGGATCGCTGACTCCGTACTTCAAAGCCTCAGTAAGACTCTGGAACCGGGCAGTGTAGATATCCATCAGTCCTGCTTCCTCGCCATCCTTCTTGGTTATGCCATCGAGTCCAGCGACAAATGGCTCACCCCTGAAGAAGAGCGGCGAGAGGACAACACTGTCAGCAAGTACCTTATTGACAAGCATCATATCGAACATCTCGCGAACGTAACTGAAGATCTCCTTGCTGGTGTAGAGCCCGAACAGCTGTAATCCCAGTGAGGCAAGTGACCTCAGGAAGAATGGCTCTGGCGTGAACACGTTTGCTGTAACATCGCGTATGACGTCAATGAATTCTGCTTCCGTTATGGCAGAACCTTTTCCAGTCACTTGCATAACGTTCTCCTTGTTGGAGATGATTAAACGAGCGTTCGTCAGTTCACGCGTAAATTGTTCTGAGACTTTCGTGATAGTCCCACTGAGACCCACTCCATCATGAGCCATAATGCTCTCTATGAGTTCCTTCCTGGCTGCTTCCACGTTCTCTATCGTACCAATATCCTTGAGTGCTGCTTTGAGTGCTTTGTCCTGACTGGTGTACCGAGGGACGCTCTTCAGGAAGTCATCGAATGCCTCTTTGTACGCATCTGTCAGGAGGTCTTTAACGGCGCTTGCAAGCTGTTTCTCGTTGAGAGGTTGGCCAGCTGGGTGGATATACTGTGCGACTTTTTCGCTCAGGGAAGACCCTTTGCTGAACACTTTGGTCAACGCCTTCGTGTGAATGCTGCTCATGTCTTCAGCTTTGATAACATTATCAACGATTCTCGATAGCGCTACGGCTACCTTGTCGCTGCTTTCTGCGTTGGCGTATCCCTTGAGTTTGGATAAGACTATGTCGCTCTCTGCTGATGCTGAGCCGAGCTCTTCAAGTGCTTTTCTCGCTCGTGCAACAGCAGCAACCATGTTCTGGAACGTTGACCGTGCTGCCCCGTTGCCTTTGAAGTAGTTTGTCAGCTTCACGACTGGCTCACTGACCCCAAGCTTACTCATGATCTTTCCGGCTGTCTTTCCCGTAAGCGCGCTGATAACACCACCGCCAATCGGCGCGTCTCCTTCAAGCCTTCCCATACGGGCAAGGGTTTTAACGAGCGCCTTTGGTATGACCTTCTTGGCGAACTTGCCAAGCTCGAGTACTGTCAGCGCAAGCATGGCGATGTTGATTGCGCGCTCAATTAAGTAGAACCCGGTATCAAGCCACGATGCGCCGAGCATGTATGTCCGTCTTCCGATAAGCTCAGGGGTAATAACTGACAGGCATCCCTCATCGGGGCTGATAAGGAGGGTATGTGTTTTTACCCTGACAAACCCATACAGGTCATTGGCTTCATCCCATAGCATGATAATGTCGTTCTCCTTGATGCGTGGATCTCCAAGGAGCACGATCTTTCCCTGGTACATACCCCCGGCAAGCTTGGCAAGAAGTGATGATGTTGCCGCAGCAACAATCGGGTAGCGCGAGGACGGGAACGCGTTGGCGTTCTTGAAGTAGCTCGTATATACGTTCCACACGCGTGGCGAGAGCTTGTAGTGAATAGGGATTTCTCCGGTGCTCTTTACGCTTGTCGAGCGGACAGCAACGTCGTCGGTGTCAGTGTCAGCATCGGGGTACTCCAGGTTAACAACATTGGGAGCCTGAGCGAGTATGATTCCGTTGTCAACAATATCAACACCCGAGACCTTGACATGTGTCTCACATATCCTCCGGTGCGACAGGGAGCGAGCATAAGCTGTATCGAGGAACCTGCTCAGCACCATCTGTGCGGCATGCTCCATCGAAAGTGCCCAGACAGTGAGAAGCTCAACCTGAGTGTCATATGAACCCTGGATGCGTGCTGCCTGAAATGCACTCAACACACTACTGTCAACACTCTTCTTACCAACCTCGACGATCTTTACTTTATCAACGGGGGCTGTGTTGAATGAGTCAGCCTTGTAGTCCTTGGGAATGTTCTTATAGATGTTTTCCACTACAGTACCGACAACCTCAAAAGCATTTGCGAGGTGGACAAGTTGTGCTGCCTTACTGGCCTCGTCGTACTTTCCGAGGCCGAATGATGACCACTCGAGTGCGTGAGC
>Ga0209720_1002271_pt1 | contig 14602 bp, 10 predicted proteins | sample AD_JPNMR3_MetaG_FD_184426 | JGI IMG/M metagenome (GOLD analysis project Ga0209720, IMG submission 184426) | Active sludge microbial communities of municipal wastewater-treating anaerobic digesters from Japan - AD_JPNMR3_MetaG (SPAdes) (version 2) | ecosystem: Engineered > Bioreactor > Anaerobic...
GTTTTACCCATAACCGCTCAAAGCAATCCTGAACGTTATCCATTGCCAAATCGGTATTCTTTAGCATCTTTAGCGCAAAGCGGTAAATGCTATCGGAGTATAAGTCAACGCATCTGTTAAACTCTTCAGCGGTCATGAACCGTTACTTGGTTATCAACTTTCAAATGTATGACGATTAAGTTTCATTTAAGTTACAACGTTGAGTAAAAAATTGTTTTGCGCCAATCACTTTCCATTTTAAAACGATAACTACCTTTGTACTCAAACACCTGCCTTGAACGATGGATAAGAAACTAAATGTACTTTTACTTGGCTCTGGCGGCCGTGAGCACGCCTTGGCATGGAAAATTTCGCAAAGTCCCCTTTTGGAAAAACTCTTTATAGCTCCGGGAAACCCCGGTACTGGCTACCATGGCCAGAACGTAGCTATTAACCCTTTAAATTTCGATGAGGTTAAGGGCTTTTGTGTTCAGAGCGCAATTGATATGGTGATTGTAGGCCCGGAAGAACCTCTTGTACAGGGCATTCACGATTCCTTCCTGTCCGATAGTAACGTTAAGCATATTCCGGTAATTGGCCCTCAAAAATTAGGTGCTATGCTTGAGGGTAGCAAGGATTTTGCAAAGGAGTTCATGTTCCGACATGGAATCCCCACCGCTCAGTATAAAACCTTTACAGCGGAAAAGTTCAACCAGGCCAAAGATTTTCTTAAAACCCTAAATCCCCCATACGTTCTCAAGGCCGATGGACTTGCAGCCGGAAAGGGAGTGGTTATTGTGCCATCGTACGACGAGGCATGCGCAAACCTCCAGGAGTTTTTTGCGGGTAAATTTGGAGCTGCAAGCCAAAAGGTTGTGATTGAGGAGTTCCTGAGCGGAATAGAGCTATCGGTCTTTGTGCTAACCGATGGCCACTCGTACATAATCCTCCCTGAGGCAAAGGACTACAAGCGTATAGGCGACGGCGATACCGGGCCAAATACTGGAGGTATGGGGGCTGTGTCGCCTGTACCATTCGCCAATCAGGATTTTATGAAAAAGGTTGAGGAGCGTATTGTAAAGCCTACCATAAATGGACTCAGGAACGATGCTATCCCTTACAAAGGCTTTATCTTTATTGGACTAATGAACGTAAATGGCGATCCTTACGTAATTGAGTACAATGTTAGGATGGGCGATCCGGAAACCGAGGTGGTAATGCCTCGCATTAAATCCGACCTGCTTGCAGCCTTGCTGGCTTGCTCACAGAATCGGTTATCGGAAGCATCCATTGAGGTTGATTCCCAAACCGCAACAACGGTTATTGTTGTATCGGGAGGCTACCCAAATTCATACGAGAAAGGGAAGGAAATAGCTACACCTGCTTCTATTCCCTATAATGCTATTCTATTCCACGCCGGAACCTCCATAAGCAATGGTAAACTGGTTACTGCTGGCGGACGAGTTTTTGCCTGTTCGGCGCTGGGCAACGGCATCGACCAAGCCCTTGAAAAATCGTACACCCTTGCTAAAGCCATCAAATTCGATAAGCTGTACTACCGAAACGACATTGGCAACGATTTAAAAAAACTGCAAAACCAATAGTATGCTTCTCAAAAGTGCCCAGAAAAGTAGATTTGGAGCATTAGTGTTCATTTTGCTTCTCCTGTTTGCAACTTGGCTTACTACCCTTATGGGTAAATCGCCAACCTACTCATTCCTTTTCGATAGTTTTCCAATGCCGTTCTACCAAGCTGTAGCAAATTTGCTTAGCCATTACCCTATTGGGTACAAGCTAACAGCTGTAATCCTTTTCTTTATATCAGGAATTTACCTGCTGGTGTTAAACAATAAGTTTATCATATTAAAGAATCGGTCGTACCTGCCAATTCTGTTTTATGCACTATGCTCTGCGGCCTTTTTACCTATTCAACGGTTAAACCCAGCGCTGGTATCAGTATTCCTGGTGCTGCTCAGCATCGATCATTTATTTGCCATTTACCAGAAAAACGCCCCCCTCGACAACCTTTTTAGGGCAGGGTTAGCAATAGGTTTGGCTACCTTGCTTTATGCTCCTGCAATAACTATTGCAGTTTGGGCTCTACTTACTTTGCTAGTACTGCGCCCCTTCAATGTTAGGGAATGGTTTGTTTTGCTATTCGCCTTTACCGTTCCCTGGCTTATTTACATGCTTATACTTTTCATTATTAACGATGATATTCTTAAACCTTACCATGCTTTTGTAACAAGTATTTTCACCGAATCGGAACCTGCTATCGACGATAAGCTATTTTGGATTTTTGGAGGTTTTCTGGCTATTCCCTTCGGGGTATCGCTTATAGGTACCTATCAAAAATTGGCTTTTCAAAAAATTATCATTCGCCGCTACTACTCCATTTTCCTTTACCTTTTTCTGATTGGGGTTGTTTCGTTCTTTTTAGTTCCAGGTGTATCGTATGAGATATTCTACTTTACTGCTATACCCTCAGCATTCATCATGTCGTCGTATTTTGCTGATGCTAAACAGAACTTTTGGAACGAACTTTTGCTGTGGTTACCAATTATTGGTGCGATAGTGGTTCAGGTTGTAATGCTGATTTGAAAAAAAATTTGTTAGTATTGGGGTATATCGAGTTCATATGCCACTGGTAGCAATACCCTTAACTGTTATGTAAATGAAATATGCCATAGTTGATATTGAAACATCGGGAGGTAGCTGGCAGCGCGATAGGATAACTGAAATTGCCATTTACATTCACAATGGGAATAGTATAACCAACGAATTTAAAACACTGGTTAACCCTGAAACCATAATTCCCTACTACATTACACAGCTAACGGGTATCACAAATGGAATGGTGGCCAATGCGCCAAAGTTCTACGAAATTGCTCGGGAGGTGGTACTGCTCACCCAGGATTGCGTATTTGTAGCCCACAATGCACCATTCGATTACCGGTTTATTCAGGCTGAGTTTAAACGTTTGGGCTATGATTATCACCGCGAAGTGCTCTGTACCGTTAAGCTTAGCCGACGGGTTTTCCCGGGATATGGCTCATACAGCCTGGGCAACATTTGCAACACTTTAGGAATTGAAATTGAAAATCGCCATAGGGCTGCTGGCGATGCACTGGCTACAACAAAACTCTTTGAGAAAATTCTTTTTGAAACTAACGGTGATTTTACCCCTTTTGTTAAAGCCAAAAGGTAACATTTTAATACCCTGGTATTAGCTAAAACGCTTTTGGTCAAAATTATCGGCTCAATCAAATTTTTTTCCATATAAAATACTCTATCTTTACGTATAGGAAACTGTACATGCGGGTAAATGAATATTCGTAAACTATACTCACATCCCTATTCAGCAATACTTGCAGCCTTGCTTACGGCCAGCGTGTTTATTTTCATGTTTATCTATCTGGCAGTAACTCAGCGTAAACACATTTATGAATCGTCCAAGGAGGTCTCAAAGGAGGTGCTTCGTCAAACTGCTGGCGAAACCCAGCTCTATTTCACCGCAGCCTATGTAGTTGCAAATTCAATTCAGCAACGAGCAATAATACTGAAGCAAAAAATGGAACCCGCAACGATATTAAGAATCTTTTAAAGGACGTTCTTACCAGCAACCCTAATATTTTAGGGGCTTGGGTTCTATGGGAATCCAATGCTTACGACCAGAATGATTCCCGGTTTAATCATAGCAATGAATTCCCTTGCAATGGACGTTTCGGGATAACATACTTTCGCGATAATGATACATTATACTCTGAGATTGTTCCATGCAACGATTACAAATCGTTCTTTTATACCGATGCAAAACAAAAGCGCAGTGCGGTTCTCTCTGAACCATACCTGTTCAGGTACACCAACTATAGCAATCTGTATTTTGGATGTACCATTTCAGTTCCCATAATGAGCGATACAGCCTTCCTGGGTGTAGTGGGGGTTGACATAAATCTTAGCTTTCTACAGAATGCAATATCTTCAGTAAAACTTTTCGACACCGGATTTTTATACTTGGTTTCCCCTAAAGGGCTAATTGTTAGCTATCCTGATTCTGCTAAAATTCGGAAAAATTTTTACCTCGAAGAAAGTAGAGCCGATAGTGCCTATACCGCCAAGGCCTTTATGGGAAATGAAGTTTCTGCTGAAACCTATTCAAATTACCTAAAAGAAAGAGTATTTCGGTTTTACTATCCAATTAACCTATACCTGAGCGATAAACCCTGGATGGTAATTAGCGAAATACCAATTGAGAAAGCATCGTCACGTTCAAGGCAAGTGGTATGGGTAGCAACTTTTGTAATGGTTATTGGTATACTACTTATTATTTACCTCGTTCTCAACATCTTTGAGCGCCGTAAATACCAGCAACGTATCGAGGATGCACTCTGTGAGGCAGAGAAACAGAAAGCCAATGCGGTTGAAAGTTTCCAAAACTACCTTGAAATCTTCAACTCTACCAGCGAAGCTATTTTTATTTACGATGCCGAAACAGGAGTAATTATCGATGTAAACGACCAGATGCTTAAAATGTATGGATTACATAGTAAGGAAGAGGTAATAGGTAAGCATGTCGATGTTTTCTCCTCAGGAATTGAACCATACGATGCTAATGGAGCCCAGGAACGAATAAAACAAGCAATAAAGGCTGGTAGTGCTGTTTTTGAATGGCAAAGCAAACGATCCGATGGCTCAATTTTCTGGTCTGAGGTATCGCTTAAGTTCACTTTTATTAGCGGTAAAAAAACGGTGCTTGCTGTAGTCCGCGATGTTAGCGATCGGAAAATTGCCCAGCAAGCACTGGAGTACCGCGAGCGTAAGTTCCGTGAACTAGCCGACCTTTTACCCCTGGTTGTTTGGGAGGTTGACCTAAATGCGCGATTTACCTATGCCAACAACATTGGCTTCAAACTTTTCGGCTATACCCAGGAGGATCTGGACAAGGGCATCACCATTATCGACCTCATTGCCCCTGAAGACAGGCAGAGGGTTGCCCAAAATATTAAAAAACTCTTTATTGAAAGTAAAACATCTGACGAGGAGTACCTTGCCCTCAGAAAGGATGGTTCAATTTTCCCAGCCAACATATTCTCAAGCGTTGTTTACGAGAACAATATCCCTAAAGGGCTTAGAGGGATTCTAATTGATGTAACCGAAAAGAAAAAGGCTGAACAAGAAATCAAGGAAAGGGAACAACTCTATAGAACTGTAGTTGAAAGCCTGAATGAGGCGCTTATGATGGTCGATAACAACGACCGTATACTATTTGTGAACACCCGATTTACAGAGATGTTTGGATATAAGCCGGAAGAGGTAATTGGGAAAGTAGGAAATGAGTTTTTAATTCCTGAGCAAAGGCGACATGAAATAGTTGAGGCAAATAATCAACGGAAACAGGGGATAAAGAATGTTTACGAAATGCAGTTCAAGGCCAAAGATGGCCGAATGGTCGATTGCATGGTTAGCGGTGCACCAGTTTACAATGCTCAGGGTGCTGTAACTGGTTCTATTGGAGCAATAGTCGATATCACCGAACTCCGAAAAGCCGAAAAAGCATACCATGAAACCATGATGCTTTTCGAGACCCTCTCCCACATGTCGCCCGTAGGCATCTTCCGAACCGACGCTCAGGGTAAAACCACCTATGTTAATCCAAAGTGGTGCGAACTATCCGGATTAACACCCGAACAAGCAAAAGGCGATGACTGGATTAAGGCTGTTCACCCGGAAGATAGGCAAAAGATACTCGATGGTTGGTACGAAAGGGTTAACTTAGAGGAAAGCTCATCAACCGAATACCGATTCCTAAAACCCGATGGTTCGGTGGTTTGGGTTCTGGGCAATGCTTTGCCCGAAAAAAATGCCGATGGAATCAATGGTTATATAGGAACCATCACCGATATCACCCAAATAAAACAAGCCCAGGAAAAGCTTGAACGGAGCGAGCGGCGATTCCGTGAACTTACCGAACTCCTACCCCAATCCATTTGGGAAATTGACCTAAACGGAATGGTAACCTTTGTGAACAAGTATGGACTGGAAAGTATGGGTTACACCTATGAGGACTTTAAAAAAGGGGTGAATATTTTTGAAACCATTGTTCCTGAATTTAGGGAAGAAACTATCAGGCTTTTTAAACGACGGCTACAGGGGGAGACTGCACCTGGGCTTGAGTACCCAGCACAACGCAGGAACGGCGAACGATTCCCTGCTCTTGTGTACTCATCCCCTATAGTTGATAACGGAATAGTTGTTGGGTTAAGGGGGATTTCCATCGATATTACAGAAATAAAGAAAACCCAACAGGAACTTGAAACCTATAGAAACCACTTGGAACTACTTGTAAAAGAACGTACTGAGGAACTTGAGGCAGTAAACGAGGAGCTAACCTCAGCCAACGAGGAACTTTACAATCAGCGCGAAAAGCTAATAGAAACCTTACAAGAACTAAAGAACGCTCAGCAAACCCTAATCCAATCGGAGAAAATGGCATCGCTTGGTTTGCTTGCGGCTGGGGTTGCTCACGAAATAAATAACCCCCTGAATTTCATACAGGGAGGCATTATTGCCATTGAGGGATTTATCAACGATAAGTTTAAAGCACAAAAAAGCGAGCTACAGCCATTAGTTGATGCTATCAAGGAAGGAGTTAAACGCTCAGCCCAGATTGTAAGAAGCCTTAACCAGTATAGCCGTGCCGACTATACAAAACACTCAAATGTTGATTTACACAGGGTGATTGACAACTGTCTGATACTACTTTCCAATCAGTACCGCGATAGAATTGAGATCATAAAGCATTACGACGAGGATTCAACAAGTATTTACTGTAACGAGGGCCAAATACACCAATCGTTCATGAATATTCTCATCAACGCCATTCAAGCTATCGATGGTACAGGTAAAATAACCATAACAACAAAATCAACGGACAAAACGTGTAGGGTAATTTTTGAGGATACCGGATGCGGAATTGACCATGAAAATCTGCCAAAGATTTTCGATCCGTTCTTTACCACCAAGGAGCCCGGAGTGGGAACAGGGCTGGGGTTATCCATCACTTACAACATTATAAAGGAACACAAAGGAAATATTAACATACACTCCGAAAGGGGCAAAGGAACAAAAGTTACAGTAGTTTTACCTAAATCAAGCTAGCCATGGATGCAACAGGAAATATCAGCGTGCTCCACATCGACGATGAGCCAACAAACGTACTGCTTTTTGAGGTAAACTTCCGGAGGTATTACCAGGTAATAAGTTCCAACTCCGGTGCCGATGGGTTAACAAAACTTACCCAAAACCCAAACATCGATGTTATTTTCTGCGACATGAAAATGCCTGGTATGAACGGGCTTGAATTTGCCCGTGAGGCAGCAAAGGTAAAACCGGGAATACCCTGCTTCATCCTAACAGGCTACGATATTTCACCCGAAATATACCATGCAATTAACGAGGGATGGGTAAGCGGTTATATTCAGAAACCGTTTGAGGTTGATCAAATTATTTCAGCTGTAAATAAGGCTACCCGAACAACCGCTGATTAGTACCACTTTTTCCGCATGAATATCAACAAAGCAAAAACAGATATAGTTATCGATGCAATAACTATAGCACCAAATGCCCAGGGATGACTTTCCAGGTTATTGGGAACATTCATCCCATAAAAGCTAGCAATTAGTGTTGGAATCATAAGCACAATGGAGATAGAGGTTAAACGCTTCATCACAATGTTTAGGTTATTGGATATAACCGAAGCATAGGCATCCATCATACCGCTTAGAATGTCGGAGTAAACACTTGTAGTTTCCTGTGCCTGGCGCAATTCAATCTCTACGTCCTCCAACAGTTCTGGATTATAGGTATCGCGGTAACTACGCAGGTTTTTTATCCTGTGCAGCAGTATATCGTTGCCCTTTAGCGATGTGGTAAAGAACACCAAACTCTTCTCAATGCGAAGCAGATCCTGTAGCTCCTCGTTACGGATGGAACGTTCAAGCTGGTTTTCGGCCTCCTTAATATCGTTGTTTATCTGTTTTAGGTATTTCAGGAACCATACACTTGACGATAGCATTATCCTGAGTACCTGATCGAAATGATCCTTTATTAAAATTCCCTTACGAACCGAGAATTGAATGAAATCAGGGATCACCTCGCAACGGTAGAAACTGATTGACACAAATACCTCATCCTTAAAAATAATACCAAGAGGGACTGTGGTGTAAGGAATTTTCAGATCGGTATTCTTATAAGGTAAACGCATCAGAATAAAAAACCACCCGTTCTCATACTCAATACGGGGGCGCTCGTCAACGTCCTCAATATCGTTGTAGAAAGCATCGGGCACCCCGAGCTCATCGAGCAAATAGCGTTTTTCCTCGTTAGTAGGATTTTCGACGTTTACCCAGCAGTAGGGTTCCCATTCGGCGGTTGGATGTAAACCAATGTCCCTTTTCCAGAATGAAATCATGTACTATCCCTCCAAAATTTTATAGAATAGAGGTATAGTACATTACCTCTATTCCGGGTTAACTATCAGGGTGATAATCGTCCATATTGAAATTTGACTTTTTCCGACCGTGCAAAGTTAATTTTTTTTGTTTTAATACTACCATCTTATATGAATGTAATGCTTTTTTTGTGAATATTCTTTAGCTGACTTATAAATTAGAACCAATGCTTTTTAGAGATATTTGTAGTGGTGAATCCCAATTTACTAGGCCTTGGAACGATAAAACCTTTGGCATTAGAACTCCCCCTGTCATGCTGAGCCCATTCGAAGCTTCTCTTTGAGCCTACAACTTTTAACTTTCAAAATTCCTCGACCAATAGGAATGGCATAAGCAGTGGCATAAAAGCCTGACCCGACAATGGGTCGGGGGTGGAACGTTGCGGTGGGCTTAGTAAGCGATACCACATGAGTCACGCCGTAGGCGTGGCGAATAGTATCGCGTGGCAGTTCCACCCACGGGGCACCCATCGGGTCGGGCTTTTCAGCCTTGATTTTCTTTGGTTCTTTCTTGTATCAAGACAAGAAAGAACGTGTAAATCGCTCTTTGCATTGCCTTTCTGTTGCGATGCAACTTTTTGTCCTTGCTCTTTGGAAAATGTATTACGTGCATCGCTATATATATGGGAGTAGTTATGGAATTACAAATGTTTAGCCCCTACAGGGCAGGATGCGTTGTTCGTTGTTCGTGAATCGTTGTTCGTGAAATGAGATGGAACGCAGATGACACAGATTAGGCAGATTTACACTGTGATATCAATTTAGTTGATGGTTGATAGTTGATAGTTGATGGTTTAAGAAACCACCTTAAATCATGAATCTGAAATCTGAAATTTTAAATTTTTATCCTTTATCCTTTAACCTTTATCCTTTATCCTTACTTCCCCTGTACACTGAACCCTTCTACTAATTCAGTTTGACAAATGGAGATTTACTTTTGGTAACTAAACGAAATTGAGATCAAAATTTAAATCCTAATAAACCTACCTCTAGTATCTTTCTACGAACATCCTTTAATAAAATTTGTTAATGAAAAAACTTTTAAGTCAACCTCTTTTTTTTGTTCGAATATACTCACCTTAAATTACACTTCGTATATTAGCTAAATGTTTGTATGAAAATTATCTATATAAATATATCAATAACAACCTAAATTATTAAACCTATGATTATTGACAATTTGTTCTGGATTGTACCGATTGCGTCGGTGATTGCCCTGGCGTTTGCCTACCACTTTTTTAGGCAGATGATGAGGGAAGATGAGGGTACTGACCTGATGAAAAAGATTGCACAGCACGTGCGTACGGGTGCCATGTCGTACCTAAAGCAGCAGTACAAGGTGGTGTTTATTGTATTTATAGTGCTGATGCTGCTTTTTGTTTACTTGGCATTTGGACTGGGAGTGCAAAACAAATGGACACCGTTTGCATTCCTAACCGGTGGTTTCTTTTCCGGTTTAGCCGGATTTTTTGGGATGAAAACCGCCACATACGCCTCGGCTCGAACAGCTAACGCTGCTAAGAACTCCCTAAACCATGGCCTTAGGGTAGCATTCAGGTCAGGGGCAGTAATGGGTTTGGTAGTGGTAGGATTGGCCGTACTCGATATCTCGTTGTGGTACCTTATTCTAAACTACTTTATCGATGAGCCCGATAGCTCCCATAAGCTAATCATAATAACCACTACCATGCTTACCTTTGGAATGGGTGCCTCAACCCAAGCGCTGTTTGCCCGTGTGGGTGGTGGTATTTACACCAAAGCAGCCGATGTGGGTGCCGACCTTGTGGGTAAGGTTGAGGCAGGAATTCCGGAGGATGACCCCCGTAACCCAGCCACCATTGCCGATAACGTGGGCGATAATGTGGGCGATGTAGCCGGTATGGGTGCTGACTTATACGAATCATATGCAGGATCAATTCTTGCAACCGCAGCACTAGGGGCTTCGGCATTTGTTGCAGCCGGAGTAGAGATGCAGTACAAGGCAATCCTTGCGCCCATGTTAATTGCTGCAGTTGGTATAGTGCTTTCTATTCTGGGTATTTACATCGTTCGTACCAAAGAGGGAGCAACCATGCGCGATCTGCTACGCTCGTTGGGTATGGGTGTTAACGTAAGCTCTGCGCTAATTGCAATCCTTACTTTTGTGATCCTTTACACATTAGGCCTTCAGAACTGGATAGGAATATCCTTCTCGGTTGTTGCAGGGTTGCTGGCTGGTATTATAATTGGACAATCAACGGAGTACTTCACCTCACACTCCTTTAATCCTACCCGAAGGATTTCCGAAAGTGCACAAACAGGACCTGCTACAGTAATCATCTCAGGCGTAGGTTTAGGAATGGTATCAACAGCCATACCTGTTATCACCATTGCAATAGCAATTCTAATTGCATTCCTCTCGGCTATAAATTTCGATGTTAAGCACATGCTCGATGCCCAAAACATACAGTTCGGCCTTTATGGTATTGGTATTGCAGCAGTAGGTATGCTTTCAACCCTGGGTATTACCCTAGCCACCGATGCCTACGGTCCAATAGCCGATAATGCTGGGGGTAACGCTGAAATGAGCCACTTGGGCCCAGAGGTTCGCAAACGTACCGATGCCCTTGATGCTTTGGGCAATACAACCGCAGCTACCGGTAAAGGATTTGCCATTGGCTCCGCAGCTTTAACTGCCCTAGCGCTTTTAGCCTCCTACATTGAGGAGATTAAAATTGGGCTAATCCGTATTGGTGAGAATGTAATTACACTTGCCAATGGCGATACCATTGAAACCGCAAAGGCAACCATTGTTGACTTTATGAACTACTACCAGGTTAACCTAATGAACCCCGTTGTGCTTGTTGGCGTTTTCATCGGAGCCATGATGGCTTTCCTGTTTAGCGGCTTAACCATGAACGCTGTAGGTCGCGCTGCCCAAAAGATGGTTGAGGAGGTTCGTCGCCAGTTCCGTGAGATTAAAGGTATCATGGAAGGTGAAGCCGAACCCGATTATGCTCGCTGTGTAGCTATCTCCACTCGCGGTGCACAAATTGAAATGGTTCTTCCATCGCTTCTAGCAATTATTATTCCCATTGTAACGGGTTTGATACTTGGTGTTGCAGGTGTTTTAGGGTTACTTGCCGGTGGTCTTGCCGCAGGCTTTGTTCTTGCAATATTTATGGCAAACTCAGGTGGGGCTTGGGATAATGCCAAGAAGTATATTGAAGAGGGGAACTTTGGCGGCAAGGGTTCCAACAACCACAAGGCTGCAGTTGTTGGCGATACAGTTGGCGATCCCTTCAAGGATACCTCGGGCCCCAGCCTCAACATCCTTATCAAACTCATGAGCATGGTATCAATTGTTATGGCAGGGCTAACCGCAGCCTTTAGCTTACTGTAAAATTTAAATACCTAAATAAAATAAGACCCGGCGCAAGTCGGGTCTTTTGATTGGTAAAAAATTATACCTTTGCCACAATTGCAAAACTCATTAGATTTCAATGGTTAAAATTTCAGCAGTAATTATTACCCTTAACGAGGAAAAGAATATTGAACGTTGTATTCGTTCAGTTCAACGCGTTGCAGACGAAATACTAATTGTTGATAGTTTCTCAACCGATAGAACAGAGGAAATATGTCAAAACTTAGGAGCTCGCTTTATTAAACATAAATTTGAAGGCTTTCGCGACCAAAAGAATTTTGCAGTATCACAAGCAAGCCATGATTACATTTTGGCACTTGATGCCGACGAAGCCCTATCGGTAGAACTTGAAAGAGAAATACTCCAAGTAAAATGCAACTGGAAATTTGATGGGTACAAGTTTATTCGCTTAAACAATTATTGTGGTAAATGGTTGTTCCATACTGATATGTACCCTGAGAAAAGAATTAGGCTTTTCGATCGTCGTAAGGGAAGGTGGCAGGGTGCCAATATACATGAAGTAGTAAAAATGAACCATAACGCTAAAGTTCATACTCTAAAAGGTCATTTGCTGCATTGGCGCTACCAAACATACGAGGAACATATTGATGAAGTAAACCGGTACTCCACTATTTCAGCACAGGAATACTATTACCAGGGGAAAAAATCAGGTTACATTAAGATGATTTTTCATACCACATGGAGGTTTATTCATTCATACTTTATCCGCACAGGTTTCCTTTTAGGATTCAATGGTTTTCTCATAAGTTTTCTTTTAGCTAAGCACTGCCTTGTCAAATATGCTAAACTGCGTAGGCTTTACAAAATAAACCGAAAAAGGCAACCCTACCCTTTTGTCAATATTTTAAATGCTCCTGCAAGCTTTAGGCCATTGGCTTCAGTAATAGTAACCACCTATAATCAACCTGAATGGTTAAGAAAAACCCTTTGGGGTTTTGAGTTTCAGACTGAAAAACAATTTGAAATAATAATAGCCGATGATGGATCAGGGGAAGCTACTATGCAGGTTATTGATGAGTTTAAAAATAGGAATACCCTAAATATAACTCATGTTTGGCATCCCGATAATGGTTTTCAAAAATGCCAGATTCTGAACAAGGCAATAATGCATTCCAACTCGGATTACTTAATATTTACTGACGGTGACTGCATACCCAGAAACGATTTTGTTGAGGTTCATATTAAACATGCCAAGCAAGGCATATTCCTTAGTGGGGGATACTTAAAACTTACAAAAAATGTATCAGATAAAATATCCTTTGACGATATTAAAAATGGACTACCTTTTAAATATTCATGGCTAAAAAAGAACAAACAACCCTTTACCTATAAATTTTTAAAGCTAACCCAAAAACCATTTCTTCAGAAATTCCTTAATGCTATCACAACAACAAAACCCACATGGAATGGTCATAATGTAAGTGGGTGGAAAACCGATATCATAGCTGTTAATGGCTACAATGAAGACATGCAGTATGGGGGACTTGATAGAGAACTAGGTGAAAGATTGATGAATTATGGAGTTAAAGGGAAGCAAATCCGATATAGTGCTGTATGTGTGCATCTAGATCATCCTCGCCCATACCGCACAAAAAGCACTTGGGATAAGAATTATCGTATCAGAAAGGAAGTAAAGCGGAAAAAGTTGAAGTGGACATCAAACGGTATTGATAAATACATACAGCTGTGAAAAAAGAATTATTAGCCTCACTAATAATTTCAACCTATAAAAATACCGAGTTCCTAAAAGTTGTATTGAACTCAGTATTTGCTCAAAGCGATATGCGTTTTGAGATTATTATTTCCGAAGATGCCGAGCATGAACATGTTAAGGCTTTTGTGGAACAACTTAAATCACCAGTTCCGCTTTACCACCTCACTCAACCGGATATTGGCTGGCGCAAGAACCTTGCCTTAAACAGAGCCATTGCAGCATCCAATACTGACTACCTAGTTTTTATTGATGAGGATTGCGTGCTTCACCCCCGATTTATGGAATTCCATATTAAGTGGGCTGATGAAAAGGCTATACTGGCTGGCAAAAGGGTTAAACTTGATGCTTACTCATCAAAACTCATCTATGAAGGTAAATTATCGGCAGATCGAATGAACGCCTATTTACTTTCAAACTACTTTACCATAAGGAAAAACGGTGCACGTTTCATTGAGGAGGGTTTTTTTATTAACCCAAATGGAGCAATGGGGTTAATTCCTCGCCTTAGAACCATGCATCAGCTTAAAGGCTGTAACATGTCGTTCCCCAAAAGTGCCATATATGCAATAAACGGCTTTGATGAGGATTATACCCGACCAGCCATAGGTGAGGATATCGATCTTACCTGGCGCTTTGCAAAAGCTGGCTATAAATTAAAATCGGTGCGAAATGTTTCCGTGCAATATCACCTGTATCATAAAGAGAATTGGAGCAATCAGGAAGAAAATATCAGAATGATGCTTGAAAAGCAAAAAAGAAACGAATTTATCTGTAAAAATGGATTAGTCAAACTGTAAGATGGAAGACAAGACAATAATAGACGAAACAATTAAAATTTTACGCTTGGGTGGCATTATCCTTTACCCCACCGATACCATTTGGGGTTTGGGTTGCGATGCTACTAACGAACAATCTGTAAGAAGGTTAATGGATATTAAGGGGAGGGTTAATGGGAAAGGGTTTGTTATTTTAGCTG
>Ga0209720_1002272_pt1 | contig 14576 bp, 16 predicted proteins | sample AD_JPNMR3_MetaG_FD_184426 | JGI IMG/M metagenome (GOLD analysis project Ga0209720, IMG submission 184426) | Active sludge microbial communities of municipal wastewater-treating anaerobic digesters from Japan - AD_JPNMR3_MetaG (SPAdes) (version 2) | ecosystem: Engineered > Bioreactor > Anaerobic...
TTCTTCCCTTAAGACCTCAATCACTATTTTTGCTTTTTCTTCCGGTGTAAAATTTCTTCTCTTTTCCATAGTTCCATTCTAACTTATTTTGGCCGTTTTGTCTGTCTTAATTTCTGGTATCATTATATCCTTTTTAAAATGCACAATAGTCAATCTATCATTTATCTTCTCAGTCTTTCCGGTCTTTACATACCCCATCTTTTCATACAAATGATGATTTTTTTCTAAATCATGAGGAGTTTCCAAAACCCATTCCACGGCACAATTATGTATTTTCTCAACATATTCAATTGCTTTTTGAGCTACCCCAAGATTCTGGTACTCCGGCAATACATAAATTGTATGTAATTTCATATGCAACTTATCAGGATTCTCATGTACATATACTGCCCCTGAAAATTTTCCATCTACTAAGATTTTATAGAAGTAATGTTCAATGATGCTCTTTTGAATACTTTCTAATTTCTCATTGCATGGGTTAAGGTCATGATCTTGATACCTCTCTAATAAAGGCAAAAAGCATTTTCTCTGACCTTCCAGTATCAATTTTGCATCCTCCAATTTTGCTCTTTCAATCCTGACTTCCACTGCCGTTCCTCCCCAAATACACAAATACTTCAATTGAACCCATCACTGATTCATTTTTTCGTAAGCAAACAGGTTTTCCAATATATCAAGCATTTTGGCAAAAAATATATTATTACATCTTCTGTAGGTTTGCATAATATTAATTCATCAAAGTATAAAGTTATCCCCAAAATTATATAATTGATTTGTCCTAATATAAAAAAGCTGGTAAATCTAGACACGCTCTAATTTGACTTCCCACGATGAAAGCTTGTTTTCTCTATTGAACGCAAAACCTCTATTTAGATATGTGTTTTCATCTATTTTAAACAAGCTTTCGGTACCAGAATATATACCGTTTTCGGAGATATAGGATGACAAAATGGTATCTCCTATAATCATAAATTTTCCGATTAATTTCCCTAATGCTGGGTTCTCTGATGTCCAACTTGTATAATCTTTTCTATCTGATATCGGTTTTATTGAATATTTATTAAAAAACCTTATAGGATTTTCTGTTTTCAGCTCCATAAATCCATCTAAAATCCATTCATCTTTTAAATGTTTGATTGATGTCTCTCCATAAACTCCAACACAATTATTCTCATGGTCAAAATAAAGACCTTCCGCTTTCCAATTCCCTTCTTCAAAAATATATGTATGCTTCATCGGCCGGCCCTCCTATATTAGTTTATCTAATATTATTTCATCTAAAATATTTACTTTCTAACATTTTTAAGCTTAAATATTTTATTCAATTTTATTTTTACAATTCCAACAGTGGGCGGCCAAGTCCTACATATCACAACATCATATCTTATATGTATTTGCGGCTGCCGCTAATATTCTATTTTAGCTAAACTTTTTGTTAAATTTATATATGATATGAGTTAATTTCCAATGAATTAATGGAATATCTGCCAAAGTGATAATATAAAATTATTATATCAAATAATTACCATCCTACACAAGTTTTTTATTTGGAATGTTTTTTTGTCTAACAATGCTAAACATAAGCAATGTCTTTAACACATTAAAAAAAAAGAGGTTAGTCTTGAAGACTAACCCATGTAAAGGGGGTCAAAATGTATTTTGTGAGGTCATTTATATTATTGACCCATATTCGGTCTTTTTATACAAACTTTATAAAAATTTTTAAAAAAATTTATTCTGCCACTATAAATGTATTTTTTATTTCTGCAACAATGGCCTCTATGTCTTTACCGGAGCAATTTACAGTAATATCCGCATGCTTTTCATACAAAGGAACTCTCTCACTGTAAAGGCCAATCAACGTTTGGCCCTTCTCCATGGCAATTCCCCTGCTGGATATATTGGCTAGTCTGCTTTCAATCTCATCGTATCTTAGCTGCAAATAAACAAGTATCCCATCCTTTTTAAGATGATTCAAAGCCCGATTGCTGTAAACCATGCTTCCCCCTGTTGCAATGACATGGTTTTTGACATTCAGCTCAAGAGCCACCTTCTCCTCAATTGAAAGAAATTCTTCAACACCAACTTCATCAATGATCTCTTGAAGATACTTGTTATACTTTTGCTGTATCAGCAAATCCGTATCAACAAAAGGCATTTTCATTGCCTTTGCCAAAAGCACTCCTACAGTACTTTTGCCTGCTCCCGGCATACCTATAAGTACAATATTCGTCTTCTTCATAGCCTGCTCCTTAATAAAAAATTTTTATAATAACATTTTCATTATATAATCCAATCCATATGTCAATACTATATACAGAATATATACGCCCAAAATTAAACTTTCAAACATTTTCTCGATTCAGTTTAAATCATTTATCGTTGAGTATATCCGAAAAGCAGGAGGAAATAAAATGAATCAGGACGAGGATAAAATTATTAATGCAGAAAATCTGAATATAGATGCCACATTGGAAAAGCTGTCAAGTGAACTAAAGCCGGACGAAACATTGATTTTGGATGTTGGAAAAAATTCTCTTTTGCAAACCGACAAAATATACGACACATTGATAATGAGGGGCTATGATGTAAGAAAATCCTCTAAAAGCGGCAGAAATCAAATACTGGTTACCAAAAAGCAATAAAGCAACTGCAAAAATATTTAAAGCCCAGCATATGCTGAGCTTAATATGAGAAAATATCTAAACTTCGCACTTAAACTTTTTTATCGCTCCGGTAGGACAAGTGCCTTTACATTCACCGCAATTGGCACAAGTCTTGGCATTTATTTTCGCCAGCGTTCCTTGAATCTCTATGGCATTATGCTGGCATACTTTGGAGCATTTTGCACAGCCTATGCAACCCACATTGCAATTCTTTCGTACCATAGCTCCCTTATCCTTGCTGGAACATGCCACTGTATACTCATTGGACTTTGGAACCACTTTAATTATTTTCTTGGGACATGAAGCCACACACATTTCACATGCCTTGCACCTAGACTCTATAATTCTCGCCAAACCGTCTATGATCACAATTGCATTAAAGGGACAAGCCCTTACGCAATTACCCATACCCACACAACCGTAAGTACATGCCGAAGGTCCGCCAAAGAGGGCTGATGCTGCTGTACAATCCTCGATTCCCGTATACTCATACTTTGTCTTGCACGATTGATAAGTTCCCGAGCACATAACCCTGGCAACCTTTGCCTCGGCCGCTTCAGCTTTTACGCCGAGAATCTCACCAATTTTATCGGCAACATCCTGTCCACCTACGGGGCAGCCATTCGGTTTGCATTTTCCCTCTACAACGGCCTCTGCAAATGCGTCACAGCCCGTCTGTCCGCAGGCACCGCAATTGGCACCGGGCAGAACCTCTCTTACCATACCAACTTTTTCGTCAACCTTGACCTCAAATTTTTTAGACGCAATGGAAAGGCCGAATCCTGCCAAAAGGCCTATACCCCCAACAATAGCAGTTGGTACTAACAAATCTAAAACCATATTTTAAACAACCCCTCTTAATAATCTGGAAAACACTTTTATATACCCAGAAGCCCTTGGAATCCGAAGAATGCCAGAGAAACAAAAGCTGCTGAAATTAATGCTATCGGAAGTCCCTTAAATGATTCCGGTATATTACTGTACTCCAATCTTTCCCTTACGCCGGCAAACAGAATCAGTGCCAGAGTAAAACCAAGCCCTGCTGCAAAACCGTAAACTGTAGACCTCAAAACGTTAAATCCCTCGTCAATATTTAGCAATGCAACTCCCAGCACAGCGCAGTTGGTAGTAATAAGAGGAAGGTATATACCAAGCGCTCTGTAAAGCGGAGGTACAAACTTCTTCAATATAATTTCGACAAGCTGCACAAGTGCTGCTATAACAAGAATAAACAGTATAGTTTGCAAATATTCCAGTCCGAAAGTAACGAGCAAGCCATCATACAGCAATCTCGTAACAAAGGACGCAATCGTCATAACAAAGGTTACTGCACAGCCCATTCCCAAAGCTGTGGAAAGCTTTGTGGAGACTCCGAGGAACGGACAAATTCCCAAAAACTGGGAAAGCACAAAATTCTTAACCAACAAAGCAGATATAATAATAATCATTAAACTAGCATCATTCATTTTGCTTGAGCCTCCTCGCCATTATTTGAAACCCCGCAAGGCATAGGACATGATGCACAGCCGGTGTGCTCAACTTTTTTTGTAGAAAACTTGTTTATGGCTGCCATTATAAATCCAAATGCTAAAAATCCGCCGGGAGGAAGTATCATAATTATTGCCGGTTCATAAATTCCGCCGGTAATATTCATTCCAAACCATGTGCCATTTCCAAGTATCTCCCTAATACTTCCCATAACAAGAAGCGACAGAGTAAAGCCTATTCCCATGCCAAGACCGTCAAGAATTGACATAAGCGGCCCATTCTTGCTTGCAAACATCTCTGCCCTGGCAAGTATTATACAGTTTACAACAATAAGAGGTATATATATTCCCAGCTGTTTGTCAATAGCTGGAAGATATGCTTTAAGCAGCATCTGCACTATCGTTACAAATCCTGAAATAATTGTTATATAGGCAGGAATTCTCACTTTGTCAGGTATTACCTTTCTCAAAAGGGAAATCACTGCATTTGACCCCATCAACACAAATATAACAGCAGCCCCCATTCCTATGGCATTTTCGGCTGATGTTGTTACAGCCAGAGTGGGGCAGGTACCAAGAACAAGCCTGAATACCGGATTTTCCTTTATTATTCCTTTCGTTACAGTTTTAAAACCTTTCATTCTATAAATCCCCCTCTGCTTTTTCAAGCTCGGCGTTAACGTCAAGAGCTGCCTGAACTGCTTTTGTCACAGCCTTGGAAGTTATCGTCGCCCCGCTTATGGCATTAATCTCTTCATCTTTTGATTTTTTATTTTTTACAACAGTCAGCCGCTCTTTTGGAGCAATATTCTCAAATTGAGATATAAACGGCTCGTCTTTTGCTTTTGCTCCTAGACCCGGTGTTTCATTGTTGTCTCCAATCTTTACTTTGGTTATAGTTCCTTCGCTGTCTATACCCACTGTTATTTTTATTGTGCCACCGTAGCCTTTTGTTTCAGTAATGAACACTCTTCCAACCACATCTTCGCCTTTCAATCCCACAAAGGCCTTTTTTACGGGAGAAAGAGCCTCATTTCGGTTTACTATCGCGTCAAGAGCTTGAATCTCTTCAAAGCTTTCGGCTAAAGCCAATACTTCTCTTTTGGCATTATCCTCCTCTATTCTGGCCGCCTCGTCTATCTTATCCTTGGTCAGCGTATTGGTAAATGCCAAAGCTAAAGTAACAATAGAACATATTAACAATAAAACTACTGTTGGTTTAACTATATCACGCAACGGCTTTTCCACCTCCAAAACTTTTTGGAACGGTATATCTGTCAATCAACGGAACCATTACATTCATTATGAGGATTGCAAAGGATACTCCTTCCGGATAGTTGGTGTACAAACGTATGATACCTGTAAGAAGTCCACAGCCTATACCCATGATTATGCGTCCTTTTGTGGTCATCGGCGAAGTGGCATAATCTGTAGCCATATAAATTGCGCCCAGCATCAGACCTCCTGAGAGTATGTGGTATAAAAAGTCCCCGCTAAAGAATGTCGGTCCTCCAAATATCCATGTAAACAATCCCAAAGTTCCGATGTATGCCAAAGGTATTTCCGGACCTATGACCTTTCTTGCCACAAGATATACCCCGCCTAACAAAAGAGCAGCGGCGGAAACTTCGCCTATACATCCCCCTATATTTCCTAAGAAAAGGTCTTTATAGGTTGGAAGGACAGCTTCTGCAGCCTCTTCAGCCTTAAGGATTCCCAAAGGTGTTGCCGATGACACTGCATCCGCACCGGGTATTACCCAATTGGTCATGTGATTTGCATAGGACATAAACAAAAACACTCTTGCCCCCATTGCAGGATTGATGAAATTCTGACCTATACCGCCAAACAACTGTTTTATAATAACAATTGCCACAACCGCTCCTACAACAACCATCCACAAAGGTGCTGTGGGTGGAAGGTTTAATGCCAACAAAAGTCCTGTGACCACTGCACTCAAATCCGAAATTGTATTGCTTCTCTTCATCAGCTTTCTTGAAGCATACTCTGACAACACGCAGGCCAAGACACTTACTAAAATCACCAGCAGCGTTCTGGGGCCAAAGAAATAGACTCCCGCCAACGATGCCGGAAGAAGAGCAATAATCACATCCAGCATTATCTTTCTGGTATTTGCATTATCCCTTATATGTGGCGATGATGATACTATAAAACTTTTCTCCAAATTAATTACCCCCTTTCGCTGCCGCCTGTTTTACTTGTGTCTTGCCAAGTCTTATTGACTGTACAAGATTAATCTTTGCCGGACATACATAAGAACAGCTGCCGCATTCTATGCAATCCATTACATGGTATTTATTAAGCTCTTCTATATTTTCTTTTATGGAATTGCTATTGAGATAAAGAGGAAGAAGATTCATCGGACATGCTTTAACACACCTTCCGCACCTTATACAATCTTGCTCTTTAGGTAATACGGCTTTCGTTTCGTCAAAAGCCAGCAGGGCATTTGTATGCTTAACCACCGCTGTATCCAGCGTAAACTGGGCTATTCCCATCATCGGTCCACCCATCAATATCTTTTTAGGAACAATGCCAAAGCCTCCGCAGAAATTGAAAACTTCGGATATCGGTGTGCCTATCAAAGCCTCCACATTGGCCGGTCTTTTAACCGAAGGTCCGTCCACTGTGACCCTTTTCTTAATAAGGGGCATTCCGGTTTTGATATACTCCGATATAAACGACACACTGTTTACATTCATGACAATTACTCCAACATTCGCAGGCAGCTTTCCTGGCGGAACCTTCCTTCCGGTTGTGGCATAAATAAGCATTTTCTCCGCACCCTGCGGATACCGGGATTTTAGCTTTACTACTTTTATTTTACTGTTTGTTGCCGCAACACGAACCATCTCTTTTATGGCTTCCGGCTTGTTGTCCTCAATACCTATCACAACATTGTCAATTCCTAAAACCTCCATAATTATATTGATTCCGCTGACTACGTTCCAGGAATTTTCAATAATTTCCCGGTAATCGGAAGTTATATAAGGCTCACACTCAGCAGCATTGATTATCAATGTGTCAATCTTTTTGCTTGGAGGCGGAGAAAGCTTGACATGAGCCGGAAATCCCGCTCCACCAAGTCCTACCAAACCGGATTGCCGAATAGCCGAAACAAATTCTTTGCTGTCGGAAAAAACCGGAGGCTTGATGCCTTCATAAATTTCCTGTTTTCCATCAGTCTTAATTTCCACTGCTGTAACATAAAATCCTCCGGCATGAAGCACCGGAGCTACATCTGTTACTGTTCCGGATACGCTTGAATGAATGGGTGATGATATATATTCATTAGAGTCTCCTATTACCTGCCCTACCCGGACAGTATCTCCCTTCTTCACACAAGGCTCACACGGTGCTCCCACATGCTGAAGCATGGGAATTATCACCTTTTCGGGAACATCCATTTTGACCGTTTCAAATTCGGCAGTATTTTTGAAATGAGGAACTTTTGCTCCCCCTTTAAAGAAATTCCTAACAAACATTTGTATGACCCCATTTTAAATAGTTTTTTTACTAAAATAAAATTTTAACACCACAAATATGTGTATTTTAAATGCCCACTCTTTTATAATAACATATCAGCAATTGTATTAGAATATTTCGAATCAGGTAATTATTACTATCATGCAAAATTGCTGGATTTTTGATGTGTTTCAAGGTATATTGTATACAACATAGATTGTCCCGCAATACAAATTAAAAATGAGCAGTCTCTGTAGCACACTGTTCGAATAGAGCGATAAAACCCATCCCCATTGACGGGTCCTTTTTATTTTTCGGTAGGCTATTGTTTTTACACTGAATATTATATTTACAACTCACAAATAAGTCAAATAAGAATTTACCAATTTTCAATATCTTTTAATAACTGTTTGTATCCCCTTTTTTGAAAGGCACTGTTATCTTAATATTCTTTTGCATCGGTTTTTTTATAAATCTACCGTCATATATATTTATATAGGATTTTTGCTTAAGGCATAACCAGGTATTCTAAATAAAAATAATGGAGATACAAAGATATGAAATTTTTATTGGAAAAGCATAAAAAAACAATAATTAGCCTGCTGCTCGTACTTATGCTGCTATTTTTGACCTATATAATCATGAATTATTTTCTGGCTCTTATTCTGCCTTTTCTAATTGCCGTAATAATCTCCTGTGTCAATGAGCCTGTTATAAGCTATTTGGAGTCAAAACTACGGCTTAGAAGAAGTATCGCATCGTTTATATCCCTCGTTTTGACGGTAAGTGCAATTATCGCATTTATCTCCTTATGTGTGTTTAAAGTATATTATGAACTTGTAAAGCTTAATGCCAACCTCCCTTACTATATGGAGTCCTTTTCTGCCACCGCATCGGCTTGTTACAACCGCGTGAGTGTTTTTTACTACTATCTTCCGGAAAGCCTGTCCGATGTCTTTGAAAGCAATCTTAAAGCTTTACTGCCCAAGCTCGAGATTATAACCGGCCGCATAGCCGAATCAATTATAAACAGTATTGCCTCAATACCCAAAGTTGCAGTATTTATTACCGTCACACTCTTGTCCTCCTATTTTATAAGCAGAGACCGGAAAAAGATCGGAAATTTTATTTACAAGCAGCTCCCTGTAAATCTCAAGCAAGATTTTATCGGAATTAAAAGCGACACCTTTTCAACAATAGCCGGATACATAAAGGCACAGCTCATACTCATGTGCATTACCTTCATTGAAACCACTTTGGGCCTTATTGCCATAAAATCCGAATACGCAGTACTAATAGGCTTTATCGCCGCAATGGCAGATATACTTCCCATTGTGGGAACAGGCATAGTTTTGTTTCCGCTTATTGCCTGGAATATTATCGCCGGAAACATTCAAATGGCTCTGGGCATAACCGCGGTATACCTTTTAGGTGTAATTTTAAGGCAGATAATTGAACCGAAAATTGTTTCAAGCCAGACAGGAATTCATCCCTTCGCAACCCTTGTTTCCATGTATCTAGGAATGATGCTCTTCGGTTTTCCGGGACTTTTCATAGGCCCCATATTTGTAACAATTTTAAAAAGTCTTCACAAATCCGGCCTTATAAGCGTGGGAAGCGACTGATGCTCCGGCTACTTTCTATACCCCATAACCACCCGGTCAATTCCGGTCAAATCTTTTACAACTTCAATGCCGCAGAAATTTTTTTCCATGATACCGAAAACCTTTTCCGCTTGATCATAGCCCACTTCGAAAGCCAGCAACGAACCCGGTTTTAAAATCTTTTGAGCTTCACAGGTTATTGCTCTATAAAAGTCAAGACCGTCTTCTCCTCCATCCAGTGCTGTACGAGGCTCAAAATCCTTTACCTGCCTGTGAAGGGTTTTTATTTCTTCTTTAGGTATATAGGGAGGATTTGAAACAATGATGTCAAAGATACCTTCATCTCCTCGCTCAAATTCTTTTATAACCAGGCTTTGGGCTATAATATCAGCAAGTCCTCCCAATGCATCTCCCTTGAGAAAAAACACCCTGTCCTCCACACCGCACCTTTTGGCATTGGTTCCGGCAATTTGCAGCGCCCCCTCTGAAATATCCAAAGCAAAAACCCCAGAATCCTTTAAAAAGTAGGCAAGGCTTACAGCTATACATCCCGATCCGGTACCAATATCCAGTATTCTTGCATTCTTAAGCCCGGTATCCTTTATATGTCTCAATACAGTCTCCACAAGGGTCTCGGTATCCTGTCTGGGTATCAGCACATCCGGAGTTACAATAAAGTCCAGAGACATAAATTCCTGATGTCCGGTTATATACTGAAGAGGCTTTCCCTTAATTCTCTCCTCAAGTAATGAGACAAATTTTTCTTGCTCCTCATCAGTCATGTTGTAATCATCATGAGAATACAAAAAACTTCTGTCCACATTCAATACATGGCACAAAAGTACCCCGGCCTCCAGTACCGGGGTATCTATATCCGCTGACTTTAAAATCTTTGTCCCGTTTAAAAGTGCATCCTTTAGTATCACACTACCACCCTGTCACCATTTGTCTTCTTCCTTATTCTCCACCATTACACTTTTCATAGCCTCAATAGCCACCTCTATCTGACTGTCATCCGGCTCTCTTGTTGTAAATGCCTGGAACATCAACCCCGGTGCGTTGATAATCCTTGCCAGGCTTGACTGGCTTCTTCCGCTTATCTTTATAACCTCATAGGAAATACCGGCTACCAAAGGAATCAAAACGACTCTAAGAAGAATGTTTATCCACAGGCCATGTTGTCCCACCAGCGAAAACACCAATATACTTACTATCATAACCGTAAACAGAAAGGATGTTCCGCAGCGGGGATGTCTTGTGGAATATTTTTTGACATTCTCAACTGTAAGCTCTTCTTCATTCTCATAGCAATGTATGGTCTTGTGCTCTGCGCCGTGATACTGCCAAACCCTCTTGATATCCTTCATTGTCGATGTTAAAGCCAAATACAGTATAAAAAGCACGACTCTGACAACACCCTCAACAACATTATATATTATTGAACCCACACCTGTTGATTTGTCAATGGGCAAAATTGAGGCAGCCAGGTTTGGAAGCACCATAAATAAAAATACACTGAAAATAAGTGAAAGAACAACAGAAATATAAATCAACACATCCTGAAGCTTGTCACCTAAAACCCGGTCAAGGAACTTATCCACTTTAGACGGCTCTTTATCCCCATCCTCTTCCAAATCTACAAACTCTGCCGAATACATCAATGCCTTGATTCCGAGAACCATCTGCTTGAAAATGCCTACAAATCCTCGAATTATCGGAAGCTTGGCCATCCTGCCCTTTTTGGGAACAGGTCTTTTTTCCACGATGATTTCTCCGTCAGGCTTTCTTATCGCAATTGCAGCATTCTTAGGGCCTATCATCATCAGTCCTTCAATCAGGGCCTGTCCCCCTATGCTGGTCATATGCCTCGGTTTCTTAAAAATATCCTGTTTCATTCTAGACCTCACTTATAATTTTATTAAATTCATTATACATTATTCAACTTGCAAACTCAACAAAAACTCTAGAGTGGCAATTTCACTCATTTTTAATGATTCCACTCATTTCAGGCCCTCAAACGTTTTTTCCTCCTATCTATGGCATTGGAGCCTGATATTTCTACTGTATCATACGATTTCGAAAACTAAAAAAGACTTTATGGTTTTATATTTCCCATAAAGCCTTTTATTATCACAATTCTATGTATCGTTATTTATCTATTACGATATCGATTCTCCTGTTCTTCTGCCTGTTCTCTTCCGTGTCGTTGGGTGCTATAGGCCTAAATTCTCCATTACCTGTAGCAGTCATTTTTACCGGATCTACGCCGCATTCCTCTACGAGAAACAACACGACATTGGTTGCCCTCTTTGTTGACAATTCCCAGTTTGTAGGAAACAGCATTGTGTTTATCGGAAGATTGTCCGTATGTCCCTGCACAATAGCGTTTTTATTTAGTTCTTTTATTAACGCTCCAATCTTCTTTAACGTTTCTTTTCCGGTTTCCTTTATATCTGCTTTACCAAGGTCAAAGAGTATGACAGAATTTATTCTGACCGTCAAATTTTCATTTTCATCAATTATCTTTACATATTCGTCCAAGTCCATCTCTTCAACAAGATTCTGTACCTCATCAATAAAATCTTCGATTTTTTGAGCTTCCGCTTCTGCATTTCCTCCTGTAAACGCTCCGATTTCGGCACTTTTTCCTTCATTAAAAGCTTCATCACCATCCTCCAGTATGTCACCGGTCACATTGTTTTCCTTTACATTGTATACTAATGTTCCGTCATTGTAACCATATATTCCTCCGCTGCCGGTTCCCATAAAGGCTGCACTCAAAGAATTGGTAATCTGTTTGAATTTTTCCTCACTAACAGTCGACATGGAGAACAAGAGTACAAAAAAGGTAAGCACTAGTGTAACCATGTCACTGTAAGTCTGCAACCATTCGGGCGCACCCTCTGATGGTGGATCGTCCTCCAACTGTCTTCTCAATTTTTTCATAAATTACACCTCGCTTACACAGCAGCCTCTCTGCCTTTTTCATTTCTCTCGCTTCTCTCATTTCTTTTGCCGTCTTCTGAGGCCTGTCCTGTCATCATGTCATATTCAAGCTTTTGCTTTGGCGAAAGGAAGGTTTTCAGTTTATGTTCCAATATTCTTGGGTTTTCTCCCGCCTGTATGGATAAAACACCTTCTATAATCATCTTTTTTTCCTGTATTTCTTCTTTACTCTTTTGGTTCAGCTTGCTTGCAATAGGGTTGCATATCAGGTTGGCAAGAATACTTCCATAAAAGGTCGTAACCAACGCTACCGCCATAGCAGATCCGATTTTTGACGGGTCATCCAATGATTCCAGCAGCTGTATCAGACCTATAAGAGTACCTATCATTCCCCATGCAGGGAACTGCGCAGCCATGGTTTTAAACAATCCTGCACCTTTGTCATGTCGGGCTTTCATGTTCTCCAATTCAAGGTCCATTGTATCGACTATGACTTCCGGTTCAACACCGTCAACAACCAGTTGAAGAGACTGCTTCAGAAAGTCATTATCGATATTTTCCTGTTCGGACTCTAAAGAAAGCAAACCTTCTCTTCGCGCTTTAAGCGAAAGCTCGACAAGCAACCTGATGGTATCCTGCGGCCTCGGTTCTTTTCCCCCCAATACTTTTACAACCACCTTCATGATCTTTGCAAATTCGGTGATTTTGCAGGAAACGAGTGTAGCGCAAAGACCTCCTCCAATAACAATAATTACCGAAGGGACATCCCAGAAGGACCATATACTTCCTCCGTACAGAATAGACCATATTGTAAATCCGAAGCCTAAAATTATTCCTAAAAGAGTAGCTATATCCATAACTTCTCGCCTTCTATCCTAATATTTTTTTTGACCTTGCTATCTATATATCGGAATAATTAAGTAATAAAATTATAATTTCCTAAATTTTTTTATTGTTTTTAGTGATTAAGCCTTTATACTCAAATCATTTCATCAACATCCTGAAAAAAACATTTTTTCCTTGTACAAATGGCAAAAATAGCTTTATTTTTCATCCAATTTGCGATATAATGATAATGGAAAAAAGTATATTTTTCCTTTTAAATGACATCTGTAGTTTTACTTATGTCATCATACACGAAAGAGGAGTGATAAAACCGGCTTCGTTATGCTTGTTGTTCACAAGCATAAGTAATGACCATATAAATAAAAGAAGAGATTATTAAAGATAAGAAATTTTGGGGAGGAATCACAATGAAAAACTTAAAATCTCTTGCTTTTCGTTTCGTTCTCTACACTACTCTGCTCTGTATGTTGTTTCTATCAACTACTCTTCAAAGCTTAGCGTCCACCAACGTAAAAGTATATTTTAACGGTAAACTAATGGAATTCGGAACCAACGCGGATGACCCGGCTCCTTATATTAAGGAAGGAAGAACTCTTATTCCGTTCCGTAGAATATTTGAAGCTTTGGGCATGGATGTTGGCTGGGATCCTGTGCTTCGTATGGTTACAGCCAAAGGCAACAACATTGAAATGACTCTTTATATCGGGAAAAAGATTGCCCTTGTAAACGGACAGGAAAAGGAACTTGATGTACCCGCTGAAATAACCAACAACAGGACTTTTGTTCCGTTAAGGTTTGTAAGCGAAAATTGCGGAGCAGATGTTGCATGGGATGACAGCACAAAGTCCGTATATATAACTATGCCCGCGTCCTCCTCAGGAGAGCCGTTGCCGGTTGTGGAAAAGAAAAGCTTAGGCAGTGAGTATACTTACAAAGACATGACATTCTCTCTTGATGAAATAGAAATAAAAGAAGTGGAAGGAACCAATGAAGTTAGAATATATGTAAAAGGTAAGACCAATAAAGAGGATTCAACTTTTCTTCTTGAGCTTTACAATGCCTCAGGAAGATCTGTTAAAATCAGACTTTATGCCTTACCGTCACTCTCCGAACCATACGAACTTGCCGGCTCGACTTTTGTTTCAAAATCTTTTGTTCCGAAGGTTATGTATGTAACAACGCCATTTAATGATGAAAAATATATAACAGTCGGTATATACAGCCTTTGACAGTCTTAATTGATACTTACGGACTAATATGTTTTATCAAAGCGTTGCAGCAGTTTAATTTTTACAACAGGGTGTTTTAGAGATAAAGAAGAATAAAAAAGAATATTCTCGAAAAGTAACTGGAAAACCAGCTAAATGTTAATTATTGGGATAAAATAACTTTGAGAGACTGACAAAAGTAAATACATATTGACGAAATGAACCTTGATAAACGAATATGCTGTATAACTTTCTGAAAATGGGCATAGCAAAGCAAAGCCTATGAGAAGGCCATTGGTTCATCACAATAAAGACTCGGTAGCTATCACGCTG
>Ga0209720_1002277_pt1 | contig 14560 bp, 14 predicted proteins | sample AD_JPNMR3_MetaG_FD_184426 | JGI IMG/M metagenome (GOLD analysis project Ga0209720, IMG submission 184426) | Active sludge microbial communities of municipal wastewater-treating anaerobic digesters from Japan - AD_JPNMR3_MetaG (SPAdes) (version 2) | ecosystem: Engineered > Bioreactor > Anaerobic...
AGGCGCTGTTCTTGCGTAGATTGATGTTCTGTGACGTATGTATCGCGTTCCGAGATACCCCCGTTGCCGCTGCAATGGCGGCAAACGGGTTCGTCATAACGTCAACAATGTTGAGACCGATATCCAGCGCATCCACGCCAAGGTTAAAAGCCCCTTCCACCGCTTCGATATCGACGCTTTTGGAGATCGTGACATCGCTCTTCTCCCAGTCATCCATGAGCACGATGTTGTCTTTCTTGAGAAACACGTCGATGGGGTCTTCGGCCGCAAAGCCTCTACCCCTTTCCGACTCGGTGATGATGCCACCCCAGATTTGGCCGTTGTACTGGATTGACATTTTATTGGCCGACGCACAACCCGTCACAAAGAAAACGGCAACAAGAGCGATAATCGTCTTCATTCCTTGTACCATGTCTGTCCCTTATTCCTCCTTACCTTCCTTTCGTTTTCGCCCTCATACACTTTGGGATCGTTTATTGTATTCTATATCATGGTGTCTTTATTGTCAAGCGTTGTTTCGCCCTTTCTCGGGGGGGGTATAGGATGGCACGGTCCGGCCATATCCGGAAAATATGAAGCCCCCCCTCTTAGGTAGATAGGTAAGGCAAGGAGGATTGACCTGCGGACCGAGGGGGGGCGGAGGGGCAAGATAATTTTGATTTTGTCTACAGCATGGTAGAGTTCAGCTTGGTTTCCTGGTGCGGTTCTGCCGCAGTGGAGTACGCAGACAGACGACGACGCTTCAGATAGCCTAACAGCAGGCTTTCGATGACGCGACTCACATAAGTCTTCTCCTCCCTCACCGCGTTGCGGGCAGCCTCCCATATCTCGGGGTCAATTCGGATTGATCTGATTATCCTCTTCATGTACCCTCCATTCTTTCAGATAGTCGCTTACTGCGCCGTTGGTTGAACCGCCGACTGAGGAAGCTGTGGAGTCCTGCTCCAGGAACTACCACCAAACGGTTGTTTCTTTCGTATGACTTCAAGAGGGTTATACTTACCTCCAGCGGCATCGGCGTCGCGCTGAGACGCCGACACGCGCACCAGGTAAACCCTCGTTTCCTGCATGGGCGGAATGTTATGACGATCAATAGACACCGCCAGCACTCCCTTTTCGTACAGCTCGTTCTCATTCACGCGGAAAAGGGTGTTGCTGTTGTTTCTTAACAAATGTATCTCGCCTTCCATCGTGGCTCCAACATAGCGGTACAGGAGACGCTGTTTGGTGTTCTTCCACCTGGTAACGTCTTTGTCCACCTTGACCACGGTGTACCCAAAAGGCGGGTTCTCAAGATACATGGCTTTGATCAGCTCTTTCAAGCCGGTTATATGATCGTGACTCGCCTCCCATTGGGCGGCGTCTTGGACCGTTTCCATAGGGGTCCGCAACACGATCATTTCGGCAGGAATCCCCTTGGGAGTCAACATCAGCAAGTAGAGACCCGTTGAGGTCGCAATAAACAGTTCCTGGGGGCTTCTATCGCTGCCGACACCGTTGTAATGAACAAAGATGTTCTGACCCTCAACACGCACGTCAAGGTTTCGCCCTGCGGTATACGCTTTGATATTACTGGCTCCTGGTATCCTGATGACATTGAGGTCACGATCCGAAATGTTAACGAACTGGGTTGTGCCCTGTTCGAGGGTGACCGTTTGCAGAGCGTGAGACTCAAACACCATGAGCGGACCCGTCATAACAACAACAGCAGCAATAACAACAAGAATCTTCATCAGCATCACTCTTCCCTCTCCTGTGCTTTCTGAGCGGCGGCTTCCATCGCTTTCTTCTCCTTCTTCTCCATCTCCTCCTTGATCTGTTCTTTCTTTTCGACCTTTTCCTCCCGAGGATGCTCAACTGTGTATTCCGTCAGCCACAAGCGGTAGTCTTTCATGTTGAATTTCATATTTATTATCATTATTTCCTCTGATATTTTCGTCGTTCCTATGTTCCTTATGACGGTGCCCATGACCTTGACCGAGTTGGTTGCAGGATCTACCTTTACCGAGGAAGGAAAGAACGCCTGAGTAATGTTGTTCTTTTTGATGTACATGGCCTGAGCAGCCAAGTCGGTTTTGATATGGCTTCCGCCTAGCAGGGGTACATCTATGTATTGTAACATCTGACTGATCTGATATTCTGCGTTCATTGGAGATAGGTTCCCACCCAGCAAAGCGAAAAAGACCGCCATCTGCTCCAAATACTCAGGAGATGCACGCTTGGAGTCCACCCAGTATTGCTTGGTCGTCTGGGGCGGGGAGATGATTATTCGGTCATGCTTGCGGAATATCGTAGTGTTCAGGAGGAGCCCGAAACCAAGAAGCAGACACAGGGACCTCAAAAAGAAGTTCTCGGCAAGGGCGCTTTTCCAGCTACGAATCCATTTATCATACTGCATGGCTTTCCGTCCTGTACGTTACTCTATGTACGTTCTTATGTGACTGGGGGGGACTCCCCTTAGAGGTAACCCAAAGTGCCAATAGAGAACGTGTAAGAAAAACCCGTCCGCTCTGCCACTCTTGATGCGGGCTAATATGTAGGCAGCCGCAATACCGGCAAGAGTCAGAATACCCGCCCGATCAATCAAGATCCCGAGACCAAAACAGCACGAGAAGACGATGAACTCGTCGATCTCCCAGAAGAATATCTGAGGGGGATCGTCAATGTATCGTGGTATGTACGCCATAACTCTCCTTCCTTTTCGTTGCCAGAATAGAATGCCGTCGTTGTATTACTTCCGCCATTCATCCGTGTATTACTTCCACCGTTCGGACCCAAATCGTAATTTTTGAGGTGCTATGATTATGCCCGTATATGTCCATATAAAATTAGTGTTTGACTTTTCGGTTTTTGTGTGATATATTATGACCAAAATAGAGATTCAGACGGGAGTCGGAAAGGATGGTAATGCTATGAAATCTGCTACTTACAAACAGAAATACCAGCGGAGGATCGAAAAGTACGCTGCGGTACGTGGAGGGGAGGTGCTGACTACTTATGAGTCCAGCACGGCGAAGATGCGTTTTCGCTGTGCCGAGGGACACGAGTTTGAGACCCGCGTTTCCCAAATGCTCGGGAGGAAAACGTGGTGCCCCATCTGCGGACGAAATGCCGCCAAGAAAACGGTCCTCGCAAAGTCGTGGGCAACCCTCCAGAAGATCGTGCAGAAGAAAGGCGGGACGATCGTATCGGATGTTAGCGAGTATCGTGGACTTTCGAGCCGCATCAGGGTTCGGTGTCGGGAGGGACACGAGTGGACAACTCTTGCCATGTCTATCAGACAGGGAAAGTGGTGCGGGCTGTGCAGCCGACCGGGGAGGAAGTATAAGCCGCAGGAATATCTGCAATCCCTTTTCCGGAAGGCGGGATATAAAGTTCTCGAACCCCTGACCCAGGGGATGAAGGGGCGATATCTCGTGCTGGACGAACAGGGACTGCCCAAGAAGATAAGCCCTTACCAGGTGATATACGCCCTGGGGAAATCGAGAAAAACAATCGAAAAGCAGTATCTATAAAGAACCGGGTATCAGAAAATAAGAGGAGGATATTACAGATCGCCGACGGCAGATCTGCATGGCAGATGGTGAGCGTTCAGTTTGGTCCGGGTACACAAAGTCAGTTTCGACGGTGCTTCATCTTCAGGAGCGTTCCATACTTTCGAGATCATGTCGGTCTGTTGGTCCAGTAAATAAATCTTGTAAGGACACTCGCTGTTGTCATCGAACACGATCCTCACCCCATGCCGATCGCCAAGATGGGACCATTTTCCGTAAGTGATTATGACCTGTTGAGCCTTGCACCATTCACTATTCACAAGGTGCGCCCACATATCAGGGATCAGCAAGTAATACGCTTCCTTATCGAAACCTAAAAAAAACATGCCGCGTCTGGCAAGCGGAGACGCCCAGTAATTGGTTTCGATGGTGCCTGTCTGCCGTTTGTGGATGTATACGTGCGACAATGACGCAACATTATTGGTTATTTGCATTATTTTTTGCTGTAGTTCGTCATGCAGTGTGAGGTGGCGGGTAGATGTCCAGCGGGGACAAACGTTGTCAGGTTCAAATTGAGAACAGAATCTTATACGACCGACATCACAGGTTTTGCAGGATGCACTTCGGGGTATCCCGTGTGTAGCCCTGATGAGACAGGCGGAACACGTTTGCTGGTGATTTAGCAGATAGCCACAGTTAGGGCAACGCGGCATTATCAGGGTGGAATGGAAGACCAGTTGTGATGGTGCCGACCGGCCTTTTTTTATTCTGTGTATGCCCCACAGCATTGATCGGTTCCCCCCTCCCTTTTTACTGTAATACTTCTTTTATTTTTGCGGGGTTATTTTGACTTTGGGGTTATTTTTATCTTGACAACCTTGCAAGCATGATATATAATGCAATCAAAAAAAAGGAAAGGAGCTTGAACATGGAGATCAGGCCAAAAGTAAGTCACGGTATCCTCGAAAAAGCGGATAGGTTTTTCACGGGCACTCTGACAGGGAGGATTACGGAGTTGATCCAAAATGCCAGACGTGCAAGAGCGACGAAGGTAACTATCCGCAACGAGGAAGGCGGTTATGTGGTAGTTCAGGATAACGGGTCCGGCATCGAGGACTGGAATCTGCTCCTGGATCTCGGTAAATCAGGGTGGGATGAGACGTGTGTGGTAAGTGAAGACCCGGCGGGGGTCGGGTTTTTTTCGCTTGCTCCCCGTGAGGTAACGATTCGCTCCAGGGGGAAGAGAGTAACGATCAGTAAAGAAGGATGGGTCTCTGAACCGTCTGAGGTGAAGGATGACCCGGAAGGCTATATTGAGGGCACTTTAATAAGGTTTGTAGATGAAAAACCGTGGGGTTTGGATACCGTTCAACGCCTGGTTGAATACTCTGGACTCACGGTGAGTGTGGACGGGGTTGAGTGTGAAAAAGCGGATTTTTTCAATGGATGTGGCGAGATCTACCACCTTCCCTACTTGGGTTGTCGGATCGCTTTTGACGAAGGGGGCGGGGTGCCGCGTTTTGCTCGCAATTTACCGTGGCACGCTCATTTAATAAACTTTTTCGGACAGGTGATTTCTTTTGATTTTTCGAGGTGGTTGCCCGAATGTATGACGTGTCGTGTGGATATGACGGGCGAACCCACAGGTCTGCGTATGCTTCTGCCCGCAAGAACTCAGGTGGTGAAAAACGAGGCTTTTGCCAAGTTGGAAAAAGAAGTAACACGGATTGTCTTCGAGAGAATCAAAGCTCGTGGGCATCACCAGCTTCCCTACAACGAATACGTCAGGGCACGGGAAGAGTTCGGAATCGTCCTGCCGGAGGCGACGCCTGAGTATTCCGCAGGATTGCTCTTTGCTTATGAGTGTCCTGAACCCGTCCCCGTGTATATGCCTGATGGTTTTCCACTGAGTGCCTGCTACTTGGGAAATGGTGACAACTTGGACGATACAAACGCCCATTTGCTTGCGGCGTTCGGAAACTGTAAGGAAAAGTTTGTACCCGTGAGTATTAAAGATGACTATAGGGACTATTCATGGGCGAAACTTCCTGAGATCGTAAGGGTTACGGTTACGGCCTCCGATCCTGATTTCGAAGATTATGTTTGGTCTGACACGATTTTCTTCGTGAAAGACCTATCTATAAGGGTCGAAACGAGCGACGGGATGGTATTTGAGTCTCCGGTTCCTATGGCGGTGGGTAAGAAAGGTCTATATGTAACCAAAGAGGCGGAGGAGGCAGTATGCCCCACGTGGGCTTGGTATCATCTCGGCGGTTGTGAAGACGGGGATACCTACGAGACCCAGGAATATAAATTTTGCGAGAAATGGGATGATTTCTGGGTCTCAGTCAAGGGGGAAGAGGAGTATTTCCGGGTGACGCTTCTTGACGCAGTGCGAACACAGACGCTCTGGAAGAAGTGGAAGGAGATAACCATTTGTTCGGATGGGAGTGTCCGGGTAGTGGTTCCTGGTAAAGGGGAGAGGTTGATTTTGCCCCTGACCCACCGTGCGACATAGAAAAAATCGTGCCCCATGTAACCCCGAAGAGGGGGGGGGATCCTTTGGGTCTCTCACCCCCTCTTCTTTTTTTGTTTTTTCTCGCCCAGACAGGCCGACCGGGCTGGCGTTGCTTGCTGTTCTCTGGGTTTACTGTGTATAAGTTGAACTACGAAAATAAAAGGTCTATTTGCATGAAACTACTGATGGGACCAGCGTTTTGCGGAATATAAAGTATGCAGGTTGTCCCTTGTGGGGTATAAGTTGAACGCTGAACCTGAACGTGTCTGAACGGGAGAGTTGTTGTATAACTCTTAAACCCAGGTTGAAGTTTGTTTGGGGCTTATGGAAAAAAATCCTACCTACGTTGGCTTCTTGATGCGGGGGTGGGGAGTACAGTGAGAGACGCAAGGGGGAAGTCAGACTTGTGAGAGAAGTGGGGGTTTCCTTCTGTTGAGGGGGTGGCCCCCTGTTTTTTTTGATGGCGAGTGACCGAGCGACTGAGTCACATTTGGGGAGATATGTGGTTCTCTGCGGTGTGTGGGTTGAACGCTGAAGTAGCTCAACGAGCTGCCATTGGTTCTACCAGTTCTGATACATGATACATGGAGCTGAACTCTGGGAGTGAGCGGTGGATTGCTGGTCGGGGGGAGGTTACCTGTTTGCTGACAGGATCAGGGTTCTGTGGTTACTTTTAGGTGTACGGATTAGTATGTTGGTAACAATAAAGGAGCATTTTGCGTTGTGTTCTATTGCACCTTATATTTGTGTTTTTTGTAGTCAGTATTTGAACATTTTATTTGCAATTTGGCCTTTTTGCTTGACATCCCAAATCGGACGTGGTATATTGGGCCATAATCAAGGCACGTGGGGAAAAAAGAACGATGCAATCTCTTTCAGAAATAATAGCGAGGACCGTCAATAGCCTGCAATGGGAACTTTACCATGAGTTTGTCGAGGGGGCAACCACGTGCAGGATAACATCTGACCCTCTAAATAGACGACATATTATACACCTACCTCAAGTCCAAGATAACATAACTGCTATGGACTATTTACACGAATTGGCTCATGCTGTTCTGGGAGAACAGCACCATTTGCTGGCTACAGCCTACTTCAAGCGCGATACTTCTATTGCCTATTGCGATCTGATGGTAGACCCCGTGTTGGTGGCAACTGATTGGCTCGCCGACTATCTCCTGTACATCTGGGCTCCCGATGGCTTAAAATCGGAGATCATTGCACTTACCAATATGATCGTCGATGTACAGGATTATCAGAAGCAAAGCCTGTTCTTCGGCGGATTGATGCACGCCGAGGCCGTGTACTACCTACGGTGGAAGCGACATCGAGTGCCCCGTCGCTACCGCTCTGTCACTGACATCCTGTTGGCGCACGACCCCGTTAATCCCTCTGTTCACAAACTGTGCAATTTAATTAACGATTTGGCGGGACTTGTCTGCGATAAACGTCTTACGCTTGTCAACGACGACGGCTTGGAAGTATGGGAAATAATATGATTCTGAGTCTCTTCGTCGCAGGCGGCGAGGTAATGGGGACGGCAAAAAAAGGACTTGACAATCTGTTTATTTGTGATATACTATAGACAAATAAACGAAAGGAGATGGGTGGATGCGCCTCTATACTTTGGATCCCACGACTATTAGCGAATGGAGAAAATCTGGTGGTCCGCGCTACTGTATGCTCGGAGACCACTACAATTATATTTACGCCCATCCCCGCTGTCGGAGCATCAGCGAGAAATACCCCGACGTGCCCCTGCAAAAACACTTTTTCCATTATCCGGTGGATACGGTCTTATTGGAAGACGGGTCGCTTGCCGACGTCTATCCGGTGCTGGATTATGTCATGGGCATCTGGCGGGCAACGGGTCGAAAGGAGGCTACATTACCCGATGCTGAGGATTTCGTGTTGAGTGCTTTCCTGACATACGAGGACCTCCCCATGATCCTGTGGGCAGAGGCCGCCCGGGGCGACTATGTGTCCCAATACACTATCCACTTCTACTACGGTTTGCCGCTGCCGCCGCCGGAGAAAAAGACATCCGCACCCGCCTCCGACAGCCAGACAGAGCGCATCTATCTCGATGACGAGGAGACGGCTTATGACATGGCGGAGTTTATGAGCTACCTCACGAGGATCTGGGAGGAGCACACGGGGCGCAAGATGACCTACACCCCCAACATATTTACCTTCGACGAATGGATGCTGAACAATCTCAATGGGTATCCGTCTAGGCTGATAGGCGAGGCGGCGGAAGGACACCAAGTCGCAAACCTGGTGATCAGGCTCATACTGGGGTTGCCGATAGAGAACAGGAGGATACATAGATGCCGAAAATGATCCGTGGTTGCTGGGAAACAGGACAGGTCTGGATAGACGATGAAGAATTGCTGCCAGATCAGAGCTTGAAACTGGTCAACCACAGCCCCACCGGGTTTAGCTGGGGATATGGGGGTCTGGTCCCGCACAGCTCGCCCTCGCTATCCTCCTACACGTATCTCGTAATAAGAAATTGTCGATAGCTTTATACCAGAATTACAAGTGGGAGGTCATCATTTGAGCGGCGACTTTCGGTTACCCGTCACTGCTGTCCGGCGCTGGATCAGGGACAAGAAAGCCAGTCTGAAACTGATGGTAGGATAATGAAGCAGAATAATAACAGCAACACCACACCACGCATTATGGCCTACGTGCGCGTGTCCACGGATGAACAGGACACCGATAAGCAGCGGCACGAAATACTCGAATACGCCAATAGACAAAAATGGGTGGTAGATCACATCATCAGCTCCACGATGTCGTCCCGCGCAAGCCGTAAAAAGCGCAGAATCGAAGAGCTGATGTCGATGCTTGCGCCGGGTGACACCCTGATAATCTCCGAGCTGTCCCGCCTGGGCCGATCAGTCCCGGAAGTGATCAACCTGGTCAACACCCTGAGCAAAAACAATATCCGCCTGATCGCCATCAAGGAGAACATAGACATCCGAGGTGAACACGATAACTCAACCACCTCAAAAGTCATGGTCACCATGTTCTCTCTCCTCGCGGAACTCGAACGTGACCTGATCTCCCAGCGCACTAAGGCCGCCCTGCGAGCGGTAAAAGAAAAAGGGATAAAACTGGGCCGCCCGGTAGGACGTTTGGGGAGATCAAAACTGGACGGGAAAGAAAAGGAAATCGAGATATTTCTGGCAAAGCGGGTGCCCATCGCCGCAATCGCCCGCATTGTCGGGTGTTCACGCCAGGGCCTCGTGAACTATTTGCAGAAGAAGAAACTGTACTCCCCCAAAAGGGAGCGTTGCCTTCTCCGTCAGGATGTCCGGGAACGGCGTTTGTAGACCGCTGCCGCCACCAGCATGGTGATCGCAATACCCAGAGCAATGCCGGTGAGCGTGGTCGAGGCCAACAGAGACGCCTTGACCGTGGGCCAGTTGTTCCGGCGGATCTTCACGTCCTCCAACGCTACCCGATAGTAGCGTCCAGACCCATCAGAAAGGTAAAGCGATTGCTTCTCGATATGCTTGTTGAGCAACCTGCCGTTGATGTAAACTTCCACCGAGTCGCCGACATCGGTAAGCGCAAGCGGCCTGTTGCGATCAGTCCACCAGGTGTGAGGATCACCCTTCCACACTTGATAGAGGTCCTGTATAAAACTGGGACCTACGATAAACAGTATGATCAGACTGACCCACACAAGCGTTTTTTGGATGTTCGTGTCCTCTTTTTTGGCACACTCTATCACACGGCTGTCTAGTGTGTTGTTCATCATGCGTCACAATGCTCACATGTCTGGTTGTCTGTAAAGGTATTACTACCGCCGGACACAGGAGGGAGATAAAGAAAGAGGGGGAAGAACCGAGATCCTTCCCCCTCTCTTTTACTTCGAGGTGCTGTGCTGTTTCCGCACTACCTCCTGACGGAGATCGCCTGCTGGAACGTGGCGGATTCCCCGTTGTCGTCCGTGACCGTTAGGGTGACGGTGTAGGTCCCGGAAGAGGAGTAGTTCGTGTAGGGCTTCTGCTTGTCCGAGGTCTCCCCGTTGCCGAAATCCCAGGAGTAGGACTTGATCTTGCCGTCAGGATCGGAACAGGTGGCGATCAACTGAGTCGCAGGCTGACGACGATCCGGGTAGTCCTTGTAGCTGATCTCGCAGGAAGGCAACTGGTTGGGGAACACCTCAAGGGTCGTCTGAGCAAGAGCCTCAAATCCCAACCCCGTCGTGGCCTTGAGAGCTAACGTGTAAGTCCCGGGCTCCTCGAGGGTGGCCACTAACGTCTCCTTCTGGGAGACAAGCTCGTTGTTGATGTACCACTCATAGGTCGCAATCCGGTCCTTCTTCAGGTTGCCGCCCTTGATGTCCGGGCGCACACGCAGATTGAGAGGCACTTTGTGGTACTTGTTCAACCCCGAATACTTGAAGTCCACAGTAAACGGGGCCTGATCACCAGCCACTACGGGAATCTGAATCGTCTGACTGTTGTTCCGGTCGTCCGTCACGGTGGCCGTGATCGTGTACTCCCCGGGCACCGTGTACGTGTGCTTCATGCTGTTCTTCTTGCCCGAAACCACAGGGGACCCGTCACCGAAATCCCAGGTGTAAGTGAGATTGCACTTGGATTTGACGTTGGGCGTAAGGACATACTCCACCTGGAAAGGTACCGGGGCCGAAGCCACCTTGTGCTTCGGCGTAGCCGTGAAGACGGGGAAAATGTAGTGGGTCACATTCACCTTCGCCGAGGCAGTCACCGCCAGATCATCGTACCCTTCGGGATACAGGGTCGCCGATACGATCATCGCCCCCTTGTCGGAAACCTTCGGCACATAGGTCACCTCCGTACCCGTGGCCGTGCTCCCGTCGGGGAAGGACCAGTTCACCACAGGGGTCAGACCCCCCAGCAACCTGGCAATCTCCGCCTTGAGGGTGATGGTGTCACCCACCTCGGCAGCCTTGGGGGCAATCACGTGGAGCTTGGGAGCCGAAACCGTAACGGCACTCACCCGCAGAGAGGCCTCCGCAGACTTCTGGGGGAAACCGACAGGGTAAGCCTTGGCAGTAATCGTGTAGAGTCCCTTCGCGGGGAAGCTCACGTCAACATACTCGCCGGTCGCCACGGACTCCCCATTCACCTGCCACTCGATAACCAACTGATCACCGGTCTGAGCGGCATTGGTGGAGGCGGTGTAACGGACGGTCTTGCGTTCGGCAACATACTTCTCGCCGACAATGGAAATCTGGGGGGCCGAGGGAACCACAATGTTCACGTCAGCGGTCGCTACGGCCTTGGTAGTATCGCCAAGGGTCGAGGTGCCGTAAGCGGCGATGCCGGGGACAGAATTAGACCAGCCAGGCATTATACCTGTCAGCTTCTGTCCCACGAGTGATTTGTTGAGACCCGCGTCCGTGAGAAGTCCCATTAGGCCTGCCCTGCAACAGGGACCTGCCATTGCCTTCCCGGGAGATTGATAAGGGAGATACAATCCCAGGCGATACGTCGGCTTGACGTACACAGGATGGGGCAACGTGTACTCCCTGACCTGGCCTCTGTCCTCCTCCGAAGTGGTGATCGTGTCGCTCATCCACACCACACGATACTCCCCCTGGTCTTCAGCCACCAAGACAAACCTGAAAGACGAGGGGACAATCATTTGGCTTATGTCACTTGAATTGAGGTTAAAACTATACTTGATTTTGTTGATCCAGCCCGGTTGAGGGACTGTCCAACCGTTGGTATTGTTGCTGCTGAAAAACACCCGGTGATAACGTACCGATGACGGTTCGTTACCGACGCTTGTGGGTTCTGAAAACATATTTTCATCATTGCCCATCCGCAGAGCTACGCTTTCTTGGGCCGTTCCATTGACGTTGACGGTCACCGTCTCCACACCCCCAGCCTGACCGGCGGTGAAGGTTGCCGTCTGTGTGTTCTGGCCGTTCGTGATCTCGCTCTTGTTGACCAGCCACTCATAACCGTTGATGGTGCCGACGGCGTTCACGCTACAGGTGTAAGTGCCACCGATATACACCTTCTCGGGACAAGTCATCTTGGTGACCGCAATCGTAATCCCCTGGGGGATAGGATTAGAAACAAAGTCCCAATACATGCCGGAGTTGGAGTAACGGGCAGGAGACACACGGGCCTTAACAGTAATGGGACCGTTGCCCGTGGGACGGATGGTGGCACTCAACCCGTGATTCCTCTCCACCACGGCGTTATTGCTCTCAACCGTCCAGTCCACCTTCATCGGTTCCGTCGTCCCGGGAGTTTTCAGCGTGATGTCGCAGGCGATACGGGCACCGGTGTAGTAAACCTCCGGGCAGTTGATGGTGGCAGTCGGAGCCTCCGTGAGACCGTTGTTGAATATCTGAAGACCATCGTACTTGAAGTCGTTGACTATGGCAATGCGACCATCATCCAGAACGGTGCCAAGCCAATGAGGATAGTCAAGGTGCCCGTCAGCACCACCGAACGTGGTGTCACGACTGCCGTCCATGTTGAACCGGGTGATACCGTAGTCCTCCATGAAGGCCGTGATCTTGTTGTTCTTGATGACGATGTTCGTCGCCGGTCCCTCGGTGGACACGTACCCGTTCGTTCCGAAACTCGTGTCGATGGTCATGTCGGGAAGGTTGATCCTGACAATGGCGTGACCCCCATTCATGTAGTCGGGGGCGGACACGTACATCTTGTCCGTGTTGTGGCCTGTAACGAAGTGGGGAGGACCGATGGCAATGGGGGCCGATTCAGTAGTGGTGTAAGTGAGGGTGGTCTGTCCGAGATTAGTTGCCGTCACCCGATATATCTTCTGTTGCAGGGCGTTCATCTCGTTTTGTTTGAACAGAAACACGTAGTGGGTTTGGTCGTTGGGACTGACAAAGGTGTATGTTTTTGGGCTGAATGTCCACGTACCGGCGGGAAGTTGTACCCTTGCGTTACCGCAGGTATTATTGGCCCAACCGGTCAGATGAACATACCGATTATCACCGTCATTCTCAATAATCGCACCGAAAAACGTGTTGTCGTTCTGACCGGGTTGAGAGCCCTGCGGAGCAGTTGCGGGATACACTACTGAAGGAGAATTGAAATTGACGCGCTGGAAACCGCACCATGTTTGGGTTCCGATAGTATTATTAGACGTAAATACATTTTCTGTTAATATGGTCCAACGACCTATACTCCCGGCAGCATTCAGAAATAAGTATTTACTGTTGACAACCCCAAATTCGGGAGTATGTTCACCAAACATATACGGACATGACCCTTCCGGTATCGGATTGTCCCCATCACAATGAACCACCCACTTATCGGGGGGGAAAACATCCTGCCTGGCGACAAGCACGACGTTTTTGTTATTCCAATAATAAGACTCCAACCACGGTTTGTTTATCCACGCCCTTGTTTTGTAGTCGTCAGGGCGATCTCTGAGAGGAGCAAAAAAGTAGCCAGAATTGATAATCCCATCCAGCGATTCCAGTACCGCCCAGGAGGGCAGGGCCCATAGAAGGACCAACAGCACCACCAGGGGGTACACGCCATGCTTAAACCTGTGTGCCCGTCTCGTTGTGGGTTTCATTTTTTAGTCTCCTTTCCTATTATATTGTCTTTTACTTGTTGTTTTACTTGCTGTTTGATCGTTACCTCGGCGCGCCGGTTCATCTCGTGACGTTTGGGGTCAACGTAACAACACTTGCCCTTGCCGTCCGTGACCGCCTTACCGGTGACACCGAGATACGACGCGACCGCTTCAGCCCGCTTGTGAGCAAGACGGTCGTTGTAAGTTTGAGGACCGAACCGGTCCGTGTAACCCGTGATCTTGACCTGAGAGGCGGGATCGGAAGCAGAGGTTCGGATTCCCGAGAGGATCTGCTTGTCATCCTCCCGCAGGGCGTAAGAGTCGAACGCGAAATGTACGGTACGGCTGATCTCCTGTTCTTTAACCGTTACAACAGTCTGAGCTTGAGCTTCTTTGGGCTGGGCCAGCATCGCCACACGGGTCGGGGAAGGCGGCGGCTCTTCGGCCTTTTTAACTATGGGGGGAGGGGGGGGAGCTGTGATCTTTGGGGTTGGAGGAGGACATTGATTGGTTTGAAGACAGAGTATATACGTTCTGTCCGTTTGATATCGGGCGTTGTGATCCTGGTAGGTGTAGTCCATCTGGCCGGTGGTCATCGTCACCGACACTACTGCCGATATCACCATCGTCGTCAGGTTCAAATCTAATCTCCTGTTCGGGAAGTAATCTGAGGAGGTGATCCAACCGCCTACAGAACGCAGGGCGTAGGTAGGGTTATCCGTTATGGATAATACTTCCCAGAACGTCAGGGAGGGGGGGGACATGATTTTTAGATCATGTCCCATTTTTTTATGGGCTTATCAGGGGAGAAGATAAGTCCTTGTTATTGATGGGAAATTATTTGTGGGGGTGATGAAAAAAAGACTTGACAATTTGTTTTTTTGTGATATACTATAGACAAATAGACGGGACGAGGATCCCGTGTCCCCCTCCGCCCAGCGTAGCCCAAAGGGCCGTGACCGCGAAGGTCGAG
>Ga0209720_1002278_pt1 | contig 14558 bp, 13 predicted proteins | sample AD_JPNMR3_MetaG_FD_184426 | JGI IMG/M metagenome (GOLD analysis project Ga0209720, IMG submission 184426) | Active sludge microbial communities of municipal wastewater-treating anaerobic digesters from Japan - AD_JPNMR3_MetaG (SPAdes) (version 2) | ecosystem: Engineered > Bioreactor > Anaerobic...
TAGGTAGAGTATCTGGCCAATTTACATTTTGTAAAATATTTTTTTCAAAATCAAGTTCACGAATAGATGAGTCATGTTTATAATAATGTAAAAGTCCATCCATACCTAAAGCCATTTCAGATATTACCACACTATTTACATCTATTTTGCTATGCAGAGCACCAGATGTACCTATTCGTATTAAATTCAAACTTTTATGTTCTTTTTTTATTTCTCTTTTTTCTAAATCTATATTTGCCAGAGCATCCAGTTCATTAACTACGATATCTATATTATCGGTTCCCATACCAGTGCTTATCACTGTGAAACGTTTATTTTTGTAATATCCAGTATAGCTAATTATTTCTCTATTATGCCTGCTTATCTCGATAGTATCAAAAAAACTAGATACCCATTCTGAACGTTCTGGATCACCTACTAAAATAATAGTATCTGCTATCTCATGAGGGAATAATGCTAAATGATATACACTACCATCGGGCTTTAAAACTAATTCTGATTTTTCCATAACATTTTTTTTAATTATTAACTACAAAATTAAAAAAAATATCGAAATTTGCATAAAATTTAATTTATTATGATTTTAGTAACTGGTGGGGCAGGATATATTGGCTCTCATGTAGTAGCTGCATTATTAAAACATGGATACAAAGTTGTAAATATAGACAATTTTTCGAGATCACATCCTATTATTCATAAAAATTTAGAAAATTATTTTGAAACAAATATTCCTTTGTATCAGCTAGATTTATCTGATGATAGAGCTTTTAAAGAATTAATGAAAATAAAAGAACCCATAGAAGCGATAATTCATTTAGCAGCTTATAAATTTGTAGAAGAATCTTATGAAGATCCAGCTCTATATTATAATAACAACATTCCCATATTACTTCATTTATTAGATTATGTAAATCAAAGAGAAATTCCTTATTTTATATTTTCATCATCATGTACTGTATATGGTGAGCCAGATTATATACCTGTTAATGAAAATTCTCCTCTCAAAGAGCCCGCAAGTCCATATGGTCATACAAAACAAATGAGTGAAAATATATTAAAAAATTATGCTACTGCATATAATATAATGAAAGTTATTTCTTTGCGTTATTTTAATCCCATAGGTGCACACCCTGATATAATGATTGGAGAGATACCTACTATAAAATCAAAAGGACTTTTACCTTATCTATGGCAGAGTGTAGATAATACCATACCAGAGCTTACCATATTTGGCAAAGATTATCAAACTGTGGATGGTACTCCTATGAGAGATTATATTCATGTAGTAGATCTAGCAGAGGCACATGTGGCTGCTTTGGATAGTTTATTTAATAATAAGATTAATTCCAATTATGAAGTTATTAATGTAGGATTAGGTAAAGGATATACAGTGCTAGAGCTAATAAATACTTTCGAAAAAGTCGTTGGACAAAAAGTGCCATATAGTTTTGGAGATAGGAGAAAAGGAGATATCTCTGCTATCTATACTGATAATAGCAAAATGAAAGATTTATTAAAATTTTCACCTAAATATAATTTAGAAGATATGCTAGTACATAGCTGGCAATGGTATAATAATTATAAAAAATATATAAAACCATGGATAATATTATAGTAACAGGGGGTGCCGGATTCATAGGATCGCATCTCGTCTGTAGATTAGTAAAAAAATATCCTAATTATCATATTATTAATTTGGATAAATTAACCTATGCTGGAGATTTAAATAATGTAAAAGATGTAGCAAATGAACCTAATTATACTTTTATCAAAGTTGATATTGTAGACTTTGATGCTATTTTTGAAATTTTCAAAACATATAATCCCATTGCAGTTTTTCATTTAGCTGCAGAGAGTCATGTAGATAGATCTATTGTAAATCCAATGGATTTTGTATATACAAATGTGATAGGAACTGTAAATCTACTTAATGCAGCTAAAGCTGTTTGGGATGGAGATTTTGATAAAAGACGTTTTATACATATATCTACAGACGAGGTATATGGTTCTTTATCAGAGCAGGGATATTTCACGGAGCAAACGCCATATTCTCCACGTAGCCCTTATTCTGCATCTAAGGCATCTAGCGATCATTTCGTTAAAGCCTATTTCCATACATATGGCTTGCCTACTATTGTTACTAACTGTTCCAATAATTATGGTCCTAATCAATATCCAGAAAAACTTTTGCCAGTAATAATTAGTAATATTTATCATGAAAAACCATTGCCTGTTTATGGACAAGGTATTAATATTAGAGATTGGTTGTATGTAGATGATCATTGTGATGCTTTAGAGCTTGTTTGGCAAAAAGGTGTTATTGGCGAATCATATAATATCGGTGGTAATAATGAATGGAGAAATATTGATTTAGTGAAATTGATTTGTAAAATTATGGATGAGAAACTTAATAGACCAGCAGGATATAGTGAAAAATTAATAACTTTCGTAAAAGATAGACTAGGACATGATCTACGCTATGCTATTGATAGTACAAAGATTAGAAAAGAGCTCGGTTGGCAACCTAAAACTGATTTTATTGAAGGATTATCTAAAACGATTGATTGGTATTTAGAAAGATTTTATGTGATAGAGTAGGGGAGAGACTTGAAAAAGTTAAATATTGAAAGAGTTTAAATGTTTAAAAGTTTATAAAGTAAAAAGTAATCATTAAACCCAACAGTACACCACGTCATTCAATCTACCAGTCACCTCGTCATCCCAAACTCATTTTCTTCTAGTCTTCCAATCTCCCAGTCATCCAGTCATCTAGTCTCCTTGTCAACTGCTCAAATAATCAATATATCAACAAATTTTATTTAGTATTTAACATATTTTAACACAACTTTATATAAAATGTATATTTTTGCTTAATTTTATAAAATTTTTGAAAATGCAGTCTAATAATTTAGTTTTTCCCACTGATAAATTAAAAATTATAGAAAAAAATGAAATTTTATACATCTATGATATTATTAGAATGCGTTTTGTTAGATGTACTCCAGAGGAATACGTTAGACAGGCTCTTATAAATTATTTAGTAAATGATTTACATTATCCAAAGGATTTAATGTCAATAGAAAATGAAATATTCATTAATAAACAATCTAAAAGGTTTGATCTTGTAATTTTTAGTCGTAATATTTCTCCATTGCTTCTAGTAGAGATTAAAGCTCCAAATGTACCAATTAATGAAAATGTTCTTTATCAGCTAGCACAGTATAATTATTCTATAAAGTCAATGTATTGGCTATTGACTAATGGTCTGACTTTGTATTTTATGAAGTATGATACTCAAAACAATAAGATTATTATTAAAAATCAAATACCTAAATGGGAAGATTTAAATTTTTCATAGTAATTTTATACTTAAAGCACTAATTTCTATGCAAATTCTAAATTTAAATATTAAAATATAAACATCTTTGGTGTTTATTTATATTTACATTAAGTTTTGATAATATAATTAATAGGTAAATACTTAATTTAAAATAAATCAATTTTTTAAAATAAAAAAGGGCAATGTTACATTGCCCTTTTTTTAAAATTTTTAATTAGAATTATTGTGCTACTATGGAGTCTGTAGTAGTAGTGTCAGGTTCTTCGCTCATATCCATTGAAGGATCTGCTAAAGGTTCATTAGCACCTTCTTTTGGGAAATTTACAACTTTCCATTCATTTTTAATTTTCTTAAGTTCTACATAGTTTTGAGTGCCTTGAGAAGTATAAGTACATTTTTTCATATCTTTGCTGTCCATATCTTCGCATTTGATGTCTTTAACATCAGGAACAATAGAATCATTTTTTGAAATAGTTTGTCCCATTTGACTAGCGAAACCTTCAATCGTATTTAAAGTTTCTAATGCTGTACTGTCTGCTAACGATTTAGCAACTTCGAAATCATTTTGTTGAAGAGCTGAAATGAATTTTTCAGTTACTTGTTCTGGTGTATTACCTTTTTTACATTGTACGAATACTAATGATACTATTGCTAAGGTTATTACTAATAATTTTTTCATCTGACTTGTATTTTTAATTATTTTTTAGGATTTAATATTATTTAGTAACTGGTTGAGTTTCAGTCATTGCTGCTGAATCAGTTTGCATTGCTGTAGAATCAGTCATGTTTTCTTCTTCAGTCATCTCTGGGAGTTCTTCTCCTTCATAACCTACTGTAGTAACCATCCATTTGCCATCTACTTGCTCTAGTTCTACATAGTTACCATCAAATTTTTCTGTACCTTGAACCATAGTGAAAGTACATTTTACTTTGTTCTCATTTTCTTGGCAATTAAGATTTTCATAATTTAAATCTTTTGGGAAGAATTCAGGATTTGAACTAATCATATTACTGATTTGATTAATTTGCTCTAAAGCATCTCCAGAAGTAACTGTTTTAGCGGTTTCGAAATCTGCTTTTACGTAAGCTGATAAAAATTTTTCTGCTACGCTTTGTGGTTTTTCTTTTTGGCAACTGCTGAATGAAACAGCCATAATTGCTACAAAAACTAAAATTGCTAATTTTTTCATATTGTTTTGTTTTTAGGGTTTTGACATTGCAAAATTACTAATTAGTTTTTAAATAAAAAAATTTTTATTTTTATTATTGCAAAATTACTGATAGAATAATAGTAATAATTTATGTAATTGGAGTAAATTATAATCTGCAAGTGCTAAATTTAAAAACTAATTTTAATTTATAGTGATCAGATTTTACACCTAAAAACGCATTATAGTATTTTAAACATAGATTTAGGCGAATATTATATATAAAATTTATGTTAAACTTTATATGATATATTAATATTTCAATTTTATTAATTTAAAATACCGCTCCCACGCCCACCTATCGTGAGATGATAAGTTTAATAGTCGCCCAATATCTGATTCTACCTTATCTTTCAAGTACTTATTCATCACTACAAACCACATTAGATAGTTCTGCAAATACTTTGTAGCTACTCCTCTAAACCTCATCATCCAAACTAAAAAATTAGTAATCTTTTTCTCTGCTACATTTACACTATAAATTGATAATCCTTTTGTTTTATGTATCACTAATACTTTTTTACTTGGTGATCCTTTAACTGCCTCCTGAAACTCTTCGTTTGGTTTAAAACATATTAGATTGTTTTCTGATACTCTACGCTTTAACTCTTCTTTTATTTGACTATTCTGAACTTTATTTTCTCCAGTATGTTTAAAAAGTAAATTACCTTCTCTATCTGTCATCACTAATACAGCTACATTTGGATGAACAGTTTTCATAGCTTGTTCTTTTTCTTCTAAAGTTTTAAATTTTCGTCCTTTTTCAGAATATTGCATTAATAATTCATCAGTTTCAGTTATTCCAGTAAAGTTAATTCCTCCTTCTAATCCTTGGATAGCAGCCAAAATTTTATGTCTCCATTTGAAACTTGTTGGTAAACTAATGCCAACTTCTCTAGCACAAGCTCTAAGGCTTTTACCTTCTAACATACATTTTATATAATCCACTAAAAGATAATATTTATGAGAATAATAGACAAGTGATTTGGCAGTTTCTCTGAATCTATAACCACATTTTTTGCACTTATAAACTTGTCTGCCATCACTTTTACCAGCTTTAGTTACATATTCGCAATGACATCTGGGACAAATCGGAGCTGTAGATAGAATCTTGATTCTCTGATAATCTAATGCTGTTAATTTATTACTATTGAGAAATTCATAAAGGTTATCTAAAAATTCACGCTTACCTTCTTTAGTAAGAGCAAGAATCTTTTGAATGTTTTCGACTGTATATTCCATAATTTTTTATTTTTTACAAAATTATCAAAAATATTTAACATGAGAAGTTAAACATATTTGTTAAAATAAAATAGCGATGAAGATCCATCGCTATTTTATTTTATTAATTTCGATTACAATCCTTTTGCATTTGTCCATGGTTACATTGTTCACCATGATTTTGCATATTACCCTGTTGTTGCATACATCCCTGCATCATATTATGCTGTGGACATGGCTTATCGCAATGTTGCATATTTTCCCAACACTGTTTCATCTCGTTTTCTCTTTGATGCATATTAAATTTTTTATCCCAAAAAATTTTTTGATCTTCATTCAACAAATTTCTCACAGCATTATGAAAAGATAATTTTTCTTTTGCTAACTGCAATTTTATATTATAGATTTCATCCAGAAGTTTCTCTGCGTTAGCAACATTATATGATGCCCACGAAGTAGCTGTATTCATTTGTGCTTTTTTCTCTTCTAATTGATTTTTTAGTATAGTCATCTGCTTAATATGTGCAGTATGTAAAGTTGTTATTTGCTCTTTTTGTTGATCTGTAAGATTAGGAATACTTTGCCATCCATACATCTTTTGTGGTTGCTCTGCTACCTGTGAAGTAGGAGGTGCTGGGGGTGGAGTAGATGGTTGAACTTTTTTCTGTGCCATCAAGGGATAAGTTCCCACAACAAGGATGGACATCATTAAAATACTCATTAACTTTTTCATAGCTTTTATATTTTTTATTATTTGGTTTACAATGTGGTTTAAATTTATCTTTCATATTTTCTAAAAAGATAGTATATTGTTCTTCGTCAAGAATTGATTTTACAGCTGTCAAATGTTTAACTAATTCTTGATGCATTTTTCTATCAAAATGAACCAAGCTATCTATATATTTGTTTATTGTAATTGCATTAGGGTTATCTTTATTTAATTGTTTAAATAAAGAATCTCTAATAATATTCATTGAATCAGCAAAAATTTTAATATGTGATCTATATAAATGCATCTCGTTTTTCATATCAAGCTCTTGTTCAGGTGATAACTGTAAATTATCCATTGGAGGCCTATGCTCTCCATGTTTAGGAATTTTCCATTCTATTGTTTGACTTTGTTTTTCTATTTTATTTATTTTAATATGATCATATACGATGATTACTAATAAAGCAATATTTAAAGCAATAGAAATGCCATATAGAATAATTAATGTTTTAGTTTTCATTTTCATCATTATTTAAAAAATTAGTAAATATAACATCAGTATAATAATAATGAGTTTCATCATTATTATTATTAATATTAATACTATGATTATCCGAAAATAGGAATATATATAAAGATATAATAATAGTAATTATTGCAGCAACCCAGGGGATAGCATTAATTAAAGTTCTTTTAGGGACAACTTTTTGCCATGGATGTGCTTGTAATCTTTGGTTCAATATTTTTAAATTATTATCAGTAGGTTGGTCCCAACATTCATCTTGTGATAATTGTATATCAATATCTAACAACATAGCCAATTGTTTACATTTCTCACAATTATTGATATGAGATAGCTCATCATTCGTAAGCTCTTCAATTGATTTTTCAATTAAAATTTTTTGTATTTCATCGCATTTCATATTTATTAGACATTTAAATTAAAAAAAACTTGTGTTTTATATTGAAATATTATTTTATCATTTAAACATCACTTTTTATACTATTATAAATCAATAATTAAAGTTTTAGTACTTTTTAATAAATTAAAAACTTATTTATAGACTATTATCTATATTAAAATTTGCTAAATATTTTCTTAAATTTTTTCTAGCTCTGAAAAGCAAAGATTCTACAGCTGATACACTTATGTTTAGTATTTCTGAAACTTCTTGATAATGAAATCCCTCATAGTAAAATAATTGTAGAACTAATTTTTGATTTATTGGCAGATTATCAATAGCTTTTTTAATTAAAATATTTCTTTCTTTATTATTTAATAATTGTTCTATTGATGTCGGATCAGCTGGTTCGTATACATATTTTTCATTATCATTATCTAAATCCTCATTTGTAAATTTATTAAAATTCACAATTCTTTGATTTTTTTTTAATTGATTAAGTGATAGGTTAATAGCAATTCTATAAAGCCAAGTTTTAGGATCTGATTGGGCTCTAAAACCATACCAATTTTCCCATGCTTTTACGTATGTATCTTGAACTATATCCATAGCTACTTCTTCATCTTTTAATATATTAAGAGCTAAACGAAATAAAGGTTTTTGAGTTTTTTCTACTAATTCATCAAATGTTTTTATATTACTATTTTTAAATTTCTTCATTATAATAAAATGAGTAGTTGTATATTTTTAAATGAATTTTTTTGCAAATTAAAGTATTTTTTGGAATATTAATTAAGTAAATTAATCAATAAGGTGAAAGATATCAAGTACAAGATTAATCCTTTAAAATTGATTATAATTTATAAAAGTAAGTTGGTATTAAAAATTTTAAATGATTATCACAAGTTTCGTTATTAATTACAAGGTTTTTACAAATTTTAGGAATAATTCTCGAATTCCATTATTCACGTATTGCATTAATAAAATAATTGCGCTAGTAGAAAACATTTGTTTTAAATTTACGTTATAAGTTTTATTAAAACTCTACCATAAGGTCGATGAATTGCAATCAAACAATAGAAATAGAAAATAAAGATAACTATATAAAACCTTATAAAGAAAGTATGCTTTGGTCTAGCATATTTATATATCATTTATATAAGTCACGTAATATTTTAAAAAAAATAAAATTTAATAAGCATTAAATGATGATATTTAATAAAAATAGTTTAATTTTGTTGTAATAAAATTAAACTTTTAAAAAAAAATGAAAAAAGGGATTATTATATTTTTATTTATATTATTTAATTTGAGTAATATAAGTATTTATTGCCAATTTACGACTATAGGTACAGATTTTTGGTTATCATTTTTAAAAAATTATATACAACCTAATTGCATAGTTTATATAACATCTGAGAGTGGGTCGTCAGGAGTAATAAGTATGCCGGGAACAGGTTGGTTACAGACATTTACAGTACCTACTAATGGATCTATATCTATCACGATACCAGACTCATATAATCCCAGTGATACATTTCCAAACACGATACTAAATAAAGGTATTCATATAGTATCAGGTAATCCTATTTCAGTTTATGCTGCTAATCAAGCCCAATTTTCTAGTGATGCTACATTAATAATACCTACTGATGCTTTAGGGAATGAATATCGTGTTATGGCATATTCTCCACTTACAGATTCTCCTTCTGAGTTTTTAATATTAGGTGTAGAAGATAATACTCAAATACAAATAATTCCTACAGCACCAGTGTATGGAGGTGTAGGTGCTAATGTACCATTTAATATTACTCTAAATCAAGGGGAAGTTTATTTAGTTAGATCTTATGGTGATATTACAGGTACTCTTATTAAATCTATAAATACTAATGATTGTAAAACTTTTGCTGTATTTGGTGGTCATGAATGCGCTTATGTACCCGTTACTTGTCAATTTTGTGATCATCTTTATGAACAAATGATACCAACTCATGCATGGGGTAAAAATTATATAACTACTCCTTTGATGACAAGAAATGGAGATCAATTTCGTATTTTAGCTAAAGATAATGGAACAGTAGTACATATTAATGGAGGTGCATCTATTAACTTAAATGCAGGACAATTTCATGAGACATTTTTAACACAAGCATCTTATATTACATCAAATAATCCTATTTGTGTGGCTCAATATAGCAGAGGATCTCAATGCGATAATACTACATCTGATCCTTTTATGGTTATTTTATCCCCTATTGAACAGCTTATGAATCATATAGTTTTTCAAGCTTTTAATACTCCTATAATAAACCAATTTTATGTTAATTTGACAACTAAAACAGCATTTACAAATCTTGTAACATTAGATGGTTCTACGTTAAGTGGATGGAATACTGTACCTAGCAATGCACAATTTTCATACAATAGATTATTTTTATCACAAGGTACTCATCTAGTACATTCAGATAGCGGCGTTACAGCTTTAGTATATGGATATGGCAGTGATGATTCTTATGGTTATTTAGGTGGAGCTAATCTTCAGCCACTTAACTTAAATCAATTTATTATTATAGGTGATGATACTATCTCTTTAGAAAATTTTAATGATACTCTAGAATGTGATGAAATGACAGTAGACTTTATTATAGATGATACAACAAATTTTACTAATATTAGTTGGAATTTTGGAGATGGAACTACTGCTCAAGGGCCATCGGTTACCCATACTTATCCAGGTCAGGGTACTTTTACTTTAGTTTTATATTTTGAAAGAACGGGTACATGTATGTTAGATTCTATAGTTACTCAAATAATTACAAATACAACAATAGAAGTAGACGCTACCGCATCTAATGATACTATATGTCAAGGAGAAAGCGTAGTTATATCTGCAACAGGAGGTAATACATATCAATGGAGTAATGGTTATAGCTCACAATCAATTACCGTTACACCTAATACAACAACTACCTACACTGTAACAGGTACAGATATTAATGGTTGTTTTGATATTGCTATTGTTCCAATATATGTTAATCCATTACCACAAATTACTATTAATGCTAATCCATCGGAAATTTGCATAGGACAAGCATCTACTCTAACTGCTAGTGGTGGTAATACTTATCTATGGAGTACTAATGAAGTTGATTCTTCGATTGTGGTATCACCATTGAGTTCTACAACTTATTATGTTACAGCTACTGATACTAATTTATGTAGTAATTCTTCTAGCTTTTTATTAAATGTTCATCCTTTGCCAAATATTAATATAATAGCTCAACCTGATACTAATATATGTATTGGTATGTCTGCTATTTTAACTGCTTCTGGCGGTATAAACTATAATTGGTCTAATGGGCAGAATAATAGTCAAATAACTATACAACCAACTAATTCTACAACCTATTTTGTTACTGTAGTAGATAATAATGGATGTATAGATTCTTCTTTTATAAATATATACGTTAATCCATATCCTAATGTAGATTTTTATGCAGATATTTTTTATGGTTGTCAACCTTTAAAAGTTAATTTTACAAATATTAGTGATAATGGATCATCTCATTGGCTCTTTGGAGATGGAGGTACATCGAATATTAGTAATCCAACACATATTTTTAATCAAGATGGAATTTTTGACATAACATTAATAGTTAAAAATGAATATAATTGTGCTGATACATTGACAAAAAATGATTATATAGTGGTATATCCGCAACCAGTAGCTAATTTTAGACCTATACCTAATATTGTAACTGAAAATAATGGAACAGTAACTATTAATGATGAAAGTATTGATGCAGAAAATTGGTATTATGATTTTGGAGATACTAGCACTACTGCAGATATATTTTTTATAAATGAACCTTCTTACACTTATAATACTGCTGGAGATTATATTATTACTCAAATAGTTTCTAATAATTATAATTGTTCTGATACTGCTACTAATATTGTAATCGTAAAATCTGATTTTATGCTATATGTACCAAATTCTTTTACTCCTTCAACAAAAAATGATTTGAATGATTATTTTTATATATTTTCATATGGACTTACACCAGAAAAATTTTATATAAAAATTTTTAACCGATGGGGACAAACAGTATTCTCTTCTAATGATCCAGGTTTCAGATGGGATGGCAAATGTGATAATAACCTTTGCCCTCAAGGAGTTTATACATATATCATTCATTATAAAACACCAGATAATAATGAACACGATAAATATGGATATATTATGTTATTACATTAAATACATTTATTTTTTATGAAAAGAATCGTTTTTTTGTTTTTGATAATCAGTCAATATGTTTTTGCTCAAAATTCCTGTTGTTTTATAGGTCATGAAATTAATAATTATGACTCAAGTGCTACATTTGGAGTAGCCTTAGGAGATTTAGATGGCGATAATGATTTAGATGCTGTTACTATAGCAGCATATAGTCATATTGAAGTTTGGTTTAATAATGGCAATAGTTATTTTAGCGGGCCAGATATTTATGCTAATAATTCTTCGTTTTATGATGTAGCATTAAATGATTTAGATGAAGATGGTGATTTAGATATTATCGCTATACCTTTTACTTCAGATATTTTAATGACACTTAAAAATAATGGAGCTGGCATATTTACTATATGGCAAAATATCAATTCTGGCGTATCTAGTTATAGATCTCATTTAGCTGATTTGAATGGTGATGGACGAGATGATTTATTTTTAACAAATACAAACACAACTCAAAAGATATATTTAAATAATGGTAATGGTTTTAATACTACTCCTATTACTTTTGTAGCTTCGAATGCTAGCGATGTAGCTTTAGCAGACTATGATAATGATGGAGATATAGATGCTATGCTTTCTGATAGATATTTTTCTGAAAATCAATTGTGGTTAAATGATGGTAATGCTAATTTTTCATATTCAGCTACTTATGCAATGGATGAATATTATTCTGGTGTTGCAGCAGGTGATATAGATAATGATGGAGATACAGATTTTATTTTATATGGTATGGATATTCCTCGTGAAATCTGGCTCAATGATGGTACTGGACATTTTACTTTAGGAGTTCTTATGCCTAATAATTTAGATTATGATAAGTCAGTTAAATTAGCAGATTATGATAATGATGGTTTATTGGATCTGATTATTGGTATCTATGGGGGATTAAAAGTATTTAAAAATTTAGGTAATTTAAATTTTTCGCTTTGTTATTCAACAGGTGGAAGTTCACATGATATAGATGTGGGAGATTTAAATGGAGATGGGCTTTTAGACATTTATTATGGTAATTTTTCAAATGATGATTTTGATATAGTATATTTACAATATCCATCAAATATAACAGTAGACCCAGATACAGCATATATATGTTTAGGAGATTCTATTACATTGACAGCTAGTGGGGCGAATACATATGTATGGTCAGAAGGATTAGGCACAAATAATAGTGTAGTAGTATCGCCAACTACAACGACGACATATACAGTTACAGGTGTTTCAGGTAGCTGTTCACCGGTAGCTACAGCATTAGTGATAGTAAATCCATTACCAGAAATTAATGTAACTACAGATGCGGCTGAAGTTTGTTCTGGAGATACAGCAATATTGTCTGTAACAGGTGCTAATAGTTATATATGGAGTACTAGTGACACTACATCAACAATAATAGTTACCCCTGACACGTTAACTACATATACTGTAACGGGTATAGATACTTTAGGATGTACTAATGTAGGCTACATAACGATAAATACAAAACCTTTGCCAGAGATAGAGATAACATCTACTCTTACGTCAATATGTGAAGGAGATGGAACACTTTTAAGTGCTAGTGGGGGTATAAGTTATATATGGGGAGATGGTACTACAGATGCAAATAATGTAGTTTATCCTGATAGTACGACTACCTATATAGTAACGGGATATGGATCGAATGGATGTTTTAATACAGATACAATGACTATTAATGTACATGCTAATCCAGATATAACATTTACTATGGAACCACCATATTATTGTAAGGGAGATACGGTAGAATTAACAGCTACAGGAGGGCAATATTATCATTGGAATACTGGTCAAGATGGCAATATGATATTAATATATCCAGATAGTGCCACAGTATATAGTGTAACAGTAACGAATCAATGGGATTGTTCAAATACAGCAGAGATAAATGTAGAGGTATATGATAAACCAAATGTAGAAATTCTAACAAATAAAACTGATATATGTATAGGCGAATACGTAGCTTTAATAGCTGAAGGGGCAGAAGAATATAGTTGGAATACAGGAGAGACATTTTCAGAAATAACAGTGAGGCCACAATCAACGATGACATACGTAGTAACAGGGACAAATGCTCCGGGGTGTAAAGATACAGCTAATGTAGAGATAAAAGTGCAACTATGTGATATAAAAATTCCAAATGTAATAACACCCAATGGTGATGGAGTAAACGATAGATTTCTAATAGAGAATTTAGAGATTTTGTCCTTAGCGAAATTACAAATATATAATAGATGGGGGAGATTGGTATACGAAAGTGAGCAATATAAAAATGATTGGGATGCAAATAGTGTGAGTGGAGGTACATATTTTTATACTTTAGAGATCCAGTATATTAATGGAATAATCAAAAATTATAGTGGTACTATTACAGTAATAAATTAAAAATGTTTTATATTATGAAAAAGTTAATTATTACAAATTTATTGTTTTTATTTTTAACAAATTTATTTGCTCAAAATTCTTGTTGTTTTTTAGGTAATAATTGCACTGTCGGAGATAGTGCAGCTACATTTGGAGTGGCTTTAGGAGATTTAGATGGTGATAGTGATTTAGATGTAGCTATTGTAGGTGCTTATGAGTCTGTTGCAGTTTGTTTTAATGATGGGAATGGCAATTTTACAAATTGTAATATAATATTTGATTACTATGATAATGGAAATTCTAGTCCTTGGTTTTATGGTATAGAATTAAATGATTTGGATCAAGATGGAGATTTAGATATTGTTGCTATTCCTTTTTGGACTAGTCAAAATTTAATAACATTTCGTAATAACGGATTAGGTGTTTTCACAGTATGGCAAAATATATCTGCATCTGTTTCAAGTGAAGAATCTCATTTAGCTGATTTGAATGGTGATGGACGAGATGATTTATT
>Ga0209720_1002287_pt1 | contig 14493 bp, 13 predicted proteins | sample AD_JPNMR3_MetaG_FD_184426 | JGI IMG/M metagenome (GOLD analysis project Ga0209720, IMG submission 184426) | Active sludge microbial communities of municipal wastewater-treating anaerobic digesters from Japan - AD_JPNMR3_MetaG (SPAdes) (version 2) | ecosystem: Engineered > Bioreactor > Anaerobic...
GAATCGACCGTAACAATGGGTGGAGTATTTGGTTCTTCTGGATTACTCGGCTCTTCAGGATTATTTGGTTCCGTTGGATTTTCTGGAGGATTGGAAGTTGAACAACCAACAAAAAACAATACCAGAAAAAAGAAAAAAGTGAGTTTTGTTTTCATGAGAATTTATTGTTGAATGGGTATAAATTTTCTGATTTATTTAAGAATATTTTTTAAGGTTAATTGTTAAAAAAATGTGAAATCAAAATAAAAAATGCTTTAATAAAAACAAGAGATAATAAAAACAAGAGATAATAAACTATAATTTAATATACAAATATAACTTCTAACAAAGAAAAAAACTTCTCAAAATGTAAATTTTTTCTCTCAAAAAGTAAAAAATCGATTTTAATAATTTTTTTTAATAGTTTAAATTTTTCTTATGATCGTTTGAATTGTTTTTTAAAAAGTTTAGTAAGAAGTTATTAAAATTTGTGAAAAAATTAGTGGTAGTAAAGAATATTGAAAAGATAATTAATTATGGAAGGAAATGATAATAAAAAGAACTTAGTTTAAAAGGTGGAGATTACCGGACTTGAACCGGTTACCTCGACACTGCCAGTGTCGCGCTCTAGCCAGATGAGCTACCCCCCCCAAAGAATTGTTTTTGACAATTATAATACAAAGATAAATCAGTCAGCATGTGTACTTTTAACCCTCCTTTCTTCTCCCCTTCTCCTTTTGGATTCCTGCCTATGCCTTTCATTATATCAGAAAAAAAGTGATAGGAGAGTTGAGTCGAATGCATAAAACTTCTCAAAACTGACCTTTTCTTTTCGGCTGATCGACAAAACGGGACGAAAATATCTGATTAACTCAAAATAATACAGTATGAAAACTTCTTCACTACGATCCCGTAAACCATCCCCTGTCGTACTTTTGGAAGGTGCATAATCCATTCCTAAATAATTTAGCTTACCTGATAACGTCCGCATCCCATCACAAACTAACCCTATTGAATCACAATGAGAAAATATCCTCAAAAGCATTGCAATCAATTTATCCCACGAAAAAAATGTCTTATAATAAACGGTCACTACTATATCTTTTCACCAACATGTCAAACCGCTCACGTGGCAACATTTTTATTATTTGTTTAAATATCAGCTGACCGACTAAATTTTTTGTTGTATCTTTACCCATAATTATTAATTTGAGTTTGGAATACAAATTTACAACCCAGGGACGAGACTTTCTTCTTGTCCCTTCTTTTTTATCTTATCTTTTGTCGGTCAGTAGTGATTAATAATAATAATAATAATAATTTTTATTCGTATTTTATTTCCTTGAAAGTTATAAGGAATTCAACTCTTCTGTTTAATGCTCTACCCATAGCAGTTTCATTAGAAGCTACCGGAACTGTATCGCCATAGCCTTTTGTCGTAATTCTATTTTCATCAACTCCTTTTGAAACAAGATACTCTTTAACTGCCATAGCTCGTTTTTCAGAGAGTTCTATATTTTTCTTAGGATTACCCACATTATCGGTATGTCCTTGAATTTCTATCTGATAAATAGGATTTTCAATGAGCATTTGAGCGATTTGATTCAAAATAGGATACGAAAATGGTCTTATTTTATATTTTCCTGTTTCAAATTGAATTCCATGTAACGCTTTTTGGAAAAGCGTTTGTATTTCTTTTTTTACTTGTGGACAACCCTGATTGGTACTATCGCCTGGAGTTTTAGGACAATTATCTTTATAATCAGGGATACCATCTCCATCAGTATCACGCGGACAACCTTTTTCATCAATTGTTCCAGCTGCTTCAGCAGGCGTATTGGGACACTGATCCAAATAATCAGGTACTCCATCATTATCTGTATCTAACGGACAACCATTTTCATCAACTTTTCCAATAGCTTCTGCAGGTGTATTTGGGCATTTATCAATATAATCAGGGACACCATCAAGATCACTATCAATTAAACATCCATTTGCATCTACAAAGCCATAAGCTTCTTGAGGGGTATCAGGGCATTTGTCTAAATAATCAGGGACTCCATCTTTATCAGCATCCAATGGACATCCAACAGAATCTACTACTACACCTGACGGGGTATTAGGACATTTGTCTAAATAATCAGGAATACCATCATTATCTGTGTCGAGTAAACATCCATTTTTATCTACAAATCCTCTTGCTTCTTTTGGTGTACCAGGACATTTATCTAAATAATCAGGAACGCTATCATTATCCGTATCGAGTAAACATCCATTTTTGTCTACAAATCCTTTGGCACCTTTTGGTGTATCGGGACATAGGTCTTTGCTGTCTTTCACACCATCTTTGTCTTTGTCAGTAGCATTTCCAAAAACGAAATTCACACTAAATCCTAAATTTATTCCTTTAGAATTATAAGGGATAGGGATCGAATAATCATCATTTATCTTTAACTGTGCATTATTCAATGAAATATAATCAGCTGCTAAATTCCAGTAAATAAAACCTGTTCTTAATCCCAATGCCGCACCAATATTGCTCATTTTCCCTTTCATAAATGAATAGGACAATGCCAGATTAAACCAGTTAGCAGGGCGAAGATTGAAAGAAGTAGTAATTTCTTCATCAACATTGCTACTCATTATGGTACGTGAAAGTAAACCTACACTCATTTTGTTGTTCAAAAAAGCATATTCAGCTCCGATATTTAATTTAGCTGACGTATAAGTAGTATAAGAAGAAATCACCTGTTGAGTTGTATAAGAATTTTTGAAGGCATTGGACAATGTATCCACAAAAGCATCCATATCTACTGAATCCAGATTGTTTATTTTAACCAATCCATCAAATGTATAATTCATGTCATATCCTACTTTCTTGATGTTCGATTTCCACTTGATGAATCCTAAATCAGTTAAAGCAGCTGAAACGGTTAATTGTTGAATAGGCTTGTAAGTAAAGCCAATGTCTAATCCAGCACCCATTCCTGAAGGTTTGAACCAATCACTGGTTGAGCCAGGTTTAGTAAATTCAATGGAATCCAGTTTTTCACCAATGGTTACTTGAGCTGGAGAAGAAATTTTGAACGATCCTTTACCATTTAATAGCCATTGATCAATATTGGCATTCAAACTTAAATGATCATTAGAGAGAGAAGCATTTGCATTTCCTGCCAGAAATTTTACTTTTCCTCCTACTGACCATTGATCGTTTAAAATTTTTGAATAGCCCAGTGCAACTTCTGTATAAGCCGAGACACTCCCTCCTAAATTCTTAAAATTAAAAATATTATTTTCCAATTCTGGAGTTCCATAAAGTAGTAATTTAAACATATCTTTCGGGAAGAAGATTCCGCCATCTACTTTTTCAGTGATATCAAATGAAAAGTAAGAATTCTCAAAACGGAAGCCAAAACCTAATAAATTAAGTTGCAAATCAGTATTCAACCATGTTTCGTTATGTAAAGATTTATAAAATTTATTCTTATCCCCTGCAGGGTTGAGAAACAAAATTGTTTCGCCATTTTTGTTGTACACAACATCTTTTAACGTAAGAGAATTATTACCTGCTTCGATAAAAGTAGAGCCTAAAACCGGAAGATTTATATAAAACTTGCTTAAAGGTTGAAAGGCAGGATTGTAATAAGTTCGAACAGGTGAATTTTCCATAAAATATAGGGTGTTAAGCTGTTGTGCAGATACACAGTTAATAAGTGAACTCATCAAGCCTATCAATCCTAAGGTAAGAAGAAAAATGTTTTTTTTCATGGTTTTCGATTATTTAGAATTATCACTTGTATATGTGTAACTTCCTTTTACAAAAAGACTCATTTTTGCATGAAAACTATTTGATTTCTGAAAATGTATATTGGAATTAATGTCTTTGCTATTTATGGTGATTAAGAAAACAATATTTTTAGTTTGTTTGAAATCGTTAAATTGGTTATTATTTAAAGTAATAATAATTTTTTGCATGGCAATGCCATCTGGTACAACATAACCATCGACTATTTGAGGAGCATCTATTTGATAAGAAGTTTTAAATGTAGTATTTATTGGTTTGTTGTTTCCATCCAGTAAGACCATGTTTAAAGTAACTTTTACAGGTAAACCGTTTTCTACTTTTAAAACTATTTGAGCACTGTCAACCTTCACATCTTTTAAGGTAGAATCAATGTCAACATCTTTTACAGTATCTTGAGATGTATAATAACTTTGAGATTTTAAATTAAAAGGAATTTTTATTTTATATTTTACTTTGATTTGAGCATCAGGGGTTATAAAGTTTGCAGAATGATCCTGATTAATTTTTTTTTGATCTAAAATCGTTGAAAACTTATATTCCAATACATCTGGTTGGGGGTTGATTGAAAAGAGTCGATCTGTAGCACCATAGTCTTTGTCCAAAACGCGTAATTGCTTTGCTATATATTCTCCTGGATTTGATGGTTTATTGCCTAACGCTTCTTTAGTTGATAAACTATCTTGATCATTACTAAACCTTGCATAAACTTCTTGAGAGGGATTTTCTTGTTTGAAGGCTTTTATATAGTCAACCTTGAAATACAGATAGGTTCCAATATTACTTTTAACATTAAAGAAGAATTGGGGATTTGCAAATTGAAAATCACCATCATTTGTAAATGAAGGAAGATTCAAATGTTGCTGCTCAATTACCATTGCATCAACAGAGGGTGCAAAAAAGCCATAAGCTACCTCAAAATCAAAATGAGTGAATTTCACTTCAATGGTAATTTTAGATGAGGGAGAAATGTTAATAGGTGAATCTCCAGCCGTAATTTTCAATTTTAAGATCAAAGGTATAATAGAATTTTGCGAAGTATTTAATACAAAATTTCGAATGGTTTTTTCCTCTACTTGATTAAAAAAAGACGGATTATAACTCACTGTAACAGGTTCACCATTAAATGTTTGCATATGACTTGTAGCAAATTCTATGGTTAATTCAATATTATTAGGCGAGATGGCAAGATTTTCGGGTGATATTTTTATACTTAATATAGCAGATTGAATTTTCGCACTATCAATTCTTTCTTCTTTAAAATGAGCATTTAAACCCAAATCAATACCGAGATTGTTTTCAAAATTAGCTGATTGATTTGCTGGAATAGTTTGTGAAGGTGGTAAAGGAAAAGAAGTACTTAAAGATTGGGCATTTTTTGCCAAATCAATATCCCTGAATCGGAAAGCTGTGCTATCCTCGTTTTGATAAATAATTTCTTCTCCTTCCGTAGTGAGAACATTATTTTTATCAATTTTATCCAGTAAATTTTCTATATTCAAGTTAGCTTCTCCAATTGGAATTGCTATCGCCCCATCCCATTGTACATCAGTAGAAATATTAGATAAATCTACATTGTTGGTACAAGAAAACAAAAAGGAACAGATACAAACAGTTGTGAAAAATAATTTGTAGAAGTAGTTTTTCATGATGTCTGGTTTTTGAGAAAATTAAAAATTTAAGAATAATGGTTGATGAATAATTTAAATCCAAAAAGAGAGAACGGAACTTAAAAATTTTTAATTTTCTTTGTTTTTAAATAAAAATAAGCAAAAAAAATTAAAAAGAATAATGGAAATCAATATTAAATTAATTGTGTGCTAAAATCAGCTTCAAATGTAATAATTATTTTGTTAAAAAAAATATTTTTATGGATTTTTTTTGACAAAATTTTCAGAAAAATTAATAAGAAAAACTTTTTCTGTTGCTCTGGTTAAAGCAGTGTAAAGCCAGCAATAAAAATCAGCGTTTATTTGAACTTCTGTAATAAGTCCCGGATCAATAAAAACCCTTTTCCATTGACCTCCTTGTGACTTATGACAGGTGATGGCATAAGCAAATTTAACCTGTAAAGCATTGTAATATTCATTTTCAAAAATTCGTTTCATTTTCTCGTTTCGTTTTTTTATTTCCGGATAATCTTCAGCAACTCTTTCCATTAAGAGTTTGTACATTTCTTCTGTTTGAGCAGGGTTTTTGGTTTGTAAACTATCCAGCCATAATTTTACATCTATTTCTCGATTTTCATCAACAGAAAATAACGTAACATCAGCAAAACGAAAGCCATATATTTCTTTGTAATGATAAATTCTACTGATTTTCAATATATCACCATTGGCAATAAAATCAATATCTTCATAAGGTTGTGACCAGAAGTAATTATTTCGCGTTACCATTAGCAAATCGCCGTTTGTAATTTCTTCTTCTCTTTGTAAAACATTGTTTCTGATGCCTTGATTGTAGTAATTGGCTCTGTAATTGGATCGTGTTATGACAATAGTTTCATCAAATCCAACTTCTTCATAGGCTTTTTGAATTTCATTGACAAACTCTGATACAGGAAGCGAAACAATATCTTTAAAATTTTTTATTTCCAGATATGGGAAATCTCTTACTTTATTTTTACTCAAATGATTTCTCAATTTTGTGGCATTGTATAATATTCCACTTTCCAGAGCTTGACGCATTACCTGTGTGAGCGTAAATTCCGTGACATTCAAACCATAACTTTTCAGTCTTTCTGTATCTAAAGCAGGACTTTTTTCTTCTTTTACAGGTGGAAGTTGAGCCGTATCACCCAGCAGTAATAAACTGCAATTGTTTCCTTCATAAACATATTCCAGTAAATCTTCAAATAAATGTCCAGAACCAAAAATTTTATCACTGGAAGTTTCAGAAATCATCGAAGCTTCATCTACGATAAAAAGGGTATTTGAATGGAGATTTTCAGAAAGTTGAAAATGAAAATCAGCAAGTGATTTTTGTCGATAAATTTTTTTGTGAATCGTAAAAGCTGGCATACCAGCATAATTGGCAATCACTTTGGCAGCTCTTCCAGTTGGTGCCAGCAAAATGTTTTTTTGATGAAGCTCATCCATGGCTTTTACCATAGCCGAAATAATAGAAGTTTTTCCCGTTCCTGCATATCCTTTTAATAAGAAAATTTTTTTCTTATCCTTTGAAAGCAGGAAATTACTTAGTGTCTCAATAAGTGCTTCTTGCTGCTCGTTTGGCTCAAAAGGTAATTGAGCTTTAATTTCTGATATAATGTAATTAGCTAACATATTTACAAATATATCAAGGATATTTTACATTTTATACGAAAAATTTCTATTTTTGTAAAAATAAACACTTTATTCAAGTGGAATTGTTTAAGGGTTTGTTTTTTCATTCTTTAGTCTGAAAAATATTTATTTGCAAAGTGTTTTAATAAAAAACTAAGTTATGTTGCTTTCACATCTTGAAAATTACCAAATTATTTTAGCTTCAAAATCGAAAAGACGTCAAGATTTATTAAGTGGACTGAATATACCTTTTGGTGTATATCCTATTGAGGTTGATGAAAGTTTTCCACCAGAATTAATTGGAATGGATATTCCTATTTATTTATCTAAAAAGAAATTCCAGGCTTGTACTTCTATTATGAATGAAAAAACCATGATTATTACTGCTGATACTATTGTCTGGTATCAAGGTCAGGTATTTGGCAAACCAAGAGATAGAGAAGAAGCAAAAAGTATGCTTATAACCCTATCAGGGAAAACTCATGATGTAATTACAGGTGTCACCATTGCTACTTTTCGTAAACAACGAACTTTTGGTGTTGCTTCCGAAGTAAGATTTGCCAGAATTGCAGAAGAAGAAATTGATTATTATCTCGATCATTATGATCCTTATGACAAAGCTGGGGGTTATGCTGTTCAGGAATGGATTGGTTATGTAGGAGTTGAGCATATCAATGGCTCGTATTACAATGTAATGGGACTTCCTGTTCAACGGCTGTATAATGAATTGAAAAACTGGAAAGAATGAAAATTTTCCCGAGAAAGTGATTTTTTCTCATTTAAAGAAGCTGATAAACAGCAGAACATTCAAGATTGTTACTATTATTCCTAATAAATAAAGAATGATTTTATGAAATAAGTCGTTTTTGTATTTCCCCATTACTTTTTCAGAGGAAGTAAGATAAACTTGCGAAAAAACGGTAAAGGGGAGCTGGATGCTTAAAATCATTTGAGATATAATTAGTCCTTTAAAAGGATCACCAATCAAAAAGATGATAATCATTGCCAGTATGAGAGAAAAAGCAACTCCCAAATGAGAATGATTATCTTTAATGTCATAAGGTTCTTGATACATTCCTGAAAAAATAGTACCGCCAGCCATTCCTGATGTGATGCTGGATGAAATGCCAGAAAATAGTAAAGCAACTGCAAAAACCACTGCTGCATTATTTCCTAAAAGCGGTGTTAACAATTGATGAGTTTGCTGTAATTCAGTAACAGGAGTTTTAGTTTGATAAAAAGTGCTAGCAGCGAGTAATATAATAGCACTGTTAATAGCCCATCCGATCAACATAGAAACAAGCGTGTCTAAAAATTCATATTTTAATTGCCTTTTGATAACATTTTCATTTTCAAGATTCCATTGACGACTCTGAATTATTTCAGAATGTAAAAATAAGTTGTGCGGCATCACCACAGCTCCCAATACACTCATAATAATTATTATTGAACCTTCTGGAAATGAAGGCGTTACACAACCTTTTGCTGCCTGTGACCAATCAACTTTTACTAACGACAATTCACACAAAAAAGATAATCCAATAATGGACACGAAAGCAATTATCCATTTTTCAATGGCTTTATAAGAGTTGGTAAAAAGCATAATGAGAACAAAAACTGTTACTAAAATTGTACCAGCTGGAATTAAAATATGAAACAACATGTTCAAAGCAATACTTCCGCCTAAAATTTCAGCAAGGGAAGTAGAAACGGAAGCACACATGGCAGTAATGAGCAAAAACTTTGAATAAACGGGCTTCATATATTTTGAAATGGCTTCCGCAAGACAAAGACCTGTTACTATTCACAAGATGTGCAACATTGTGCCGAAAAAAATTAGCATAATGGTGGAAAAAGTAATCATCCAAATCAAGGCATAACCATATTGTGCTCCAGCAGCTAAATTCGAAGCCCAGTTTCCTGGATCAATAAAGCCAACCGTTACCAACAAGCCGGGACCTAAATATTTAAGAATCTCTAATCCTCCATAAATCGGACGATAATTTTTTCTATCAATATTTTTAAAAATTTTAAATAACATTGACTAATTCTAAATTAATTATGTAAGCTTTAAAAAAGTAAATCTCTTTATAAGAACTGTTTTAAAAATGAGTCTTCTTTTAAAGCCTGATTTTTCAAAAGTAAGAAAAAATTAGCTTTTTTAAAGGAAAGAATTAAATTTTTTGTTGTTTCAATTATTTTACAATATTTGCATTAAAAAAATTTACTAAAAATTAGCTCTTGTAAAGCCTTAAGCGTTTTTTTAAAGAATATTTTTAGTATCTGAATTTGTCTCGGCACGAGAACATTGAGTAGTGTTATGATAACTTTTTAAAAATTCTAAAGTTATACCTAATTTTTTGTATTTTTATCCCCATCAATAATTCAAAAAAATTAATTTTTATGCTTATCAAAAAGAAAGTTTTAATACTACTGATGATTTGCATGTTAACTTCTTGCAACTACAAAACATGGCAAAAGGTAGCAGCCACATCTGATAAAATTTCTATTGACAGTACAACTGACATGTTGATTGATAAAGAATATGAGGCATTCCTTCAGCCTATCAAACAAAAAATCGATGCAGAAATGAATCGCGTCATCGGAGAAACATTGGTCGATTTGAAAAGTTATGCTCCTGAAAGCCCTCTTTCAAACTTTTGTGCAGATGTATTTCGTCAAATAGCTTCAGAATTTCTAAATGAAAAAATTGAGATTGGCATTGTTAATTTGGGTGGTTTAAGAGCCAGCATACCAACAGGAAAAATTACCGTACGACAAATTTTCGAATTGATGCCTTTTGAAAATGAACTGGTTATTCTCTGGCTTAAAGGCGATAAATTGGAAAAATTACTGCAATATTTTGCTTCTATCGGAGGAGAAGGAATTTCAGGCATACAAATGACCATAAAAAATGGAAAAGCAGAAAGTATTCTTGTTGACAATCAACCACTTGATCCTGAAAAAACGTATATTATCGCCACCAGTGATTATTTAGCCGAAGGAAATGACAATATGATTCAACTTGCTGAATACGAAAAACGTATTGATACAGGATTAAAAATCAGAGATATACTCATCAATCATATCCAAGCTGAAACCCAAAAAGGGAATAAAATTCAATCAAAAACAGATGGTAGAATCACTATAATTCAAGCTTTTTAATCAATAAAAAATGAAAACCAAATATTTATCCATTTTATTACTCGGTTTATTTTTTTCTTTTTCTGTAACATTTTCAGCAGAAAAAGTAAAACTGGTTATTCTTCATACCAATGATACGCATAGCCAGATTGAACCCACTGAAAAATCACCGCTGCCAACTTCCAACAGAGGTGGTTATGCACGCAGAATGGGCGTTATCAATCAAATACGCGAACAAGAAAAAAATGTTTTATTATTGGACGCTGGCGATTTTTGGCAGGGAACTCCCTATTTTAATTTTTATCACGGCAGAATTGAAGTTGATGGAATGAACAGAATGAATTACGATGCAGTAACGATAGGCAACCACGAATTTGACAATGGGCTTGATACTATGGCAATTGTGTTGAAACAAGCAAAATTTCCCATCATCAGTTCTAATTATCAATTTAATAATCCGTTGCTGGACAGCATTGTTAAACCTTACTTGATACTAAATAAAAACGGTATTCGTATCGGTATCATGGCTCTGAATATTGACCCCAAAGGATTGATTTTAAAAATTAATTATAAAAAATTGAAATTCAACGACCCGCTTGAGACAGCTATAAATGTTTCCGACTTTTTGAAAAACAAGAAAAAATGTGATGTAATTATTTGCCTTTCACATCTGGGTTGTGATACCATTAAGCAAAAAATGAACGATTATGTGATTGCTCAAAATACAAAGTATATTGATGTTATTATTAGTGGACATTCTCATGTGCTTTTAACCGATGCTCCTGTAAAAAACGCTAACGAAAAACCTGTAACAATTGCTCAAATGGGTAAAAGCGGCTTCTATCTGGGAAAAATTATTTTGTATCTGGAAAAGAAAAAATAATACTTGAAAAATCTGATTAATATTTCTCATTTTTCAAAGTAAAAAATGAACCTCCCAAAAGTGGAAGAGCATAATTAACAGCCCATACGCAAGCAGTTGCTAACATAATTTGAACCAATTGATGAGAAAAAGCTCCTATAAAAATCACAGCATAAGAACTTCGAATAGGAACTTCTGAAAAAGCAAGCGATGGTGTAAAAGTGACAAAAAGATAAGTACAAGGAATGGCAATCATAGCATTCAAAACATACAAATCAACACCAAAACAACGAAGCATAAGAAAAAATTGTAACGAAAAAACAAAATAACGTAGCAAAGAGACCATCAATATTTTCAGTAAATCCCACGAATTGTACACTGATAAACAAGCAAAGAAACTTTGGAAACGATTTGCGACCTTAGATTTTTGAAGAATACGAACAATGAAAGGTAGAAAAATATAGAATATTATACCAATTAGTAAAAATAATAGTAATTCTATCAAATAAACTTTTATCGAAAAGCCCTGAAAAATAGCAGAATGTGAATTTCTTGATCTAAAAACAAACAATAAAAAAGCCGGCATACCACATATGATCATAATAAAGTTCTGGGTAAAACTATTAATGATACTCAAAGTAAATCCAGCTTTTTTGTTCTTTTTATCCAGATAAACAATTCGTCCTACAAAGTCGCCCACCCGATTTGGCGTAAAAAACGAAGTTAAAATACCATTTAAAACTGATTTAAAAGCAATTTTAATATCGATTTTCTGAACTTTCTCCACCAACATTTCCCATTTCACGGATTCTAACCACCAGTTACTTGGAAGCAAAAACAAAACACTAACCAAACACAAAAATTGATACAAAGAAAAATGCTGAAACTCTGCCAACATTGCTGAATAATGCTCAAAAGTTATCAACTGATAACTTAAATAGCCAATAGCAGCCAGTAGAAATAACCATTTAAGAAAATTCCAACTTAAAAATCTTGCTGATTTTCGAACAAAAGCAGATGACATTTTTTCACGTAAGATTTAAAATAATTTTATATAGACTTTAATTTTATGATAACACAAATCATTCTTTGAAATGAAAATTGATAAATATTTGATATTTATAATTCTATTGAAAAAACTCTAAAACATTTGTGCAATAATTTTTTAAAATTGAGACAATAAGGTAATAAGGTTTGATTTATTTGTTTTTTTCTTATTATGAAGGTTTTTAACATAATAAGGTTGAAAAATTAACCACATTTTATTGAACTAGAAAATTTCAAGCATTATTTTTATGAATAATCAACTGTTATTCAACGCATTTCAGTAGAATACGCCATATATGGCGTCTCTACTGAATTAGCATTTTGACCATTACGTTATAGTGTAATAACCGTTCATTTTCATAGAGTTTTACAGAGATAAAAATTCTATTTTACCCGCCAAAATCATCTCACATCGGCAAATTGTTTAATTTTAATAAAAACCTTATTAAAAACAATTGACCTTAATAAAGCCGAATTATCTCCTTGATTATAACCTTATTACCTTATTTAGTTGATTAATCGTAAAATTTCATCTTCTACTTCGGTAAAAGTTTTTCCTTTTATCTTGAATTATATACTTTTTTCACCATTGAATATTTGTACAATCAATTTCAAATTTTATAAAAAAAATTTGCATTAAGAAATTTCGAGTGTTTTAAATGTAAACTTTTTCTGAGCAAAATAGCTAAAAATAGTTGTGACAATAGTTATTAACATTTTGGAAGGAGTTGGATAAAAATGGACTACTTCGACGAAAAATTTTAAGCCCACATAATTCAAACCCAAATTAACCATTACCACTAATAAATACCTAAACAGTTGTACTCGCCCTCGTAAATAAGAAGTTGTAAAAGTAACATATTTTTGTAGTAAAAAACCAGTAAAAAAAGAAATTGGGAAAGTTATTGCCAATGCTCCAATGTGAGCACTCATGGTTACAAAACCCAGATGAAGCATTCTGTGTTGTAAAACAAAATTATACACAATAAAATATAAAACCCAGTCGAAAACCATATTTGCAGCACCTGTGATTCCATATCTGAAAAATTGCAAAGTCATGTATTTACGAAAAGGCGGATAAAAAAAGTCAATTGCTTTACCTATTAAAAAACCAATCCTTTGAAAAATTTTCCTCATTCATTATAAGACATAAAAATCTAAAATCGTATTAATAATTTTTTAAAAAAGAAGAAGTTTCTAACAATTTTAATTACTTTTGCAGTAGAAAATTTCGAGGTTACAAAGATACAATTTTGTTTGTTAATCTTAATTTTTCATTTTTTAATTAATTTTATTGGGTTGTTTATCATGTCCGACGATTATCACAGTAATGGCCGAAGTAAAAGCAAAAAAATACTTAGGGCAACATTTTTTGAAGGACAAAAATGTGGCTCGCCGAATTGTAGAAAGTTTACCCATCCAGGAGAAAACTTCAGTACTGGAAATTGGGCCTGGGATGGGTATATTAACTCAATTCCTTATCAATCAGCCTCTTATTGATCTTGTCGCTATTGAAATTGATCACGAATCAGTAATTTATCTCCATAAACATTTCCCTAATTTAAAAGTTATTGAAGGCGATTTTCTTCAATTAGACTTACAAAAGATTTTTTCTGGTGAATTTTATATTATTGGCAATTTCCCTTACAACATTTCAAGCCAAATATTTTTTAAACTTCTTGAAAATAAGGATATTATTCCATCCCTAACGGGAATGGTGCAAAAAGAAGTAGCTGAACGGTTGGCTGCTTTACCAGGCAGCAAAATTTACGGTATTTTGAGTGTGTTGCTTCAAGCATATTATAAAGTAGAATATTTATTTACTGTTGATGAAAATGTCTTCCAACCTCCGCCAAAAGTGAAATCAGCTGTTATTCAACTTACTCGAAATGAAAATTTGAACATCGGTTGCAACGAAAAACTTTTTAAAACAGTTGTAAAAACAGCTTTTAACCAACGACGGAAAACATTGCGAAATTCATTGAGACCTTTGATAGAAAAAAATCATGAAATATATAAAAATTCATTTTTTGATAAACGTCCTGAACAATTGGATGTAACTGCTTTTATTCAGCTTACCAATCAAATAGAAAAGGCAATGAAACAATAACCAAATAATAATTTTTCATTTTGTTGTTACACTACTTACTGCTGGATAATTTAATAATCCTTCAGTAATAAAAAATAGAAAGGAGGCAATCATGTCAGAATTAAGAATATTTTATCATGAAGATGGTAAATTAAAAATTTCAAAAAATCTTGATATCCTCAAAAAAGTAGATCTTAATAATTTAATCTGGATTGATTTGAACGATGTTCCAGAAAATGTAGAATCCGAATTAGAACAATTTTTAAAAATTTACATTCAGGAAGAT
>Ga0209720_1002288_pt1 | contig 14491 bp, 9 predicted proteins | sample AD_JPNMR3_MetaG_FD_184426 | JGI IMG/M metagenome (GOLD analysis project Ga0209720, IMG submission 184426) | Active sludge microbial communities of municipal wastewater-treating anaerobic digesters from Japan - AD_JPNMR3_MetaG (SPAdes) (version 2) | ecosystem: Engineered > Bioreactor > Anaerobic >...
CAAGCGGGATTTCCTGGAGGACGTGAAGAGATGGGTAAAACGCCAGGAGCAGGCGGCGTAGCCCTCGGTTCGTGGCCGGCAGGCATCGCTTGTGGCCATTCCTCCGCAGAAGGCCTGAAAGACCTTGCCGCAGAAGCCCATGCATTCGGTCCGGACAGTCAGGGTTCTGACCTGCCCGGGGATCTTCACCCCCTGAAGGGCCTCCAGATCCCCCTTGATATCCGCCCATTCCAGACATTAACGGCCCCTTTCGAGGCGGCCGTTCCGTTCCTTGCGCAGGATGGCGGCCAAGAAGCCGCAGAAGACATGGCCCCGTGTCGTCTCATCCCGCTGACGAACGGGAGAGCGGACAAGCCCTGTGCCGGGAGAACGGGGCAATCCGTTTGCTCTCGACGCGGACGACGGCGGGCTTGAATATAGAGGGAATATAATATAAAATCCGCCTGCCCGACAAAAGGGGTGACAATCCCGCCGAAAGGAGGTCCCATGCCGTATTACTTATCACTCCAGTATTCCGCCATCCAGAAGACCGTTTTACGCCACGACCGTCTCTGGTCCATCGCGGGGATGAGCCAGGGCTTGGCCCGCCTCAACGAGGTTGATCTTCCCGAGATCGTACGAAAATACAATGGCGAGGTTCTCGTCGCCGGAGGCGGCAAATTCACCGCCAAGTTCGTTGCCGAAGGCGAAGCGGGGACGGCCGCCCAGGTCACAGCAAAAGCCAACGCCGTCCAAGCCTTGCGGGAGATCCGGAAGGCCGTTGCGACAGCCTTTCCTATGCTGGAGTTTCAGATGTCGGAAGTGGTTGCGGCAAATGACTTTGCCGACGCCAAGGCAGGAAAACGAACAGAAAGGCCAGATGTTGCCGGTATAGGTCCTGAGAACAACGATGCCGATGGAGGGAAGAACGCAAGAGGCATCCTCGACTTTATCAACGAACAGAAACGGAAGTTTAGGGGCTTTGCGACAACTTACATGCCCCACCTGGCGATCTGCGGCGAATGCGGCGAGTATCCCGCCGAGAGCACCTTTTTCTATAAAAGTGAGGGTGGAAAAATCTATCTCTGCCGGATCTGTTACGAGGCCCGTAACCGGGCCTGGACCAATCTGGGAAAGATCGCGGAAGGGATGACAAACGAGGACACAAATGGCGATTATTTGATGAAAGAACGGGACGGGAAAAGCCCCCGCAGGGTTCTAACCACTCTGGAGAGCATTTACCACGGCTACCTGACCGCAGTTCCGTCGGCGAAGGAATGTGAGCTTCTCCTCGATTTCGCCGACATGTTCCCCGAACCGGACGATGTTGACAAGGCCGCCCGGCGGCGCATGGCCGTCTGGTTTTCCGATCTGAACAACATGAACCAGAAGGTGCCCATCTGGTTGGCCCAGCCGGAAGACAAGATTCTGCACACCTTCGATCAGGTCAAGGCCGTCAATATCGAAGTCATCGTAAACGCCTTAACAAAAACCTTTCCAAATCCTAAGGAAACGGTTTTGCCTTTCCGCCTCGTTGTCGCCGGCGGCGATGACCTTTGTCTGGTTATGCCTGAAGAGTATATCTTGCCATTTGTCCAGAACCTCGCCGCGGCAGTGGACGAAAAGGTCGCCGAGCTGGAAAAAAAAGGCGACAACCCGTTAAGCGTCAAGTGGCTCAAAGAACACGCCGATCCGAACAAGGACAAAGAAAAAGACATCAAACCCTATAGCTTCGGCGGGGCCTTTGTCATTGCCTCCCTCCACACGCCGTTCAAAAAAATCCATGCCCTGGGCGAAAAACTGTTGGCCGAATCCAAAGAAAAGACGGACCGGTTGGGAAACAGCGTGAACTGGCGGATCATGGCGGAAGAAAATGCCGTCAGCGAAGACCTGTTCGAGTTCGAACGCCCCCTGTTCGTGTCGAAGCCGGAGAAGACACCGGCAAAAATGCAGGATCGTCTGACCTTCAATGATTATATCGCTCTTTGTGACAAACATGCTGACATTTCTTCCTCCCATCGGTTTGCCGTTCTTGCCCGCGTGCAGCAATTCCGAAAAGACCGGAGTGGTTTGGCCAAGGCGCTCAAAATGCTTGATGGAGCCACGCGCAGCAAGAGTTTCAGCGGCCTTCTGGACGAGGAAAAGCTCAAACGCAACGGTCAGCCTGATCCGGCCCGCTTTGCCACTCTTCTTGAGCTTCTGACCATCAAATCACAAGGAGGCGAACCATGACGAACAATTCTGCCGCTTCCATGGTTTATGCCCGGGGGGTTCTGCGTGTTGCCGCCCAGGGTTTCTGGTTCACCGCCGGGGGCGATAAGGGATCCTTCGGTTTCTACCCCCACCTTCGCGACAAAAGGGGATTGCCGGTCTTTCCCGATACCCAGATTCACGGCGATCTCAAGATGGCCGCCTCCTGGCTGCAAAACCTGGCGCCTGACCGTCAGGGAGTCGACCTGTCACGCATCTTCGGAGCCGGAGGCGGCGACGAGGCGGGGAGAACATCCACCCCGTCTTGCCTTTACCTCGGAGATCTGCAGCTGTCCGAGGAGTCGGCGGCGCAATGGAATCACAGCCGGTTTGCGGTGAAACCCCGCATCCGGATCGACGACGAGACACGCACCGTATCGAAACACTTCCTCGTCGCTCTGGAAATGGCCTTTCTGCATGGCTTGACCCTCACCGCCCCCTTATTTCTTGGCCCTTTGCCGGAAGCGGAATTGACGGCGGCAAAGGGTTTTGTTCGTGAAGCCGCCCATTTCTTGAGCGGTTTCGGGGCCTTTCGCTCCCGAGGATACGGTAGAGGCACTGCTGATATCATCTGGGAAGAGAAAGAGATGGTCCCAGCGACAGATCTCAAGGACCTTGCCGGGGTTATTTCCCTGACAGCCCTCACCCATGTGCGCAACCGGCCCATCGATCCCGGCAGCGTTCAGACAATCACATCTGGATTTGCTATTTCTCCCGAACAATTCAAAGGCTGGCTGGCCAGGGCATTCAAAGACCTGTACGGGCACTGGCCGACACCTGCGCAAATGGCCTCAATACAGCTAACCCCCCTTTATCCGTCGCCAAGACCGGGTGTTCTGACCTTTCCCCCGCCCATGAGCACGTTGCGGAACGAAAAGGGTGAAATCCGCGATCTTCAGGGTCTGTCTCCGGCTGAACGTCAAGAAGACGAAGAAATGAACCGGGAGGAAGAAAACTTTTTTGCTACCAAGACCAAAAATCTCAAGCCGGGGTGGTTTGTAACCGACGGGACGGAAGCGTACGAGTTCCTCGCCGCCGCCCGGATGCGGAACAAAATGGACAATACCACTTTTCGGACTACCTTAAACGGCCTCTTTGTCCAGGAATACCTGGAGCAGGGTACTGTCTTCAGCGGCCGCATCAACCTGGCGGGTTGTGAAGAAACCTTTGCCTGCCAGTTGCGGGAGGTTTTTAGGCGCTTTTTCCCCGCTGTCAAAGGCGCCCTTTTTGCCCTTTCCTTCCATGAGCAGGAGAGACGGACCGGTCCGACTCACGGTGTCAACGCCGTGTTGGCCGTCGATACCATTCCCTATCACCAAACCTTACGGGTTGATAGGGAAGCCGCGATAACCCTGTCCACGCAACGGCAGTACAACACGACCCTGAGGCGACCCCGGCGTCCCCGTCCCGTTGTCCTTCCCGGTTCGGTGTTTTCCACCGCCGCGTTGGACGCTTATGGTCACAAGGTTGTATACTGGTCGGGCTTCCAAAAGGAAATCAAACAGGTATCCGCGGGTAAAGACACGCAGTCCCACGACATGAGCGACACGTCGGGAAAACTCCCGGAAGTCGATGCCGGTCTGCAGCGTGAATTGAAGAAATTCACCCGCGCCCAGGCGGGGTTGCTGCGAGAGATGTTGCATCCAAAATACAATGAGAAATACCTCAAAAATATTCTTGACCATCGGATCGCCAAATATGAGGGCAGGGAGGAATCACAAGGTCATTTGAAGGCCGTGCTCGAATCCATCAAAAAGCGCCTTGAAGAAGGTGGCCGCACGGCCATGAATGATCATATCAAAGCCCTTCTTGAGGCGTTCTCCCTGATACAATGGGAGAACAAAAGGGGAAAGGGGGTACGGTCATGATCGACTACAGCCACGCTTTACGCTGTTATATCTCTTTTCGTGCCCAGACAGGCCTGCTGATTCGTTCCGGCAGTGAGGGAGAGTTCACTGACTCGACCATAGAATGTGATCCGAACGGGCGCATGCACATCAACGGCTATGTCTGGGCCGGCCTCATGCGCCGCGCCGTGGAGCGCCTTGAAGGCGGCGCTGCCATCGCCCGGTCATGGGGTAAGATGTCTGAAGACGAGCTTCGGGTGTCGCCCCTGTGGACCGAGGCGACCTTCCTGCGCAAGGAAGACTTCGACGTGGTCGTCAACCCCGGCATTCGCATCGACCGGGAATGGGGCGTCACGGAAGATGGGGCCCTTTACGAAGATGAGCTGGCCATCCCCCTGGCGGACATCCCCTGCCGATTCACCATCTTTTGCTCATCCGAGGAAGAAGCGGGGCAGATGAAAGAGCGGGTTGCCGATCTCCTGTGGGTGATCGGCGAAGGAATCGAAACGGTCGGAGGCGGCTGGGCTTACGGCTTTGGCCGTCTTCAGCCCGCAGCCGTCCACTTTGCCGTTCTGGATCTGCGGACCCCGAACGGCAGAGACGCCCTCTGGAAAACCGATTTCAAGGGCTGGCAGGAGAAGGTCGATGGGGATGCCCTGGCGGTGCGACGGCCGGCTATCGCCGCCGGAAAGGGCTGGCGCACGCTGCTGGTGGAAGCGGGGGTTGCCGACGGGCAACTGCTGGCCATCCACATCAAGACCCCTCCCCTGACCGAGGAATTGCCGATAGATATGCCCGATGCTTTCGTCTTACACCGACCCCGCATCAACACCGGGGGAATGGAGACGGTGCCTGTGATTACCGGAAAGGCCTTCCGTCAGACCGTCCTTTCTCGGGAAATCGAGCGCCGTCTGCGCAGCACCGGGGAAAAGGCTTGTCTTAACAGCAGCGACGAAAAGCGGCAAGCCGTCATCCCGGCGGAGGAGGAATCAAACCGTTGTTGCAACTGCAAGCGATGTTTGTGGTTCGGAGACACTCGTCAGTCGGGCATCCTATCCGTGGGAGATGCGGAGGTCGTGGCATACAAGGCGGAAACCCTGCATCGCATCGCCCTGTGTGAACATTCCCTGCAAAACATCAATCTCTTTTCGGGGGAATATCTCACCGGGGGCCGTTTTACCATGAAGATAATCATCGACGCTGCCCGGGGTAAAGACCCGCACCTCCTCAAGGCAGATGAATGCGCGGATGCCGTTTACTCGGTACTTGCGGGCATGCAGCCGGGGAAGTCACCGCCCGGTTGGGTGCGCATCGGGGCGACGACGGGGTGCACCGGACAATTGACCATCCACGCCATCCAATCGGCAACGACGGGAGGTATCTGATGAACATTGAAAAATTCAATGAAGGATTTCTGCAATGGCGCGCCGAGACGATGACTCCCGAGGCCGTCAAGGCGCAATTTTTGGAACAGGAATGGGACGATGGATTTCTGGCCTTTTCCAACAGTGAGAGACGGCTGGGGGGCGACGGTTTGTCCCTCCTCGGCGCCTTCCTGAATGGGCGCGCCGACCGGCACGGCGGCCCTGAGGGCTATCTGATGGAGGCGGGGCTCTGGCGCAGCCGCGGCGCCGTGTTGGAGGAGATTTCCCTGGAGCGGGAGGGCGACAATTTTTTTGTCCAGCACTGGGTCTTGCAAAAAAATGTTTCCCCTGAAGAATCAAATTGTTACTGGCGCAAAGCCGAAACCTTTGTTCGCGGCAATCTGGGCGAAGTCTTCTCCGGGGCAGTGAAAACTGTTGAGGTGATCGTTCCGGAGCACCGTCTGCACCTTTATCTTACGAGGGAGGCATCGGTATGAAATATATCATGGGCAATTTGAACAAAGGCACAAAAGAAGATTTCGTGGCCGGTTTGCTGAAAAAATTCAAGCCCGGCAGCATTAGGATGTTGGAGAGAGAAGAAGACTCCGCCGCCATTGTCGATTTCCCAAGCGAAGAGGCCGCCAGGCAGGCCGTCGCCCACTTTGAGGGGAAAAAATACGCTTTGAGCCCCTTCGAAGAAGATGCCGACTCACCCATCGCCTTTACGACAAGATTGGGGAAGCCGACTCAAGAAGTTGCTTCTCCTTATCGTTTCGTTCCGAGAAAGACGTCGAAAGAGCGTCCATCACGTCATCACGCCTCCCTATCGACTGATGCCCTCGATGTTGCCTTCGAAATCGTCTGGCGGGCGGAAACCCCCGTGGCCGCCAACCCGTGCAGCAGCGGGGGCGACAAGAGCTGTCCGAGCAAAGACGAAAGCGGATATAGAGGCTATGACAACCGCTGGTTGATGATCGACAACCGCCTGGCCATCAGCCCCTTTACGGTCAAATCGGCAATCGCCAACGGCGTGGCGGCTCTCTTGGGAAGCTGCTATCGTGTCATGGATGGGGATCCGGTAGGTCATAAAGACAAGCTGACGGAAGGCACCTATCCCTACACCGGGCCCTTCAAACGCTACCGGGTGGCGCGGGACAATTCCAAGCCGGGCATCTTGAAACGCATCGACTATAAAACCGGCGATGTAGAAATACAGCCCGTGGAGGAATTTTATTATGATGCCCGGCACCCGCCGGCAGGCGTAACATTTGATACCGGTAAAGAGTACTATGTTCGTTTTGTAAGAATGGGGCAACGGAACATCATCCGGAAGCCGGAGGATATTTCCGACAAGGAGCTGACTAAACGCCGTCCTGAAGAAAATACGGCAAAAGTACTTTATGTCGGACCGTATCGTTTCGGCATGGATCTCACCCTCGGTCCGGGTGATTTCGGGAAAGGTCATTACCATCGTTTTTGCCGTTTGAAGCAAGGAACGATAAGCGGTCGCATTTCACACATCAACCTTTTATCCTGCGAAGCACAAAAGCAAAAGGTGCACATGGGGATTTTTGAAAAAATGAAGAGCACCGCCGCGCTCGATCCCCGACCGAATAAAAAATACGCAGGCAAACCCTGGCATCAGGAATTGACTACCTTCGCACCTGAACAAACCCATGACCTTGAACACAACTGGGTCTATTATCAGTCCTTCAACAACAAAGTTACCGCGATAGGAAAGAACTTCCAGTTCAAGACCGCCTTCCGCCATAGTGAAACTGTCCCCGCAGGTCAGGAAGTCTGCAAGGATGTAACAATGCTCTGCCCCCGCTGCACCCTCTTCGGCATGGTGGACGGCACGGGAAAGAAAGACCGGCGGGCGGCAGGTTTCAAGGGGCGCTTCAAATCGGCGGCCTTGATCAACAATCTGCAGATCGAGCCTGAGGTGGTCAAAGGGGAGATACGCTACGGTAAAGAAAGGAACTATAAGGTTGACCTATATCAATGGAGGGCAAACGGCCAGGTAGTGAGCGCCCAGTTTTTGCTGCCCCTCATGGGGGGCCCCAAACCCAACAAACGCGATCAATCCGCTTATTATGAAAATGGCGTCATCAGCGGAGCCAAACATTATCGCCATTGCGCCTTGAGCTGGGAGGGTCTTCAAAAATTGGTGAAAGCCACCAACCAGAAAGACAAGATAGGCGACAGCCCCAAGTCGATGGACTACAGCCACGAATTACGTAATTACGCCCAGGTATGCCGCGAAGGACTGGAATTCTACGGGACCGTGGGAGCGGAGAACTGCTCCATCGAGGAAATAGCCGCCCTGCTGATTGTCCTCGATTCGCGTTTCGACCAACACGGCTTCAAGATCGGCCTGGGTAAACCCCTGGGATTGGGGAGTGTTTCTTCCCGGATCAGGCGCATTTGGGTGCGAAAGCCCGGTGATTACAACTGGGATCCTTTTGACGTGAAGGAGGACGAAAAAATCCCCCTTCTGCCGCCGTGTCTCCAGGATGCGCAAAGGCAGATCAAGCTGCTTACGAAAGCACATCACGCCGTGTTTTCCCTTCAGCACGTTGCGGGCGAACTGAAATACCCTGAACCCGGCAATTTATATTGGAAGGCATACAAAGATTTGAATAGGTGATGTCAGTCCCCGCCCTGTGCCTCCTGGAGCTCCGGTTCCGGTGTCTGGCGCCGATCAGGGGGTTGGGGCACTTCCACGGCCCCCAGTGGAGCGCCCTCTTCCGCCGCCTCCTCCGGCCCGCTCTGGGCGGACGGACGCTGACGGAGGCGGGTGTCCGCGTTCAGCCGTTTGAGACGGGGCTGCACTCCTATCTGCCCGAAGAACCGCTCCACCTTTGCCTCACCTTCCCGGCGGAGACACTGCCCCAGGTGGAAAAGCTCCTGGCGGCCTTCAACGAGCAGGCGGGCCAGAACGGTCCCCTGGCACCCGGTCGGACCATCCGCCTGGAAGAGATATATTGCCGGGTGGGCAGGCGGGTGTGCGACGCCGCTTCCCTGAGCCGGGATGTGACCCCCCTGAGGGAAGGGCACCTTACCGGGGAAATCGAGACCCTCCGTTCCCTGGGCGGCTTTCACCTTGTCCTCCCCGTGCCCCTGCGCCTCACCAGGCCGCCGAAGATGAAGACGCTGGGGCATCGCTACGCCGACGAGGATTTCTTCCTCGGCGACCAGGCCGGCTCCGCGCTGGCGATGGACCATTTCCTCGCCGGTATCAGGCAGACTTCAGTTTCCCATTCTCTTACCACGCCCCCCTCGTCCGGCCTGACGGTGGCGGGCGGGGCCCTGATTTGGGTGGATATCCCCTATTTGAACGTCGAAGAGGCCCTGGGCAAGACCCTGGGCGGTGTCTGCGGCCGGCTCCGCGTCTCGGGCAATCCCGATCCGGTCGCGGCCCGGCGTCTGGTGATCGGTCAATACACGGGCGTCGGCAAGAACCCCGCCTTCGGCCTTGGATATTACTGGATACCGGAACTGGATGACGTCCGGGTCGTCGCCGCGCCGCGCCGGGGCCGCACCCACCTCGACCGCTGTCTCGCCCCGGAGAATCTCGAGACGGCCCTGCTTCACTGCCAGGATTCCTCTCCCGGACCCGACGGTTTGACCTTCACGGATCTCAAGAAAAGCGGTCGGGATTTTCTCGAGCGGTTGGCGGCGTCCGTCCGCGAGGGGAATTACGCCGCGGGGGGAGGCAAAAGATACCGCCTTCCCAAGGCGGCCGGCGGTTTCCGGGAGATCCGCGTCCAAAACGTCGCCGATCGCCTCCTCCAGCGGGCGGCGGCGGAACATCTGCAGCCGGTGGTGGATCGCTTCCTCTCCCAATCCTCCTGGGCCTACCGCGCCGGTCTGAATCGCAAGGGGGCGGCGGAGGCCCTCAAGGCCGCCCTCGGCGCCGGTTTCCGATCCGGGGTCAAGGCGGACATCGCCGCCTTTTTCGACACCGTCGATCTGTCCCTCCTGGAGGACCTCCTCAGCGGTTTGTTTCCCTTCGACCCCCTCCCGGCGGAACTGATATCCTGGCTGCGGGGGGCCAACGGCGGCGATGGTGTCGGCCTGCCCCAGGGCAGCCCCCTTTCCCCCGTGTTGAGCAATCTCTTTCTGCACCGCTTCGACCGGGACATGGAGCGGGAGGGCTTTCGCTTGATCCGCTATGCCGACGACTTCGTGGTCCTCTTCCCCGACAGGGACCGAGACGGGGGCCTCGACGCGGTGACGGCCTCCCTCTACCGCCTGGGGCTGACCCTCAAGGAGGAAAAGACCCTGCCCGTGGTTCCCGGCCGGCCGGTCCGCTTTCTTGGCTACTCCGTCACGAGTGATGCCGTCGACGAGGATATTTCGCCCCCGGAGGACGACACGGAGCCGTGGCTGCCCATATTCCGTCAGGAGTGGGCCGCGGGGACCCCCGTTTACCTGACCGCGGTCTGCCGGGGCGCTTACTCCAGCGGCGCCCACTTGGTGATCAAGGACGAAAAAGGGCGTATGCAAAACATCCCCTGGAACCGGATCGGCCGCCTGGTTGTCGTCGGGCGCTCACCCTTCAGCGGCGGCGTGATCTACCGGGCCATGCGGGAGGAAATACCCGTCAGTTTTGTCGATATCATGGGGCGCGCCACGGGCCGTCTTCATCCCGCGGGCTGTGAGGAACCAGATCTGGCCGCCCTGCAGGAGGAAAAGGCCAAGGATGAGGGTTTCCGCCTTGCCTTCAGCCGGGAAATCATCGCCGCCAAGATCCAAAACGGCGTCGTTCTCCTGCGGCGCAACGGCATCGACGCGGGGGAGCTGAAGGAGATGGCCCGCAAGGCGAGGGAAGCGGACAAACTGGACTCCCTGCGGGGCTACGAGGGGACCGCCGCCCGGATCTATTTCTCCCATCTGGCGGGACTCGTTAAACCCTTCGAATTCAGGGGGCGGGTGTACCACCCCCCCGACGGGCCGGTGAACGTCATGCTTTCCTTCGGCTACACCCTGCTGTACAACCGTATCGCCGCGGTGTTGAGAGACCGGGGCTTCAACCCCCGCCGCGGTTTTTTCCATCAGGGCCGAGGCGGCCACCTCGCCCTCGCCTCGGACCTCCTGGAGGAGCTGCGCCATATCGCCGAGCGCGTCGTCTTGGCCCTCATTCATCGCCGGGAGATCAAACCCGGGGATTTCACGATCGTCAGGAGGGGGGATAAAGAGTGTTGCCGCATGGAGGGAGAGGGGTTCAGGAGTTTCATCCGCCGCTATGAAACCACGATGGCAACACCCTTTAAGGTGGAGGAGGGGAAGAGGATGTCCGTCAATGCCTACCTCGACGAGATGGCGGATCGGTTAAGGCGTTGTCTGAAACTCGACGTGCCCTACCGGGCTTTGCGGATTGACTGACATGACCTGCATCGTGGCGTACGACATCGAGGACGACAGGATTCGGGGCCGCCTGGCCCGCTATCTGGAAAAGAAGGGGACGCGGCTTCAGAAGTCCGTTTTCGCCGTGGAGGTGGAACGACATTTGTTCAAGGGTTTTACCCGGCGGATCGAGGGCATTGCGGGTAGAAAGGGCAAGGTGGCCGTTTTCCGCCTGTGCGTCGGCTGCCGGCGCAACGCCGTCAAGATCGGTGAGGCGGAGCCGTTTTTTTTCGTGGTCTGAACGCTTGTCCCGGCCGCATGGGGTTGCCCGCCGGATATTCGCTGACCCTTGCACGTCTCGAGGGTATATGTTAATGGCGGTTTACGGCGGCGGAGGTGGCCCGCGTTCCTTTGCCGGAGACGGGAATGAGGTATAGGTTGAGGGCGGCCGGAGGGGCCGCCGGGGTTCTTTGAAAGCCGCATCACTCTCGGAAGGCTGTGAAAACAAGGGGTTATGTGTGTTTTGAGGTGTTTTTTCGGAGGGAAAAACACGGGTTCACATACGAGACGCGGGTCACTCTCGGAAATGGTCCCTGAAAGCCCCTATTGACGCGGGCTCCAGGGCCCAGCGTCGCAAATGGCTTCCGATTCGGAAGGGTTACGACTTTTGGGTGTAGATCACCGATCCCATTTCGGGTTGGTCGCAAATGGCTTCCGATTCGGAAGGGTTACGACTATTTTCAGGCCTCGGGAGTCGGGCCCTATGTTGTGTCGCAAATGGCTTCCGATTCGGAAGGGTTACGACCCAAAGCTGTCGCCGTAGGCAACTTGTTTTTTTGTCGCAAATGGCTTCCGATTCGGAAGGGTTACGACCTGACACCTGCCGGAATCACCAGGCGGGGTTTCTCATTTCGTGAAGTCTTCCCGACGGGACGTGAAAAACGGCAGCTAAAGGGGCCATAACGCCCCAACCCTCCATCGATATTTTCCAGGAAGCGCCGCCACCTTCTCCCGGCGGTTCAGGAAGAGGCCTGACAAACGACAAATCGGGCATGGGCCGGCATGAGCCGGCGGCGGCAATCACCGGGCGCAACCGCCGAAATCAGTTATCGCAGCCCCCTGTTTTTAACGGCCTTTGTCGGGGCCAAGGAACGGGCCGCCGAGGAGGCGCCGCGGGGCGCCAGGAGTCCCGGATGATCCGTCAGGCTCAAGTCTCCGCACCGGGCCGCCGCAGGCGTGATGTTCACCTGAAGATCCCCGTTACCCGCCTGCAGGAGGGGCCTGCCGGGTCCGCGCAGTAGCGCCGGGCAAAACGCTAATTTTAAAGACCTGACCCCCGATTCTTCTTCAACCGCCGTTGTCCACCTCCTACGGGGGTTGATGGGTCCACACCGAAAGACCACCCCAACCCCGCCCTTCACCCCGGGGCGCTGATCCATAAATCTTCAATTTTCAAGAATATTCTTTGACACAGGGGGCCCCCTTTCTCCTCTTGCGGCCTTCGGCACGGCGTTTGCTCTTGTCTCGAGGCGTGCCTGTGGGCCCCGGCCCACGCGGGGCCGATCAAAAAGAAAGGAGAAGGAAAAATGAATATGGATATCAGGGGCATCGTCATGATTACGGCGGCGGCGGTGGCGGCGATCTACATCCTTATCAAGGTCATCCAGATGTACAACCTCCTGGTAGGTCGCGAAAACGCCGTCTGTTGCGTCCGTTCCAGCCTCGACGCCCTGCTGAAGAAACGGTGCGACCTCGTTCCCAATCTCGTGGCGGCGGTCCGGACCTACATGGTCCACGAGAGCACCCTCATCAACCAGCTGACGGAAATGAGGGCCAAGGCCGTAAGCGGCGGCCTCTCCCTCCCCGAGCGCATGGAGCTCGACAAGGCCATGAGTTCCCTCATGCACCGCATCGTCTGGACGGTGGAGAACTACCCCTCCCTTTGGGCGAGCAACAATTTTCTCCAGCTCCAGGCGGCCCTCAACGAGGTTGAGGAACAGATATCCGCCGGCCGTCGGGCCCTCAACGCCAGCGTCATGGACTACAACAACGCCGTGCGCATGTTCCCTACCAACATCCTGGCCTTCCTCCTCAATTACCGCCAGTTTAGATGGTACACCGCCCAGGAGAGCGAGCGGGCCGTGCCGGACGTCAACGCCCTCTTCCGTCAGTGAGCGTCCTGAGGGAGGGGTGATCGTGAAGGACCTCAAAGATTTCGAGAGATTCTACGAGGACGAGCTTCGTGCCGTCTTGGAGCGCATCGATGCCGTCCGTCTGCGCAATATCGCCTATCGCTTCCTGTCCTTCCTGATCGCCGTCGCCGTGATCGTCGCCGTCGAGAAGTCGCTTTTTCTCTGGGGGAATCATGTCCTTCCCGAATTGGCGTTTTGGATCCTCGTTCTCGTTGTCCCGATCGTGTGCCTGGGGCTGAAAGGGCTCCTCTTCCGCGGCAAATACGGCGACGTCGATCAGATGTACGCCGAAGAGGCCATCGGCGGTCTCCTCCGTTTCATCGCGCCGCCCCTCTTCCTTGCCCCCTGGGATAATCTCTCCCTCGACGTTTTTCTCCACAGTCGGTTGTGTAACCAAAGGGTGGACAATTTCTCCGGTTCCCACTTGATCTACGGGCGTCTGGGATGGACGGACGTCTGGTTTTCCCAAATCCACGCCCAAAGACGGGAGGAGGTAGTAACAAGGGACAAGGATGGCCACATATACATAGAAGAATACTGGGTGACGGTCTTCCGGGGCATCCTCTTTGTCGCCGACTTCAATAAGGACTTCAGTTCCGTGGTCATCCTCCGTTCCCGGAAGCGTGGTTTCTTCAACGACATCCGGGGGCGTCTCTTCCGCAGCAGCGAAGAGATCGTCATGGAAAACCCCGAATTCAACCGTTTCTTCACCGTCTATGCCGACGACCCCATCGAGGTCCGCTATATCCTTACGCCCACCCTGATGGAGCGACTGGTGCAGCTCAGAAAAAGGGCGAACCGGAATATTGACATCTCCTTTGTGCCCCCTTATATGTACTTGGCCATGCCCTATGAGACCCTCTTTCAGACGCCCGTGTTCGGAAGTGTCGTCAACCGCAAAACCATGCTCAAATATTTCCTGTTCTTGTCTTTCTTCGCCAGTATCCCCGCGTCCCTCGATCTGGACACGAGGATCTGGAGCAAGCAGCCCCAGGGGGAGTGGACGGCCGTTTAAGGGGCAGGCGCGGATGCCGTCGCCTGGGACAAACGGCAATGATCAAGAATGGTTATGAGTTAGGCTCCATGCCCGCCCGTATCGTCATCAGGAAAGCCGATCTGGACACGTGCCTTGCCGCCCTCATCCTCGGGGCAAGGGAGGGGGACGAGGTGGTCGTCGCCCCCGGCGGGGCGGCGCCGGGGGAACTCGCCGACCCGGGGGTCCTGTGCATCGAGGCGGGGGGCTCGGGGGAGCCCCACCGGGGGAATTTCGATCACCACGACCCCCGACGGCCTCTGAAACCCGCCTGCCGCCAGGCCTACGACCATCTCCGCCTCGACGACGAAAAGCTCTCGCGCCTTGTGGACTACGTCTGCCTTGTCGACGAAGACCCCTCCGGTCACCCCCCCGTGCCCTTTCCCTCCCTCTCCAACCTCTTCTCGGGGATGATGCTCACGGAGAAAGACCCCCTGAGGCGTTTCTGGAATGGGGTGGGGCTGCTCCGGGAGA